>Ga0209483_1000342_pt1 | contig 42269 bp, 31 predicted proteins | sample NGEPerA_FD_184508 | JGI IMG/M metagenome (GOLD analysis project Ga0209483, IMG submission 184508) | Arctic peat soil microbial communities from the Barrow Environmental Observatory site, Barrow, Alaska, USA - NGEE PermafrostL2-A... | ecosystem: Environmental > Terrestrial > Soil > Wetlands >...
GACATGGACGACCTTGTTTTGCAATTCACCGGAAGCGACGCGGCGAACCGTTTTCAGGAAGCATGGAAACGCGCCCGCTTCATCGTGGACACCGGCGGCGGCCACAGCGGCACACCGCCCATGCCGCCGACTCCGCCCGCGACACCGGGCAAATAAAGCCTTCTCCGCTTTGGGGAGAAGGTGGCAAAGCCGGATGAGGTGAAACAAAATTAAACGCCAAGCGGCCTTCGGAAACGGAGGCCGCTTTTTAATTGCGTGAATTAAGGATGCGCGGCTAAATATTTTTGAACCATTCCATAAGCGGGAGCATTCGTGCCGGAAAATGCACCGTGTTCCCCAGCGTTCAACTTTTCCATTTCACGGAGATAATTTGTGAGTGCCATGCGCCCGTTGTTTTGAAATCGAACAAGATAAAGCTGGTTGGTGGCTCCCCGGTCAATGGCTTTCAAACATTGAAGATATGTAGAGGCTCTTTCATCTGCATAGGTTTGTTCCCATATTCCCGAAACGTATTTGACTGCTTTTACCTCTACAAAAAACATGACTGCTCCACCGATGACGATGCCAGCCAACAATGTCCCCAAAACTGCAAACCACTGGATTGAAACGGCCAGCGAACCGCCTACCGCCGTCCCGGCGAGCGCGCCCAGGATTGTCAAAACGGTAAAAAGATGTCCGCCTATTGAGCGTCCAAAAGTGATTTCAAAATCACCGGCATAGACGCCGACAGTTTGACTGACCGTCGGTAATTTAAGAATCAATGCGGCAAGTGCCGCGCCGCAAATTGCGCCGGAAAAAATTCCGAGCGCGAATCGTGTTCTTGTTTTCATGGAATGATTTGCCGGTTGATTGTTTTCAAAAATCGCTGCCGATGGGCATGCCGGCCTTGGTATAAGAAATCAAACTGGAATTAATTCCTGACACTTCAATTATTACCGCTTTGTAATTGACGTTGCCGTTCTTCGCAAGGTTTGTCACGTCCACATCTTTGCGATACCAAGTAATTTCATAGTAAGGTAATTTTCCGCCCTCTTCGCCAGACCAATAGCACTGAATCAGTTCCGGCGGATGAAAGTTTTCTTCTTTATGGCCTATCATCTTGAAATACTTTTTGGCCAGCACCAACGTGCTTTCTTTATTCAATTTGTTTTGAAGATTCAGCGCCTTGACGGCTTCAATTTTCGCTTTCGGAGCACCAGCTAAACTGTAATAAGTTTTTATATTTCGTTGAAATGTCCACACTTCAGTCTTGTTTGTTTCAGTGTGGTAAAGAAAATAAGAATTATTCGTCAGCCTTAAACTTGCCGTGCATCCCGGGCGATCATTGAAATAGCCCACCTTGTAATTTTTAACCTGATTTGTTCCCTGCGGGAGGTTGTTTGCCTGTCCAATTCGTTGCAAAAATTCCTGTGCCAGCGGAATCATTGTCTCCTTGAGATACGTCTCCTCCTTTTCCCCGCCCAATACGAGCGCGGGGAAAAGGAGCAAGGCAACAAGTATGAATTTCAATTGTTTCAAAAATCGCTGCCGATGGGCAGATATAATCTCGAATAGTAAATTAAACTGGAATCAATGCCTGAAACGGTCATAGACACTTCAGGCAGGGTGGGAATCCCCTTATCCCGGTCAGCCATATTGACATCTTTCCGATACCAACTGACTTCATAGTAAGGCAATCTTCCGCTTTCTTCACCAGACCAATAGGATTGAAGCAGTTCCGGCGGGTGAAAATTTTCTTCTTTGTGTCCGAGCAGCTTGAAATATTTTTTTGCAAGTGTAAGTGCGGTATTTATATTCAGTTTGTTTTGGAGATTGAGTGCTTTGACCGCATCAATTTTCGCCTTCGGGGCACCGGCCAAGCTGTAATAGGTTTTGATGGGGCGTTGAAACCAGTCAATTTCGGTCTTTTCTCTTTCCGTATGAAAACCAAAAGCGCAACCATTGGTCAGCCTCAAATTTGACGTGCATCCCGGGCGATCATTGAAATAGTCCACCTTGTAATTTTTAACCTGATTCGTCGCTGATGGCAGGTCGTTGGTCTGTCCGATGCGTTGTAAAAATTCCCGCGTCAGGGGAATCATTGTTTCTTTGAAATACGCCGCCTCCTTTCCCCCCGGCAAATGAAGTGCGCTGACATTAGTCTCTCTCTGGTCGGTCAGAAATCGGAAGACCCAGCCATTGGTCAACTGCATTTTCGCCAACAAACCGTCATCGTAATAGTCCACTTGGTAGCTTTGCACCTGGTTCGTCGTGAACGGCAGATCATTCGTCTGGGCAATCCGCAGCAAAAGTTCCCGCGCCTGCGGGATCATTATTTGCTGGAGATACATCTCCTCCTTTTCCCCGCCCAATACGAGCACGGGGAAAAAGAGCAAGGTGACAAGAATGAAAATTGTATTTTTCATCAGTCGCTATATTTCAGTGAACCGTTACCATAGTATTTTATTGGCACATTATTGAACACCGATGGATCGGCTTGATAAGCTAATTGTATTGCCCGAGCAAGGGTAACATCACCATTTCCATTATCCATCCAAGCGGTCCAGAATTGCAACGACCAGTCTATGTGCGAGCTGTCAAACTGGAATGTCACCGTCCCGGTCCAGCCCATGAAGGCGCGCCTGTGAAGCTGTCCGGCATCTACGATAGTCGCCCCGGAAACAGCCTTGGGAATGCCAAAGGCCTCGGGAAACATTCCAAGGGCAGTGTTGCATCCATCCAAAAACACAAAGTTGAACGGCTTGTGCGTGACCATCGCCGGTTTTCCATTGTAGGAAGGCAGATAGAAATTGTCGAGCATTATGCCCACGTTAATTGCACCTATGACCGCACCCAGCGTGCCTATGGAGTTGCCGGTGGCGCTGCCATGTCCGTAAAAATAAAAAGCCGTGGCATTCGGGTCGGCAAACATATTGGTCAAATTATAAACATCGCTGCTGGTTGTAATTAATGTAACGCCGCCGCCGCCATACACGCCACGGTTATTACCCACCGTGCCGTCCGCCTCACCGATAAACTGCGCAATCGAATTGCAATTCTGGCCGATTGTGTTATTAAACCCACCACTAATCGGCACGCGCGCCACAATGGTCTGCTGACTGCTCCACTGATTTTCCCACCAAACCAAATCTTTCGTTGAACCGCTCGCCAAGTTTGAACTGGCGTTAGGCGTGGCTGTTCCCGCCGCCAAGCCCACGGTCGCGCCCGAAGTGTGATGAAAGGCAAGGAACATATCACGCGCGGACATTTTGATCGTGGTTGTCGCATAGGGATTGTTTGCCGGACGATCCGGCAGCGGTGGATAAATGATTTTTTCCTGCGACGTGAGCTGCTGGTAAATCGCCAGGATGTTCAGATAAGCCGTCAGCGGATTCGGCGCGGGTTTCTGCACGGTAAATTCCGGCACGCCATGCGGGTTCAACGTGGACGAAACCGATGTCGCCCCCACAGCACCGGCAAGGCTTGAAGCCGTCATCATTGAAGAGCCGCCCGATGCCGTCACGTCCACCGTGATCTGGTAAAGATTTTCGACCGGCAACGGCTGGCCGTTGTCATCCGTGCCGTCCCAAGTTGTAGAAATGTTCCCGTCCGGGGTTGAGCCGGTAATGGTGCGGACAATCGTCCCGTTGGTGTCCGTCACCGAAACCAGCCAGTCGGCGGGATAAATGTCCGACGTCACGTCAATCGGCACGAACGAGTTGAACATGGAACTGGCATCCAGCCAGCGCACGGGATTTTCAAAATCTAGAGTGATCGAACTGGAAAGCGTTTCGTTGTTCGCCGTGTCCACAGCACCAGCATACAGCGTGTGCGAGCCGTTGGCAAAGTGGGTCGTGTCCAGGTTAAAATTGATGCCGCCAGAATCTATGAATCCTACGAGTGCATCATCGAGATAAAGATTAGCTCCTTCCAATTGATTCGTGATTTGTGCGCCGACGCCAACGCCAATCTCACCGCTGACGGTCTGGCTGTTCGTTGGTGAAAAAATCTGGACGGCTGGCAAAGTGCCGTTCGTGGGGATTTGAACACAGAAAAAACCGATAGGCGTGTCCGTGGTGGATGCGCCAACCGATATGTTTGTGCCATCCGAAAACGCATCTTCCAGTGGTGTCCAAAGAGAAAGAGGCGTTGTGAGATCAGAAGTGGACAATACGCGATAAGTTGTTCCGACTTGATTTGTCCAGTTAATTTGAACCGTCGTTGGTGAATCTTGTGAGATGGCCAAATATGGTGGCGTCTGTGCAAATACATTTATGGTGAGAGCCAACACAAGCGCGCCCGCCATGATTATTTTCGGATTTATTTTCATGGATTTTACTTTTCTTTTTGGCTGGTTGTTTCCAAGAAATCTGAAAGGCGCACACCTCATGCTCCCATCAGAGGCAACCGACCAAGGCGGCCTTGCAGAGAAAACACAAGGCGGCGCCCACTCGGGCGCGCGTCTTGGCTTCGTCTCTGCATATCGCACTTAAAATTTGGTCGGTTTTTCTGTGGCTTTGAGTAGCAGCCAATGCTACGCAAATTTGGTTTGTTAAAGAACTGTCAAAAGGTTTAGCGGATTGCCAAAGGAAAGCAAGTTGCGATTTTTCCCAAGCATTGAAAAATTCTTCCGCGCCGAGTTGTTGCCTTAATTTTCGTTCGTGTTTAATCTGTGTTCATCGGTGGTTAAAAGGATTTCCCCATTTGCCTTCATAATTCGCTTTGCCGTGCGCTGGTCGGAATCGCAAGTCTCGGCGCGTAGTTCAGGCTGAAAACAAGAGTGAATGGTTGCGGCCATGATCCACCCGGTGATGCTTCTTGTAGCACCAAACGCGTCCTGCTGCTCCGGTGTGAGCTGCTGTATCTGGTCTTTGGTGGTGTTCATAAATAAATGCGCGAATGCTGCCTAACTTTGATTATTCTACCGCTGGTTAGTATATTAAATTTCTTGAAAAGCAAGCAGCAGTTTTACGTTTTTGCGCCGGAATGGGGCATGAAGCCCGCGCAAAGTTGGATTTTTCGGCAAAGTTTTCACTTGCAAGTTTCACCAAATGGGCGGATAAAAGATTCATAAATCTATGAAGACAACCTTTCCCATCAGTTCCGTCCTGTTTCAAAAATCCTCCGCGCTCTGGACCATCGCGCCCGAGGCGACGGTGTTTGAGGCCATCAAGCTGATGTCGGAAAAAAACATCGGCGCGCTGCTCGTGATGTCCGGCAGCGGCCTGGCCGGCGTTTTCACCGAGCGCGATTACACGCGCAAGGTCGCGCTGCACGGCAAGAACTCCAAGGAAACCCGCGTCTGGGAAATCGTGCCCAAGGAAATCATTTCTGTCACACCGGATGATTCGGTTGAGGATTGCATGAAGCTGATGACGGAAAAGCGCGTGCGGCATCTGCCGGTCGTGGAAGGCGCAAACGTCGTCGGCATCATTTCCATCGGTGATCTGGTCAACTGGATTATTTCGGCGCAGAACTTCGCCATCGAGCAGATGGAACAATACATCGCCGGCGGCACATCGGCCTGACGCGGGCAAGCCGGGCGGCAAAATATAACGGGTTTGACTCGCCGCGCAGGTGAATTTAAGCTGACGCCAATGCTGGCTGCTGAAACCAAAGTGGCGGGGGCCAATTCTGAACCTGATTCCCATGCCGACCCGGCCCGTTCCTGGAAAAAAATTATGGAACCGGTCGAGCCGTTTCTCCATGCGGTGACGCAACAGCTCGTGCGTCAGGCGCGCGACTTCGACCCGCAAATCGTGCCTTACGCCGAGCACTCGTTGAACAACGGCGGCAAACATCTGCGCCCGACGCTCGTGGCGCTGGCGGCGGGCTGTTTCGGCAAGCCGGATGAGTCGCACGTCAAAGTCGCGGTCATCATCGAGATGATCCACCTCGCCACGCTCGTCCACGACGACGTGATGGACGAGGCGGAAATCCGCCGCAGCAGCCCGACGGTCGCGGCGAAATGGGGAAACGAAATCGCGGTCCTGTTCGGCGACTGCCTGTTTGCACAGGCGCTGAAACTCGCCGCCAGTTTCCCGACGCCCGAAGTCTGCCGCGCGGTGGCCATCGCGACGAACACGGTTTGTTCCGGCGAAATTTTGCAGACGCAGCAGCGGCGGAATTTTCCCGCCTCGCGCCGCGATTATTTCCGCGTCATCGAAATGAAGACGGGCGAACTGTTCACGCTCTCGTGCGACCTCGCGGCATTTTTGAGCGGAGCGACGACGTCGCAGCGCGCGGCGCTGTGTGAATTCGGCGCGGCGGTCGGCACGGCGTATCAGATTTACGACGACTGCGTGGATTTGTTCAGCACCGAGGCCGAGGCCGGCAAATCGCTTGGCACGGACCTGGCGAAAGGCAAGCTGACCTGGCCGTTGCTGCTTGCGTGGGAAAACGCCGACGCGACAGACCGGGCGAGATTGGAGGATTTGATTGAAAACTGGCGGCCGGAAAATTTTGCGGCGGTCAATTCCTTGCTGTTGAAATACGAAACCTTTGAACCAACCGTTCAGGAGATCGGACGGCTGTTGGAACAGGCGCGAAAGGCGTTGCGCGTTTTGCCGGCGTCGCCGGGCCGGGCCGGGCTGCTGGGCATGACTGATTTTCTGGCGCAACAAACCGGCGCTTTGGCGGTTCAATGACAATGACTATGTCCGAACCAGCCACAGCACCTGATGCCAGCACGCCGGCCGGAATGTTGGAGGGCGACCTGGTGAGACGCGCCCGCCATGGTGATTTGAAGGCTTACGACGAACTCGTCAAACGCTATCAGCAGCGCATTTATGCGACGATTTATCACATGACCTCGAACCACGAGGACGCCAACGACCTGGCGCAGGAGTCGTTCATCAAGGCCTACTCGGCGTTGAAATCCTTCAAGGGCGGCTCGACTTTTTACACCTGGCTTTACCGGATTGCGGTCAACAAAACCATCAATTTCCTCAAGCAGCGCAAGAACAAATACCATTTGAGCCTGAACGACATTGACTTCAACGCCGAGCACGACCCGGACCTGATGGCGTTGATTTCGGACAAGACGCCGCTGCGTGACGTGGGCTTGTCGGAACTGCAAAAAAAATTGAACGAAGCATTGCTCAAACTGTCAGAACCTCACAGAATGGTCGTTGTCCTGCACGATGTGCAGGGGCAGTCGCACGATGAGATTGCGGAAGTCATGGGTTGCAACATCGGGACGGTGCGGTCGCGGCTGTTTTACGCGCGGCAACAATTGCAAGGCCATCTGGCCGAATACATCAAGCCAACATGAACGAGAGCGAAAACAATTTCAGCGAATTGAAGCGCCTTTTGCGGCTCAAGCGGCACGAAGTCCCGCCGCCCGGCTACTTCAACGATTTTTCCGCCGAAATCATCGCCCGCATCCGCGCGGGTCAATCTGCCGCCGGCGGAAATTTAGCCGGACGTCTTCAGGATCAGGCTCCGTGGCTGGTGAGTTTTCTGCGGATTTTTGAAGCCAGACCCGGCGTCATCGGCGCGTTTGCGACCAGCCTCTGTTTGCTGCTGCTCTTCGGAGTTGTGGTGGCCGAGTATTCCGACTCCGCTCCGCAAACGATTTTGACCACCGCTTCCTCCAGCCAGCCGCTGGCTTCCAGCGCAGTGGTCGCGGACGCTTCGGCTTTTGCGCCGGGTTCCGAAGGCGGCATCGCCATCAGCACCAACGCGAGCCTGCAGCCGGTCGTAACATTGTTCGGCCAGCCGAACGCGGCGTCCCTTTTTCAGACCGCCGGCTTTACGACCTCCGGCAACTGAAATAAAATTCTGAACAACTTTGCGCGGTGAACGCTTGAAACGTCACCGCGCTTTTCATTTAATTCCGCCAGTGCCAACCAAAGTCATTGCCGTTGCCAATCAAAAAGGCGGCGTGGGAAAAACCACCACCGCCGTCAACCTCGCGGCCTGCCTCGCCGCCGTCGGGCAGAAAATCCTGCTCTTCGACCTCGACCCACAGGCCAACGCCACCAGCGGCGTCGGCCTGGAAAAAATCGAGGACGCCAGCGCGTATCGCGTTCTGCTGGGCGAAGGTTCGTTGCTCGAAAAAATCAAGCCGACGGCTTTCGAGCGGCTGGAAATGATTCCCAGCGAAGTGGACTTGTGCGCCGCCGACATCGAGCTTTCGCGGATGGAAAATCATTTGCAGCGCGTCCGGCAGTTGCTCCAGCCGGTTCTGGACAGCGCGCGGTTCGACCTCGTCCTGATTGACTGTCCGCCCTCGCTGGGAATTCTCACGTTAAACGCCTTCACCGCGTGCGACGGCATTCTCGTCCCGCTCCAGTGCGAGTATTACGCGCTCGAAGGCATCTCGATGATGCACCGCGTGCTCGGCCAGCTCCGCGACGCGGGCGTCAATCCGCGCCTGGAAATTTTCGGCGTCGTGATGACGATGTTCGACGGCCGCACGAAACTGGCCAACGAGGTCGTCGGCGAAGTCCGCAATTTGCTCGGCGCAAAAGTTTTTGAAACCATGATTCCGCGCACGACTAAACTGGCCGAGGCGCCGAGCCACGGCCAGCCGATCATTTATTACGACAAATACAGTTCCGGCGCGGCGGCGTATGAACTGCTGGCGCAGGAAGTGTTGGAGCGCGTTGCCAATAATTGTCCATGAAATCGCAGAATCGGGAAAGTTTCAAGCCAGACAGGCGGTAACATTTTCAAAAATTGAATCGTCGCTTGCCGCAGCACGACCATTTAACTAACCTTCAACTGATTTTTAACTATGGCCAAAGAAATTCTCGAAATGCTCGTTGAGTCGGTCACGATGGAATTGCCCGACACCAAGACCATCCACCTCAAATGGCCCGACGGCCACAACCCCGAATTCAAGACCGGCCAGTTCATCACGCTCTATTGGCCGGACACGACGAACTACAAGCGCGCCTACTCGCTCTCGTCCTGCGCGCTCGACCGGGGTTTTTACGAAGTCACCGTCAAGCGCGACGGCAAGATGGGCACGCGCATCGTGGATTGGGCGAAGGCGGGTGATAAAATGTTTGTCATTCCGCCTGTAGGAAAATTTCTGCCCGTTTATGAGCCGGCCAAACATCTTGTCTGCATCGCCGGCGGTTCGGGCGTGACGCCATTCCGCGCCTACGCGCGCGAAGCGACGCGGCGCAAGCTCGAAACCAAAATCACCGTGCTTTACAGCGTCCGCCAGCCGAAAGATATCATCTTCAACGCGGAATTCCGCGAACTGGAAAAGGAAAATCCGCATTTCAAATTCCACGTCACCTGCACGCGCGCGACGCCGGAGGACAACTGGACCGGCCGCACCGGCCGCATCACGCCCGAATGGATCAAGGAAATCGCGACCGACCTGCCGAACACGGTTTTCTACGCGTGCGGTCCGAACGCGCTCGTCGAGTTCGCCGAACATCTCGTCGTCCACGAACTCGGCGTGGTCAAGGAACAGATGAAGACGGAGAAGTGGGGATGATTTTAATTGTGGATTTCAGGTTTTGCTTTTCTAAGCATTAGCGCTTAAAATAAAAACTATGAGTGCAATCCAAGTCATTGAAGAAATTCAGCGGCTGCCCGACGAGCAGGTTGAGCGCGTTTATGAGTATCTTTTTTCCACGGAACGCGAACTGGATCGCGCCTTGACCGCCTTCGATTCGTTGCCCCGCAAAACCCGCCTGACCGAAGAGGAAATTCTCGCCTTGCCCCGTGCGCGCCGTGCTTGACAGCAACGTCTGGCTCGCCATTTTGACGACAGATGGTTTCTGTCGTCGTTTGTGGCGGACTGCGCGGAGCCAGTGCCGGTTTATCGTCTCGCAAGACATTCTGGATGAAGTTTCAGAAAAGCTCCGCGCGAAATTCGGGTTTTCGCCACGCCACGCCCGCCTGCTGACTTTTTTCGTCGAGCGGCAGACGGAATTTATTCAAGTCACTTCCGCGATTTCCGTTTGCCGCGATGCGGATGATAATCGTATTCTGGCGGCGGCACTCGATTCTGGTTGTTCGCATCTTGTGACGGGCGATTCGGATTTGCTGGTCTTGAAAAAGTTTGACGGCATCGGCATTGTCACGCCGCGTGAATTGCTGGAATTGGTTTCAACGATTTGAACATGTTAAAACGCACCGCACTTTTTTCCGCGCACCAGAAACTCGGCGCGAAGCTGATTGATTTCGGCGGCTGGGAAATGCCGGTGCAATACACCAGCATCACCGACGAACATCTCGCCGTGCGCAACGCCGCCGGGATTTTCGACATCTCGCACATGGGCGAAGTCACCGTCAGCGGCGCGGCGGCTAAAGCATTTCTCAATCTTGTTTTGACGAATGAAATTGGCTTGCTCACGCCCGGCCTGGGCCAATACACCTTTATGTGCAATAGACGCGGCGGCGTGATTGACGATTTGTATGCTTTCCAACTTTCCGCAGACGTTTATCTGCTCATCATCAACGCATCGCGGATTGAAGCGGACGTCGCGCACTTGAAATCGCAATGGGCGGAGCGACAAAAGCTTCCATTTCTAAATGAAGTAAATTTGACTGACGCTTCACACAATTATTCCGCCGTCGCAGTGCAAGGTCCGCGTGTGAAAGATTTTATCAACGAAGTCATTTCCGGCGCTTCGATTTCTGCGAAACGAGTTGATGCCATCACCGATTTGAAGAAAAATGAAATTGGCGGGTTCAAATTTGAAAATCAGAGCGTTCTTGTTTCGCGCACTGGTTACACTGGCGAAGATGGATTTGAAATCATCGGCGAAGCAAACGCGATTGTTAAAATCTGGGATAAGGTTTTGAAAATCGGCGCGCCGTTTGGAATCAGGCCGTGCGGACTTGGTGCGCGCGACACGTTGCGGACGGAAGTTTGTTATCCGCTTTATGGCCACGAATTGGATGAGGAAACAACGCCGTTTGAAGCTGGCGTTGGATTTTTTGTCGGGGGTTGTAAAGACTATTTTTGGGGTGGAAGAGTTTTGGGTGAACAAAAGAGAAACGGCACGAAAAAGAAACTCGTTGCGTTCAAGATGACCGAAAAATCCGCGCCGCCGCGGCCGCATTATCCAATTTGGGCGAATGGCGCGAGCGTTGGCGAAGTCACAAGTGGCACGCAAAGTCCGTCGCTGAATCTTGGCATCGGCATGGGATTTGTGCCGCCGGAATTCGCGAAGCCGGACACGAAAATTGAAATTGAAATCCGCGGCAAACGCTTCGCCGCCGTCGTGGTGCCAAAGCCCATCTACCGCAAAAGCGGATAGCCGCCCTGCCCTGCTCACTTGCGCTGTCGTTCAATTGATGAGCAGTTCCAGTTCGCGAATTCCGCCGTCGGTCAACTGCCAGTGTCCGCCACGCTGCGCGAGCAGCTTGCGGCAGGGATTTGCAATGGCAACCGGAGCATTGACCGAAAGCAGTTGGATTTTCGCGCGGCTCTTGATCTCCGATTCCGCGCGCGGCATCAGCGCAAACGCCACGCCGTTGTAGTTCAACCCGATTTCGTAGCCGGCCACGCCCTCCTTTTCCGCGACTGGATTTTTCAGCACCAGAGCGGCGTAGCGTTTCAAATACGGAAAATTCGTCGCCCGCACCAGCACGCGGCAAAGCTCCGTCTGGCTGCGCAAAAAATTCAGCAGGCTGAAAGGTTTTGCCGGGTCATGCTCGGCGAGCAAAATTTCGCGCGGATCGAGGCCGTTGAGATTCTGCCCGTTCCACTCGCCGTGGTCGTTGCGTTCGCCCGGCGAATTTTTTTTGAACCACGCGGCGAAGTTGTCGTTGACCAGCACGTTCAATTCAAAATGGACGTGCGCACGTTCTTTCAAAATAGTTTCCGCGTTTGAAGTCCGGCCCATCGTGCCGATGACTTCGCCGGCCTTGACCGTCTCGCCGATTTTCAAGCCGGGCCGCACCGCGCTCAAATGCGCGTAGAGCGAATAAATTTCCAGCCCTTCAACGACGTGACGGATGACAATGTAATTTCCGTAGTTCGAGAGCGAAGGTTTCGTGTTGAAATAGACAATCGTGCCGTCGGCGGTGGCCGTCACCGGATCGGCCGGCTCGCCGCGCCGGTCGGTCTGCAAATGGCGGATGTCCAGTCCCTCGTGCATCCGCGTGCCGTTGTCGCGCACGCAGCCGAAGCTGCCGCTCGTCCACGGCTTGTCCGGCGCGGTCGGCGCGAAAAATTTCAGTTCCTGCCCGGCCTCGTAAAGCGCGTGGTTCGCCGTCGGAAACTGGAACGGTGATTGCGCGAACAGATTTGATCCCGGCAGCAGGACAGCCGCAAGCAAAACGCGGCGAAGGCGGTGAAAAATCATTTTGACGAACCGGCTTGGATTTTCTTGGCGGAGTTGTTCAACCTGTCCACGAACTGCTGCGCCTCTTCGCGCGACATATCCGGCGTGAACGTCAGGATGCCATCGGCGATGCGGCGCGCGATAAACGGCGCGGCCAGCCAGCGGCTGTCGGCCGGCGTGTCGCCCCACTGGCCGAAAATGGCGAGATGCTTTCCCGGATTGGCCGCCAAGGTTTGTTCCAGTATCCAGCCGCCGGTTTCATTGAACTTTAACTGGATCGCAAATCCGCCCGGCACTTCGAGGAGTCTGGCCGCGAGCAGGTTGGCCTCCGACAAAAACGGATCCGGGCTGACCGTCACCAGCACCGGGTTCGAGCGCACCACCGAAATCGTTTTTTCCTTGTCCGGCAGGTTCGCCGAGCTTTCCACATGGATGCGCACCGTTCCCAGCGGCGCGGACTTTTCCTTTTTGAACAGGGCGCAACCGCCGGCCAGCGTCAGCGCCAGCAGCAGCAGCAAATAAAGATTGAATCGTCGCGCGTAAAAATTCATAGTGTGCCACACAAAAAATCGCAACCGCGAACAATATAAAGACACTTATGGGAAAACAACACAACAAAGCCGAACACAAAAAACGCCGCAAGGCCTACCTCAAACGCAAAAAAACCGCCGTCAAGACCAAGATCGCCGCCGCGAAAAAATAGCCGTCGGAAAAATTCGGGGAGCGCAGCCGCCCCGGCTGCGGTTCGACGCGCCCCGCGTCGGACACTTCGCACAGATCAAAGACCGTTCACAATCGTTCAAATCATGCACACCATGAGGCCGACGACGATGACGTGGTCGGCTTGCACCCGGAGCGGGCGCGCTCCCCGGTCAAAATTTCACGCCAGCCGGATTGCGCCGTCCGCGCTCATCACCGCGACCACATTGAAAATGTCGCGCTGCGAACAAAAGGCCACGTCCGCGCGCAGTTCGGGAATGTCCAGCAGACGCCGACCGTTGCGGGAACCGGCGATGGCCGCCGGCAAATCAGATTGCAGCCGCAGAAAACTCTGTCGCGCGACCTCGGTGGAATCGGAAAATTCGCCCGCCAGCAAATCCGCCAGCGCGCCCGCCGCGAGAACATCTTCATCCGCCTGATTTTTGCCCGTGCCAGCGCAGACGAGCAAAATGGTTTCAAAATTATTCCGCCGTAGAAATTCCGCCGTTGCGCCCAGGTTCAAAAACGACGCAGCCAAAACAATTTTCGCGCCCGTGCAGGCACGCAACGCGTGCGTGCCGTTCGTGGTCGTGGAGACGATGGTTTTGCCGCGCACTTTTTCCGGCGTGTATTCGCGCGGGGAATTGCCGAGGTCGAAATCAATTTCAAAGTAGGGCAGCCTTCCAGCCTGCCCAAGCTGCGCCGCGCGGATTTTCATGCCGTTACGCTCGCCGCCGAGCAAAACTTCCGGCGATTTTTTTTTGATCGCTAACGCCTCGGCGATTTCGCTGATGGGGATGATGGCTTTGGCGCCGTGGTGCAGCGCGGTCACAAACGTGCTGGTCGCGCGCAGCACGTCGAACACGACGCACGCGGTCGCGCGCAAATCGCGTTGGGCGAGCGCGGGCAATTCCGCCGGCGTCAGGATGGTTTCAATTTTCATTTTGCGTCGCGCGAAGGACGCGAAGGCGGCGAAGAAAATTTGCAGCCTATCCTCATATTAGGCGGCATTTCATAACCATAGAACCACAAACCAGCCGACAAGTGTTCCCGCAAGAAGACAACACAATCGTCGAAGCGATGTTTTGTAACACACGGTAAAGAAAATCTCCCATGCGGCCAAAATAATAAGAACTGCTATGCGAAGAGGCAGCCTAAAAAAATGAAAGAGAAGCGCGGCTGTCAAAACAGCGCTAAAACCACCCAATATGTCGAGACAAGCGTGGCCAATAAGGTCTTGAACATCAACTTTTCCGGTATTGGTAAAAAGCCATAAGTTTTTTGACCGTTCTGCTATCTCAACTTTTTCCTCTGCACTGAGTTGCTTAAAATCTAAGTCTTTACCACGGGTCAGCGATAAAATCAGGAGAATTGGGAGGTTAAGAATATTGCCAAACAGGTGGCCAATAAAATGAGGAATGCCGATTACGACAAGTGTATATGCGATGTATATTTTCATGGTGCTCGATACCGCCTAACGTAGAAAGTTAGGTGTCATGGTCAAATTCACTTTGATGTTTTATTTGTCGTGTTTGGTGCTACTGGCGATATTTTTGGAATGGGACTGGCCACTGGATGCGCTGCTGGCGACTGAATGTCGGCTGACGGCGCGGCGATGGTGGTGTGGGCTGAAGAATCCGCGCCGTAAGGTTGCAAGACTTTGGCCGCAAAAATGGTTACAAAACCGGCGAGTAACAGTCTGTCTCGCAAAATATAGAAGCACTTGCTTCTTGCCCGTGACTTGGAAATAACAGGCTTCAGGCGTTCTGCTGCATCCATGCTCGGAGACTGAACCAAAATCGAAAATTCACGATCAAGATGAATAATCCTATAACCCAACTCTATGCGCTTGAGACCGCAGAAGAACGAACCAGCCAAAAGCAAAAGGGAAACTGGCTCCAGTGAAGCCGCATCTATCGCTAAAATCTTCGGTGTGTAATGCTGGGCGATGTATGCGAAAATAGCGCCAGCGACGGTGCAGACAAAATAGTCGAACTTGTCAGCAGCATCTTTGCCTTTGTTGTAAAGCTGGTTAGCCTGCGGCTTAATATCCATAAAACTAAATGCGAATGCCACCTAACATTGTATTAAGCCGCAGTCCATGCACGTTCGCGCGCATGATTGATTTTGCAATTTCAGCTTTCATCAGGGCTTATGAAAGTTGACCGGCAAATTTTTATCAAGCAAAAGCTTTTCTCAAGGAGCGCGGGCTTTAGCCCGCTTCAATGTGCGAAGTTATGTGACGCTGGAAAAATCTGGAGGTTATTGGCAGTCGTGAATTGAAGCGGCGTGAACGCCGCGCTCCTTCGCGATTTTTATTTCAATTTCGTCCGCATGTAATGAAAAAGATATTGCTGGGCGTAACCGGCGTGCGGGCCGAAATGGGTGGCGGCAAAGCGGCGCAGGCGTGGCTCGCTGGCGCGGCGGCGCGGGAAATAAAGCCGTTGCAGCGCGCGTTCAATCCAGACATCCACGGGAAACGCGGAATCAAATCCGTAGGCGAACAGCAAAACGCAGTCGGCAATCTTCCCGCCCACGCCGCGCAGTTTCATCAGTTCCGCGCGCGCTTCGGCGTAATCCAGCCGGCGGATTTTTTCCAGGTCAAATTTTCCCTCGGCAATCTGCCGCGCGGCGGCCAGCAGGTTCGGCGCGCGGAAACCCATCTTGCAGGCGCGTAAATCTTTTTCCGTCGCGGCGGCGAGGCGTTGCGGCGTGGGGAAAGAAAAACAAATCGAATTCTTCTCCCTCTCCCCGCCCAAACGGGGAGAGGGTTGGGGTGAGGGGATTTGAACTCTAAAATAATCGGCCTCCTCACCCCGGTCCTCTCCTCCTTTTTGGGAGGAGAGGGAGAAGACTGGTTCGCCAAAGCGTTCGCACAGCAGCGCGACAATCTGCTGGATTTGGACGATCTGTTTTGTGGAAGACAAAATGAATGACGCGAGACATTCCCACGGGTCTTGCCGCAATAGCCGCAGGCCGCGACAACTGGCGACGGCGCGGCGCATCGGTTCGTCGTCGGGAAAAGTTTTCAGGACGGCGTCCAGATCAGTTCCGGTTTGAAGAAAATCGCGGAGCCAGTCCAAATCATCAATTGCTGCGGAAGTTTCGGCGAGAATCCCGCCGTCAGTTTGCGTCAGCCGCGCGAAATTTTTCCCGACCACGCCGGTCCAGGAATTTTCATTCTGATGCCAGCGGAAAACCTGGCCGGAGTTGAGCGTCGCCGCCAAATCGTAATCGCGGACGCGAAAAATAATTCTCGTCGCGGCCATTTTATTTCAAGTTGTAGCAGCCGAAAATTTGCACGCGTTGGAAGACGCGGCCATCGCGTAAAGTGATTTCACGGACGCCGAGGTTGGTGACGGTTTCAAATTCGGCGGCGATGCGTTCGGGCGCGGGTTGTGGCGGCGGGATGTCGCCGTATTGGATCGGTTCATGTTTGAGCCATTTCCAAAACCAGCCGTGTTCGAGCGGGCTGGGGTCGAGGCGAATGACGTAGAGGGCGTTCTCGCCGTGGCGATGGGCGCGATAATTATATTCGTCCCAAAAATAAAACTGGTTCGCCGGCGTGTCGGAATCCACGCAATAGACAAGCGGCTTTTGTGATTCCGCAGCAGCGCGGGCGGCCGGCGAATAGAAGGTGTAAAGCCCGGTCGTGCCGTAGTGGTCGGCGATGATGAAGGAGTTCGTGCCAAGTTTTTCGCGTTCGGTTTCGACGAGCGCGGCGGTTTCGCGCCAGCCGCGAATGCGATGCGTCGGGTCTTTTTCGCCGGGCAGTTTGTTGCCGGCCAGCCGGCCAATCAGGTCGCTGTCATACATGAAAACGGACGCAAAAATGCCGAGGACGAGGGCAAAGCAAAGGAGTGGCTTCATGGCGCGCAAGCGTTCGTGCCAGAACAGCGCCATGAGGCAGAACAACGGCGGCACGGCGGCGGCAATCCAGTTTGGATAAACGCGCGAGTGAAATGAATACAGCCAGTGGCCGATAAAAACCGGCGCGCCCATACAAAACAGAAAAAGCCAGAGTGGCTTTTCCCCGCGTCGTTTCCAGAACGCGACTGCTGCCCAGATCATGCCGATGAAGAAAACTGGATTCAGCAAGCCGGCTTCTGCGCCGGTGAACTCGAAGAAATAGTTCAGCGTCGGTTTCCATTGGCCGTGCAGGCCGGCGTCGCCCGCGACGTGCGTGACGGTGATCCAGCCGTGCTGCCAGTTCCAGATCACGACGGGCAAAGTGCAGAGCGCGAAAACGCCGAGCGCGAGCCAGGGGCCGATTTTTTTCAGATGAATCCGCGCCGCCGGTTGCAGCGCGAAGAAAATAATCCAGCAGATGAGTTGCATCATCGCGGTGTATTTGCAGAGGAAGCCAAGTCCCATCGCCAGGCCGACGATGAGCCAGTCGCGCGTTTTTCCGCCGGGCTGCGCCGCGCGCCAGCCGGCGACGACGGCCCACATCCAGCAAAGCACGAGCGGCGGATCAATCGTCATCAGGATGGAACCGACCACGAGCAGTGGCGTGGCGAACGTGGCCATGAGCATCGAGAACGCGGTGCGTCCGCCGGTTTCGCGCGCGAGGAATCGCAGCACGATCAGGCTCAAAATCGCGGCGAACAGCGGGGAGAAAAACCGCACGCCGAATTCCGTGTCGCCGAACAGCGACGTGCCCGCCCACTGAATCAACGCGATGCCCGGCGGCTTGCTGTAATACGACAGCGCGAGATGTTTTGACCACAGCCATTGATACGCCTCGTCCTCGCTCAAGCCGATGATGCCGCTGGCGAGATAAATCCAGCGCCCGACCAGCGACAACACGATGACGGCGTAACCGAGTTTCAACCAGTGCGAGTTGGTGGCTGAAGGTTGAAGGTTGAAGGTTGAAGGTTCAGGGTTCAGCAGGTTTGGCAACTGCTGATGCCAGAGCGGGAAGATTTTTTTTCCGGCAAAATTCCACATTGTCTGCGCCAAAATCACGAAGGCAACGGCGTAACCCGCGCCGAGAATCGCGCCGGCCAGCACGTCGCCCGGATAATGCACGCCGCAATAGACGCGTGAAAACGCGACCGAGGCCGCGAACGGAAACATGAACCAGCCGCTGCGCCGGTAAAATAAAAACAGCATCATCGCGACGGCAAAATTGTTCGCCGCGTGCGCCGAGGGCATGCTGCCGGAAGTGGTGCAGCCGAGGAGATCGTTGACGTTGTCCAGCGCCAGGCACGGGCGCGGGCGGGCGACGGCGTTGCGGACGGTGCCGATGATGAGCGGGTCGCCGAGCGACACGACGAGAATGGTGAGCAGCGCGCAAATCCGCAGGCGCGTTGAGCCGAAAATGAAAATCACCGGCGCGGCGACCACAACGGCGAGGAGCCACGGCACGCCGCGCCCGCTCAAAACCGGCATGAGCCAGTCGAAGAACGGATTGCTTAACGTGCCGTTGATGAAATGAAACAGCGCGATGTCGAACGATTGCAGCCAGTGCATTGACGGCAGTGTAAGCGGAAACACGGATTAGGAAAATCCGAATTGCGCCAGTCCGCCATGAATTAACGCCGTGCAAACTGTCGAATAATCTCCGTGCATGGCAAAGAAATCCGCCGGCCACTTGAAAATTGCGCGCGGGGATTGGCCGGCCGTTCAATGTCCAAGCTGTTTTTTGTCGTGATCCGGTCCGGTGTCCTTCAAGTCATGATTCTGGTCGTGATTCTGGTCTTGATGCACAGCGGAAGGCTTCCAGTTTCTCGGATATTTTTGAAGCATCTCTTTGTGATGGTTTGCCGGGGAGTCATGGAAGTCCATGTCCACTGACGGTGAAGCCAGCAGCACGTCAGACGTGACGCCCTGCGGTTCTGGCTGCGTAACCCACGCGTCGCCTTTCAACCAATAGTATTGGTGCCCATGTTTGTTGAAATAGACACCATAGGTGGGGTAATAAACGTAGTCGTCCTGAACCACGGCTGGCGCCACCACCACGGGAGTTGGCACATTGATCACGACGTTCTGCCCGTCAGCGTTGCCCACGCATTCGGTCAGTGCCGCCAGCAGCACGGCACCCAGCACGAATCCAACCTTGTTAGTTTTTAAGAAATGTATTTTATTTTTCATGGGGGGAGAATAATCCGGGAAGCGTGCCGACACCATGGGGTGTAACCCGTAGTGCAAGGCCGGCGTGATCCGCCGTAAAATTGCCTTTTGCTGATTATTCCCATCGGCCGCCGGAATGAGGAATCGTTCCGGCGGCTTTTTTCAATACACAATGAGCGAACGGACGGGGAAGCCGGACAGTTTTCCGCGCCCATTGAGAAATTTCAGTTCGATGAGGAAGCCGGCCTCGACGATTTTCGCGCCGAGTTTTTGCACCAGCGCGACGGCGGCGGCGGACGTGCCGCCGGTGGCGAGCAGGTCGTCAATCAGCAGCACGCGCGCGCCGGGCTTCAGCGCGTCAACGTGCATCGCCACGGCCGCATGGCCGTATTCGAGCGCGTAATCCTGCTCGTGTGTTTGATAGGGCAGCTTGCCTTTTTTGCGGACGGGCACGAAACCGGCTTTCAATTTTATGGCGGCGGCGGCGGCAAAAATAAATCCGCGCGCGTCAATGCCCACGACGGCGTCCACGCTGCCGGGCGAAAATTTTTCCGTGAGCAGGTCAATCGCGCCGGCGAAAAGCCGCGCGTCGGCAAGGACGGGCGTGATGTCCTTGAACTGGATGCCCGGCTTGGGAAAATCCGGGACGTTGCGGATGGCGGCGGCGATTTCGGCGGGTGTGACGTTCGGCATAAATCATTCTTCCCGTTTTTTTTCCTTTTCCAGTTTTTCGATCATCTTGCGGAGTTTGCGCAGCGCGAGGTTTTGAATCTGGCGGATGCGTTCGCGCGTGACGCCGAACTTCTCGCCGACTTCTTCCAATGTTTTTTCGTTGCCGCCGTCAAGGCCGAAGCGGTAGCGGAGAATCGTCGCCTCGCGCTCGTCGAGATGCTTGACCATGTCCTGCAACATGGTGATGACGGTCTTGTCCTCCAGCTCGTCATAAGGGTTGACGGCGCGTTCGTCCTCAACGATTTCAGAAAAATTATTGGAATCATCGTCGCCCACCGGCGCGTCGAGCGAGGCGGGCCGGATGGACGCGGTGCGCATCTGCGAAACGCGCGCGGCGGTGGTGCCGAGTTCGGCAGCCAGTTCCTCGTCGGTCGGTTCGCGGCCCAGTTCCTCCTGCAATTTCATCGCCGTGCGGCGCATCTTGGAAATCTTGTCCACGAGATGAACGGGCAGGCGAATTGTCTTCGATTGATTTGCGAGCGCGCGTTTGATGGACTGCTTGATCCACCACGAACCGTAGGTGGAAAGTTTGCCGCCCTTGTTCGGGTCGAAGCGTTCGACGGCTTTCATCAGGCCGATATTGCCTTCGCTGATGAGGTCGAGCAGCGGCAGGCCGATGCCTTCGTAGTCGCGCGCGATTTTCACGACGAGGCGCAGGTTGGCCTTGATCATGTGTTCGCGCGCTTTTTTGTCGCCCTTCTTGATGCGCGCGGCGAGCTGGATTTCTTCGTCCGGCGTGAGCAACTTCACCTGCCCGATTTCGCGCAGATAAAGCCGGATCGCCGTGTCGCCGTCGTGCCGTTCAGATTCGCGGCGGATGAACGAGGTGGTGTCGCCCTCGACGGGCTTGGGTTCGGGAATTTCATACGGAACCGCTGCCGGCGCGGTGACCGGTTTTGCTTCCGTCGAAACGGAAGTTCTTTTCTTCCGCCGCGTTCCCGCCGCATTTCGTTTTATTTTCTTCGCCGCCATGAATGGGTGGAAAAGTTAAACGGGGAACGCACGGCGGCAAGCAAATTAACTGCGCCGCGCCGCCGAAACGTAATACAGCAGTTGCAGCACCGAGCTGACCAGCGCGGCGACGTAGGTGAGCGCGGCGGCGTCCAGCACCTTGCTCACGCCCGCGCGCTCCGTTTCATGCACCAGGCCGAGGCGGAAAAGCTGCTCCTTCGCGCGGGCGCTGGCGTCGTATTCCACCGGCAGCGTCACGAGCTGGAACAAAGTCAGCACGGAAAAGATTGCCACGGCGATCAACATGAAATGAAAGTGCGGCGAATGCAAAACCATGCCAAGCACAATGACGCCCATCCACGCATGGCTCGCAAACTGCGTCACCGGCACCAGCGCCATGCGCAGGTTGAATAGCGTGTCCTGGTGCAGATGTTGCAGCGCGTGACCGGACTCGTGCGCCGCCACGCCGACCGCCGCGATGGTGCGGCCATGAAAATTGTCCGACGAGAGAAACAGCGCCTTCTTGACCGGGTCATAATGATCGCTCAAATGGCCCGCAACCTCCGCCACCGACACGTTCACCAGACCGGCCTGATCCAGGATGCGCCGCGCCACTTCCGCGCCCGTCATGCCCGAATCCACCGGCACCTGGCTGTATTTGCTGAAGGCGGAATGAAGTTTCATCTGCGCCCAGAGGCCGATGAGCAGGCCGGGCAGCATCACGAACAACAAATAATGCGAATCCAATAAATACATAAACTCAATTCAATTGACAGCGCGCCGCGAAATTCATTCAACGGAACGCGCCGTCCTTGCTGGAGTAAAGCATAAATTGGATTGTTGAGCAAGGTTTGCTGGTGTCCCGCCGGACGGAATCGTGGAAGAGATGTGTCCGGCGTCGAAGCAAAGACGGATGAGGTGCTGCAACAATCCGGCATCGCTGGCAATCAAGGCTTCGCCGGTTTCAGTGACGCGAGCCAGCGCTCATGGTGCGGGCGGGGGAACCAACGCCGGACGGGCACTCGCGTCCGCATCTTGCCGGTGCGCATCTTGGCCTTGTATTTGTGCCGGTGACACAGCAGCGCGGCATGACCATATTTTAATCCCAGTTCCCGCGCCACGGCGGTGACGGTGAGCAGCGGGGGCAAACTTTTTATCCGCTTCCGCCAATAAAAATGTCTCGCGGCGGACTTGTTGATGAACTCATACCCCGCCAGCTTCCCAAACCTATGCACGCACACCACCGAAACACCCAGTTGCGCCGCCGCAGCCTTGGCCGAAAGCCCCGGTGGCAGCTTCCGCATTTGTTCGAGCCGGCGTTGCGTGCGCTGGATGGTGCCGTGGACCTTGGTGATTTTATACCGTTTCCGCTGAAAATGCACCGCCGTCCGACCGACTCCCAGCATCCGCGCGATCTCGGCGTCGGTTTTGTCCAGGTTATTGCGGATGATTTCGAGCCGCTGAACGGTCAGAGCGCGCTGCCATTTGAGTCTCGGTTTGGTTTGCATAGGCCGACAGACATCAATCGCAATTTTTGCCGGGAATTCAAGCATTATTCCATCGCTAATTGACCAGCCGCAGGCGGAAGAACTGTTGGGTTGAAGTGCTGGAGTTGTTGGTAAGAGTCAGCGTCGCGCCGGTTCCCGTCGCCGGACTGCCGATGGACGTCCAAGTCGTGTCCGTAAGATTGGTTTTATACTCAAGTTGATAGGTTTGTCCGGCCACACCCGGCCAGTTCAGGAACAAGTTGGTGCCGGAAGCCTGAATGGTCAGCGGCACTGGCAACGGCACGCTGGCGGAGAAACTCAAGTTGTCTATACCCAAGCCCTGCGCCTTGCCGGTGGAATCGGTCATCTGCCACACCAGCCACAGCGCCGCGCCCGGCGGCCAGTTGGTGATGGTCTGGTTCCACACGCTCAAGTTGGTTTGATTGAGCGGCGAAGTGCCGTCCACCGCCACGCCGCCCGTGTCCGCCGCGACGGTCGGAAAACTCACGTTCAACGCCGGGAGCAGAGCCGTCGTGGTGATTGGGAATATGCCGGTGCCGGTCAGGTCAACGTAATAAAAGAATTGCAGCGTCTTGGACTTGTCGGATTGGCGCCAGACTTCGCCGGTGAATTGCAGGTTCATGCGCGTGAGCGTGATGCCGGAGCCGTTGACGAACCGCGCGCCAAACGCCGTGCCGAGGGTGGAACTGGTCGCCAGCAAACCGAGCGCGCGATTGGCGCTGTTTGGCAAACCGAAACTGATTTGTCCGCCGGTGGTCTGGTCGCCGTCGGTCGCGCCGAATTTGGAACCCGCCGACGACGAACCATACCAGCCCGCGAGCGACGAAATTCCGAGTCCGCCGCTGCCGCTGGCCAGAACCGGATAGGCAAAATCGTAAGGATTGCCCAGTGAGTAAGTGATGCCGTTACCGGTCACGGGATTGGTGATGGTCACGGGATTGTCGGAGTTCACGGAGGTTGCGCCGGGATCGGGCAGCGCGTCGAAATTTTGCGTATAAACCATCGCCGGGGCGGTGTAAGCAATGAACGACGGCGGCGGCGTGGCGGTGCCGTTGTTGCTCGCGCCGGGCGTGGCCTGGAAAAATTCCTGGCGATAGAAACTCTGGCCGTCGGGATACGAGCCATAAGAATCGTTCAAATTGATATTTTCGTAATCAATGTAGTCGAGCACCTGCGGCTGGCCGTTCGCCGTGAGACGGGTCAGCGCGACCGAACCGGTGTGGCTGGGCAAAACAAAGTTCGCATGCAACTCGTTCGTCGAAGAAAGATTCGTGAGACTGTCGGCGAAAATCACCTTGAACTGGCCCGCGCCGATGCTGGCGTTGGTCGGAAACGGCCATTGCAAAACATTGGTGTAATTGTTCGCCAGATAAATTCCGTTCAAGGAAACGGCGTTGCTGCCGGGATTGAACAGCTCCACCCACGGAACGCGCTGGCCAGCGCTGTTGGTGATGCCGTTCAAATTGTCGGCCTGAATTTCATTGATCCACAGCGTCGGGAACGGAGCGAGCGATGCGGCCACGCTGTTGCGCTTGGCCGGCGTGGCGTTGGTGGCGGCCCAATTGCCGGCCCGCCAGTTGTCCTGGTGCGGGTCAATCAATTGCAGCGACGCGCCGCCGCCGTTGGCGTTGGTGGGCCACGGCAGTTGGCTGGAGTATTTCACTTTGGCCATCGGAACATTGCTGGCCGTGTTCAGCGTGAGCGTCTCGCCGTTTCCCTGCAAGTTGCCGCCGAAAATATCAAATGGCGGATTCGTCGCGCCGTAAGCCGCGGCGAACGCGGTGCCATTCGCGGCCAGAACCAGATAGTTCGTCGGCCCAATCACCGAGCCGGCCGGGAACGTGTAGCCGAGACCTTGGAACTGCCAGCCGGACAAATCAAACGCCGTGTTGGTCGAGCTGTTGTAAAGCTCGACGAATTCCGCGTTGGCCACGCCCGGCGCATACATGATTTCGTTGATGACGATCTGGCCGACCGGCGAAGCATTGGTTGCGTAATAAACGACGTTGACGCTGTTGCTGTCGCCGGCAATGAACTGATTATTTCGATCCACGCCGATGACGCTGAATTTGTTTGTGCCGGTGGACAGCGGCACGGCGACGGTCCAGCCGGTCAGGCTGGTCCACGTCAGCGGATAGGCCGCGCCGTTGATCCAGACCGAATTCACATTTACCGGCGCGACGCCGGTGACATATGCGACGTTGTTGCTGACGGTCACGCTGGAGTTTGCGGAAAAATTATTGGCGTTCACTGCGGCGAGTTGCGCCGCGATGCTGGTGCGCGCCTGCGACAGCCACGGCTCGATGTTTGCCTGGGGATTTTCGACGCCCAGGCCATTCGCCGTCATTGCGTTGTATTTTGCCATGATCAACGGCCCGCTGTTGGCGACATTCAGCGGCCCATTGACGAGTTCCTGCAAGGCGCGCCAATACATGCGCCGGAAGGTGGGATTGTTGTAAATATTCGCCATGCCCTGGTCGGCACCGTTGATGCTGAACAAATTCTGTCCCGGCCCCCACGAACTGCTGTTGCCCAAAACGATGTTGAAATCCCACATCAGCAACGTGTATTTCGTGCCCAGCGTGCCGATGTAGCCGTAGAGGTTTTGTCCGTTTTGCGAGCCGAAGCAATCCCAGTTGCCGGCGGCGTGGTTGGCCGCGAACACGCGCATCCAGTTCTCCATGTTGGCCATGTTTTCCATGTTGGCCACGAAGTTTGGCGAAGCGGCACTGTTCGCCGCGTCCACGAGTGAAAACACATTCGTGAAGTCATTGTCGGAATCCGGTGTCCGGCGTATTTCAAAGTTGTAACGGTAGCGGGCCGTCTTCTTGACGCCGCCGGTGGTGGTATAGGGATTGAGCGCGCACCAGGCGACGTTGTTGAATGGAATGGAATCGCCGGAAGGTGCCGGCCCAAACTCAAACCACGGCTGCATCTTGTAAAGAAAACCGTCCGGGTCGTTTGGAAAATGCTCTTTCACTATGTCCGTGTCAGGACACTGGGCGTCCTCCATGAGCACCCCGCGGCGATGGCCGTTCACATAAACCGCCACAAAACGGCGGTTGAGCCACGGCACGCCGAGCGCGCGCTCAAAGCTGTTGGCGATTTGCTCGCGCTGAAGGCTGGCATCGTCGCCCGGGCCGTTGCCCGGCTGGTGAATTTTATTGAACGAGGTCGCGCCGAGGAATTTGTCGTCGTCGTTGAATTCCCACTTGTAATGGCAAAGACTGCCGGACGGCGTGTCGAAGCCCTGGTGATACGGGCTGCCGGCAAACCGGCCTTCCATGTTGTAAATGACGCGATTGCCATTGACCATTGTGCCGTCGGTAAATTCGTTGCTCAAGTCCGACAAACTGGCCCAGCGGTTGACGTTGGTCTGCGTGATCCACAAATGATAAACGCCGAAACTGCCGGCGGGGTTGCCGTCGCCAAACATCACCACACACTCGCGCACCGGCTCGTTGTCGCCGGCGCGAATTGCCGGAAACCGCGTCACGACGGAATTGCTGTCCGTCGCCGAAATGTAAAACGCCACGATCTGATTCGCCGCGTGGCCGGGAATCGTCGCGCTGAAAACGCCGTCGCCGGCAATCGCGTCGCCGCCCGTGCCGTCGTCTTTCATCGGCACCGAAAGGTAAGTCGTGGCCGGATCAATCCGGTAATTCAAAGTCAAATTCTGCACGCCATTCGGATCATGCGCCTGCGCGGTGACGACGACAGATTGATTCGCCGCCGGCACCGGCGGATTATGCGTCACGTTGTAAATTGCCGGCCCGGCGTTGGTGACATACCGGCTGTTGGGCATTCCCGGCGAGCCGAGATTTGCCGGAACGGGCAGCGCGCCCGCAGCTTCCAGCCAGTTGCCATTCAATCGCAACAGTGCTTCCGGCCAGCCGTGCAGCCAGCGCGCCTTGAAACGCAGCGTGGCCGTCTGGCCGGAGGCGAGCGCGTTGGCGTTCAAGTTGACTTCGCAGGAATTATCTCCCGTGAAGAGCCTGTCGCTGGAGCGGATATGCAGGGAATGTCCGCTGACATAACCCGTGCTTTCCAGGCTCGAACGTGTCATGCAACCTTGGAACGTCCAGCCGTTCGTGCCACTTTCAAAAGTGGAATTTGAAACATAATTCGTGGTGCCGGAATCCACTTCAATGTTGTCCACCAGACATTCGCCTTCATCGAGAATGCCAATCTGGGCATGGGCAATGGAAGACTCGTAATTCGCCCCGTTATCAAGCACGCCAGTTGTCTCGATATTAGTCCAAACTGATTTCTGCGTCTCATCGCTGTCGGCCCAGTTTGCAGCGAGGCGGTTGTTGCCGTTGGGATCAATCAATTCCAGGCCGCTGCCGCCGCCGCTGGACCATTCGCCCCAGCGTCCGCCGGTGCCGTAAGTCAAATCGTTCACGGCGATGTTAATGATGTTGGTCACGGTGTTGCCGTTGGTGTCCGTCGTTTTGTGTTCCGCCGGCATGGTCAGCGCCAGATATTCGCCATTGTGCGAGAGTTTGCCGGTGAAATTTCCGGCGGCGTTCGCGGTGTTTAGATTCGGATATTTCGCGAACAGATTTGTCAGGTTGCGGGCGACCACCATGTATCCGTTTGTCGCGAGCATGACGTTGGTTGGAAAGGTGAACGTCACACCGCCGGTCAATTGCCAGCCAGAGAGATTGACGACGTTGGTGCTCCGGTTGTAAAGCTCGACGTATTGGTCGTCGTCATTGCCGCTGATCGGATCATACATCAGCTCGTTGATCACCACGTCGCTGATGAGAATCGGCGCGTTCGGCGCGCCGGGCGTCTTGGCTTGCAGGCGATAAAAATCGTTCGCGCCGTCCGGCCAGCGGCCCATCGCAATTCCGTTTTGCTGCGCGGCAAACTGGACGGCATCCAGAATGCGGCTGCCATCGGGCTTGATGAAGAAAATGGATTCGCCCTCCGCGTTCAGCGCAAAGTTCATGTTCGTCTCGCTGTAAAAAACAAACCCGCGCGGCGGCATGATGGTGCCGGACGGGATGACGAATTTGTTCGTCGCGGCGTTGTCCGTCAGGATGCAGCCGGAGATGTCCACGCTGTTGGTGCCGTGATTGTAAAGCTCGATGTAGTCATAATCCGGCGGATCGGTGTGCGCGAGAAATTCGTTGATGACGACATTGCGCAGCGAACTCGGCGTGAACGCATCCATCTGCCCCGGCGAACCACCCACGGTGTCGCTGATGTCCCACGCGCGCGGGTCGCCTTCGCCGTAAGTCGGGTAGGCCAGCACCAGTGAATGTCCCGTGCTATCGGTCGCCACCGGCCACGGAGGAACATTTGAATACGGCACCGTCAGCAGCACGTTGGTTTGCTCATCCAGCAGTTCAAGCGTCTCGGTTTTCTTCAAACTGCCGGTGTAAGGCCCCATGACGTTAGTGATGCCATAGACACTTTGAATGTCCGCCGGCGCCGCCGCCACCACGAGATAACCGCCGCCGGGAATTTGCGTGTTCGCCGGAAAGGTGTAATTCATGTCGGCGCAGGTGATCTGGTAGCCGCTGATGTCTTGAAACCACGGATTCGAATTGTAGAGTTCCAAGAACTCCAAATTCTTCCCGTCGGTGCGCGCGGCGGGTTTATACATGATCTCCGAAAATGCAATCGGCGTTTTGCGCGATGACGGCCCCATCGCATCGTGAGGATTGACGACCACTCCGACCACCGCGTTGGTGACGTTCGTGATGTCGCGAAATTGCGCCGTGGCAACGGTGCTCACGCTGCGGCTGCTTACCGAAAAGCCGAGATAAATCTGGCCCGACATGGAAATCGTGGCGCTGCCGAGCTGCGTCCACACATGGCCGTCATAGCTGGCAAATCCGGTGAACGTGTTGCCGACGCGGTTGAGCCGCAGCCAGGTGTTCGGATAATTCGCGGGGAAATTTCCGCTGGTGCTCGCGGCGTTGGCGGCGGGATCGCGCCATTCAAAAAACGAGCCGTTCATCGCCGGCGTGGTGAACGCGGCGGCGAACCGGCTGCCGGACGTCAGGCTTTCGCGCGCCATCAATCCCGCCTTGGCAAAAATGTCGGACAGGCTCAAGCCGGCCACGCGCACGGCGACGTCAAAATTGCCGGTGACGGGCTGATACGAAAAGTTGCCCTGATCCGAGTTGCCGCCGAAGTCCGCGCCGGCGGCGGTCACATTAAAACCGTCACCGGCGGCGGTCACGGTGGAAGCGACCGAAGGATTGCCCAAGTCCAGCGGCGAATATGGTAGCGCGGAAAACGTCACGGTTGTGTTCGTGGCAATCGTGTTCGGCGTCGCCGCCCGGTCGCGCACGCCGTTGATGACGATGCAATAATTGCTGCCGTAGGTCAGCGGCGCGGTTGATAAAACCACGGTTTGATTGTCGGCGTTGAGCGCCGCGCCCGTCACCGCGAGGCCGTTTGTGAAGACGTAATTTACCACGTTCGTGGCGCTCGCCGCCTCGACCACTTTTGAATAGGTGATTTGCACGTTGGTGAGGCCGAGGTTGACGACGTTCAAAACCGTCGGCGGATTGGTGTCGGCACTCACCGTCAGGATGGATGGCGTGCTCGTGACGGAACCGGCCGCGTTGGAAACGACGCAGACAAAGCTTTGACCGCTCCAACTCAAGTTCAGATTGCTCAAGACGAGGACGGATGAACTGGCACCGGGCAAGTTCGTGCCGCTCATTCGCCATTGGTAGCTGACCGGCGCCGGATTGGTGGCCAGCAGGGAGAACGTGGCGGTGCCGTTTTCGAGACTGATCGTGTTCGTGGCTGGCTGAATGTAGATTCCCGGTGTGTTCGTCAGCCCGGTGAAGGGAATCAGAAGTGTGCCGACCGCGCTGCCAGTGGCGAGCGGCAACTCGATGGTGCCGTCCGACAACTGCCATTGCGCTGTCAAATCATCGCCGCCAGCGCTCTGTTGCATGAGCGCCTCCAGGTAATAACGTTGTCCGCCTTGCAAATAAACCGGCGCGGATTGCTGATTCGTTTCCGCAGTGAAGCCACGCCATGACGTATAGGAGGTAACCGAAGCAACGGGCGTTTCAGCCGCCGGATTTTCATTGGTGCTCAAGAGCAGGAGCGAGGTGTCGTCGCTGGCGATCCAGAAAGTGTAATTGCCGTTCGTCGGCGGCACCACGAAGGCGCGCAGCCGCTGGCCGTAGTAATTCATCCCGGTGTTGACGGCTGTTTCAAAGCCGGGCAGGACTTGCGCGGAAGACGGGTTGGCAGGCCAGTTTGGATTGTCCGTCGTGTTCGTCAGCATGGCCAGCGTGCTGCCGATGGTGGAATTGAGGTTGGTCCAAACCTGAAGATAAACGCCAAAAATCGGCGGCGGCACACTGGAGAGACTTAAATTTGTGAACGTGGCCGTGTTCAGCGCGGAATTGTTGTTAGCTGTCACGGCCAGCCCAGCCATGACCGCGCTGTTCATTGCAATCGTCTGGCTGGAGACTTGAATCCAGTTGATGCCATCCGAACTGTAGGAGCCGGTGAAGGTCGAGCCAGAGCGGACCAATTTCAGCCAGATCGGCGCGTAAATGCCGCCATCTGCGGCGAAAGAGCTGGAACCGCCGGCCGCGCTGCGCCATTGGAAACTGACGCCCTGCCCCGCTGTGGCGACGATGATCACGTTGACCGACCCGGCCGTGCTGTCGTTGCGGAACATCAGCCCTGCCTTGGACCAGCCGGAACTTGGATTGCTGTTTTGCAGGCTGGTCACTTGCACGATCATCGTGCCGTCGCCGGTGAAATTGGTGCTGACGAAATTGAACTGGTCGGCGGTGCCCCAAATGTCCGCGCCGCCGCCGGTCACGGTCCACCCGCCGCTGGCATAGCTGGCCGAGCCGGCCAAGCCCGGCGACCCGATGTCGGCGTCGCTCCATCCCGGCGGCAACCCCGCTTTGGCAGGAGGGAGAACGGCAAAAATAAATATCAAGGCCAGCAGCACACAAGAGTTTAGACACCAGCCTGCCATCGGCATGGCTCCACAATATTTTGTAAAGTATAAATGGAGGCAAGGCAGGGTTTTGAACGACTTCATGATGATCGCTGACAATAAACTAATGCGAGGACTTTTGCAAATTGCTTGGAGAAGGGTTTTTAAATGCGGCAATTTGTGACATTGCCAGACAGATGCGTTTGCGACCTGATCCGGTTTTTTAAATGATTAAGTTCCGCTGCTGATACTGCTCTCTCGAAAAACTAACAAGCAAAACCCCTCCTTCCAGCGGTCGTGCCTGTCCAACGCGCCGCCGGAGTCCTTCCAGTGGCGGAAGTCCGGGCCAGGCGTGGTTGCTGTCGCAGAGGCCGTGTTTTGAAAATAGCCCAGAGCTTTGGCTCTGGGTTCGTTCGTAAAAAATAATAAGTCCCGCTGGGACGGCAGGCGATTTCTTTCGTCCCTGACGGGACTTTGAATTTGTTGGTTGGCAATTTACCCAGCCATGAATGGCTGGGCTATTTTCGGAAAAAGTCGGCGCACTATTTTGTTTTCGCAATTAGCCACGAAAAAACTCAAAGGCCGCAAAGAAATTGTTTTAGTGTTCTGTGCGTTCTTTTGCGGCAATTGCAGGCGGCCACCTTCCCCGGCGCGGAGCAGGAATTATTTTTGTGCGCGTTTTTAGAGGACGAACTGCACTTGATCCTGCGCACGCGGGGCGTTGAGAATTTAGCGCACAATCGCGTAAATCTTTTGCCGGACGAAGATGACGCTGAGACGTCGTGCTTGTCGTGCTGATGCCGGGCGCAGGGATGTCAGGATTGGGAGGCTTGAACATCGCCTGCGCCCGGTTGCCACGGCGCATTTTCCCTGAAAGAGAAATGCGCCGCACAAATTTTGGTGGCCGACCGCAAGGTCAGGTCGCCATGAGCGTGGCCGGCACGCTCCATTCGCTGTAACCCGTGCTGCCGCCAATCGCCCGCACGCGCACAAAATAAATCGTGCCGGGAATCAGGCCCAGCAGCACGATCCGCCGCGCCTGCGTGTAGATGCCCGCTTCCGACCACGGCCCGTTCACCGTCGTGGCAAGCTGCACCTGATACGATTTCGCATTGAGGATGGATTGTAGGCGAAGGAGGATTTGCGTCGTCGCCAGGTTGGAGATTTCCACGATCACCGGCTGATCCAGCGGTGCCTGCGCGCGATTGGTGCTGACCACGTCATAACCGGACGACAACAATACTTCCAAGTCGTTGTTAGACTGGATTTCCACATAGTTTGCGTCTTTGCGGAGCGCGTCCGTCACCGTTGCATACGCCTTGTTTTTCGCCGCCGTCTGCATCGGGCCGCCCGCGTCCGCCGCCGTGATGGCCGTGCGCAACGTGGTGTTCAATGTGATCAAAGCCGGCGGGAGAGTCGGTGGCGTTGGAAACGCCACGTTGCCGGTCATTCCGTCAACGACATCATCGGCCAGGTTGGCCACGTCATTGGCAGGAGCATTCATGAAGTCCCGGGAGACTCGTAAGTTAAGAACCATAGATATACCTTCTGCCTCCCCCTGAATTTCAAACCCGCATGACGCATCAACTGACACGATCTTTGGGTTCTTGAAAATAATTTCAGCATCAGCCATGCCAACTTTTTTTGTGTCTGACGCTTGCCCTCATCCTGGCCTTTTCTCTCGGAGAAGGAATCGTTGCCGGCTGTTTCTGATTTTGCGGTTGACCGTCTGGCCAATCCAGTCGCATGGATTTTCAAGGGAACGGGGAATAATTCTCCTGCTTATCTCTCGCCCATCGGACGGGAGAGGGTGGTCAAAGACCGGGTGAGGGAATGAGCGTGGCCGGGATGAGGGAGGACCTTCAATCAAACTAACAAACAAACTGATTTCCATGACCAACCAAACTTTTTCCGCGAGAAACAAGGGAATTTCCATCACAGTCAAACCTGTTTCCATGATGGAAAATGGAATTTTCACGGCTGGCAAAATAATTTTGGCGGCAGATAATGGAACTTCCCTGACGAGTGAAATAATTTCCGCCACGGAAAAACAATTTCACCGGCGGACAAAATTATTTTCATCAGCGACCAAACCTTTTCAGCGACGGACAGAATTATTTCCCTGGCGGAAAAGGGAATTTCCGCGAACAAACCGCTGAAATTGTCCTGCCAATGTTCCGATTTTATACTGATTGTCTAAAAATAAGACGGGTAGAATTGGTAAATTCATTTTGCGATGGACGATTGAGGCAATTTATCAAAATCTGCGGCGTTTAATTATCACATTGCGACGCTTAATCTATGCAGACAGCTTGCCAATTCGATCCACTCTGTTGTGTAAGCCCCTCGGCCATGATCGAAATCAAGAATTTGACGAAACAGTTTTCCGGGCGCGGCGGCGGTCGGCATCTTTTTGGAAAGCTGATTCTGCTTGACCTGTTGACGCGGGGTGGGTGTTAATTCGGTGTATTAGCCTGTTGCCGCAGGCGCGCAATTTTAGGACTTCGGGAATTACAGCCACAATTACGGCACCGGGCCTGGAATTGAATTTCAGGCAGTCCTTCTTATTTGACTTCGGCATCAGCTACAGCTTTTGAACTGGCATGATGCCGGAATCCCCCCAGGTCGCGGCCAAATCCCGCGTCCAAATTGTGCTTGCAACGCGCAGGGTAGCATATGTAAGCTCCAAACTTGAGGTCAGAAATGCCAACCAAACTCAATAAAAAAGGATCATCATGAATCGTCTTGCAATGTATTTGTTATCTATCTGGGCCGGATGGTCAGTCGCAATGACTGCTCACGCCCAATCAGCCGTCTCCATTTGTTCCTTCGATGCGAGCGGCACCAACGGAGCTTACCCGGAGGCAAACTTGACCCTCGGACCGGACGGCAACTTTTACGGCACCACTGAAAGCGGCGGCGCCAGCACCAACGGAACCATCTTCAAGGTGACGACCAATGGGAGCTTGACGACGCTGGTCAATTTCAACGGCACCAACGGAGCCAACCCACTCGCGGCTTTGACGCTGGGGCCGGATGGAAATTTTTACGGCACCACCGAATACGGGGGCAACACCATAGGCACCAGTTTGAACGCCGGCCTGGGCGGTGGCACCGTGTTTCAAATGACGACCAACGGGATCCTGACCACGCTGGTCAATTTTGCCGCCACCAACGGAACCAGTCCCCATGCCGGTTTGACTTGGAACCCGGATGGCAATTTTTATGGCACAACCGCCAGTGGCGGCCCCAACGGCTTCACCTATGGCACCCTGTTTCGGGTGACGACCGGTGGCACGTTAACCACCCTGACCAATTTCAGCGGCGCCAACGGAGCCAATCCCTATGCCGGTTTGACCCTGGGGCCGGACGGAAATTTTTATGGCACAACTGAAGCCGGCGGCAGTGCGGGTTATGGCACGGTGTTCGAGCTGGCAACCAACAGGACGTTGACGACCCTTGCCAATTTTGATGGCACCAACAACGGCGTAACTCCCTACGCCGGACTGACCCTGGGGCCGGACGGCAATCTCTATGGCACCACCAGTGACAGCTACCTCCTCGCATATACCGTCTTCCCGGGATACACGATCAACATACCCTCGGGTAATGGCACTATTTTCCAAATAACAACCAACGGAACGCTTACGACGCTGGTTGACTTTGACAACTACACCGCCGGGATCACTCCGAACGCCAAGCTGACTTTAGGCCCGGACGGCAATTTCTTTGGTGTCACCTACACTGGCGGCAGCAACAACCTTGGCACCATTTTCGCGGTGACGACCAACGGAATATTGACGACCCTTGTCAGTTTCAACAACACCAACGGAGCTTATTCGCTCGCCGGTTTGACCCTGGGCCCGGACCACAATTTTTACGGCCCGGCCACCGCCGGGGGCACCGGCGGAAATGGAACCGTGTTCAAGCTCAACCTGCCATCCGTTTTAATCGCCTTGGCGGGCAGCGGCGGCGGCAACTACACGGTGTTTGTGGAGAGTTATCCCAACAGCACGAACCGGATTTGGACCACCACCAATCTAACGTTGCCATCATCGTGGCAGGTGCTCGGCACGATCACCACGGACGCCAATGGCGTGGGCCAGTTGCTCGACACCAATACGGCGGGCATCCCGGCGAAGTATTACCGGCTGTCGTATCCATGAGACAACGTGTCTGGCCCAATGACTCCAACCAAGGAGGTTCTTGGCGCTTGCATAATGGAGAGAGTTTGGTTCGATCCAATGAGCTAAATTCTAAAAATGTAATTATGAATCGTCTTATCATGTTTGGCTTGTTGGTTTGGGTCGCATTGGCCGGCGTTCTGAAGGCGGACGCCCAGCCCGTTACGACGATTTATTCCTTCATGGAAGGTCCGGCGAATCCTCGAGCTGGTTTGACGCTGGGAAATGACGGCAATTTCTATGGCACCACCGAATATGGCGGCGGCGGTGAGGGCACCCTCTTCAAGCTGACGACCAACGGCATCATGACCATACTGGTCAATTTCAATGGCTACGGCAACGGGTCTCTTCCGGTCGCCAATTTGCTGCTGGGGCCGGACGGAAATTTCTATGGAACCACCTTGGATGGCGGCACCAATATTACCGGCACCAATGCCACCGGCACAGTGTTCAAGATGACAACCAACGGAACCTTGACGACGCTGGTCAATTTTAACGGCCTCAATGGGGGAATTCCCGTGGCTGGTTTGGCGCTGGGGGCGGACGGCAATTTTTACGGCACCACCGAGTTTGGCGGTCTCTATGCCGATGGCATGGTGTTCAAGATGACCACCAACGGAACCTTGACGACCCTGGTCAATTTCAACGGCACCAACGGAGCCAATCCCCTCGCCAGCCTGACGCTGGGTCCGGGCGGGAACCTTTATGGCACCACGAGATATGGCGGCACGAACGGAAGCTGGGGAACCGTGTTCCAAGTGACGACCAACGGGACATTCACCACCTTGCTGCCTTTTGCCGGCACCAACGGGGCGTGGCCTTATGGCGGGGTGACGGTGGGGCCGGACGGCAATCTTTACGGCACCACGTCAGAGGGGTTTTACCCGAATAACGCTACTACTGGTGGCAACATTTTCGAGCTGACGACCAACGGGGTGCTGACAACGCTGGTCCGTCTGGCCGATTTGGGCGGCAGCAACGGCGTGACTCCCTACGCCGGACTGACCCTGGGGCCGGACGGCAATTTCTACGGCACCACCTATGCCGGTGGTGCCAACGGCAATGGCACCGTGTTTCAGGTGTCAACCAACGGCACCTTGGCCATGCTGGCGCAGGCTGGCATCCCATTCCAAGCCTACTTCGGCGGCTTTGGCGTCGAGTATTACAGCACCAACGGCGGGACAAATATCGCCGAGGTGTTCAACGGAACCTTGACCACGCTTCACAGCTTTTCAGCGCTGACCAATGGCCTCAACCCGGATGGAGCGCAACCCCAGGCCAGTTTGACCTTGGGGCCGGACGGTAATTTTTATGGCACCGCCTATGGTGGCGGAGCCACCGGTTATGGCACGGTGTTCAAAGTGTCAACCAACGGCATATTTTCGACGGTGGCCAGTTTCACCGGGGACACTGGCGTCAATCCCGAGTCCACCTTGACGCCGGGTCCGAACGGAAGTCTGTATGGCACGGCCAAATTCGGCGGCATCGGCGGTAGGGGCACGTTGTTCAAGCTAACCACCAGCGGTGCCTTGACGATGTTGGTCAATTTTGACAGTGCAAACGATGGCGCCAATCCCCAAGCCGGTTTGATACCGGGTCCCGGCGGGAATTTCTACGGCACCGCTGTCGGCGGAGGCACCAACCTGCTTGACCTCGGCGGCAACAACTTTGATGTCCTGTCAGATGGCACCGTGTTTGGGTTGACGACCAACGGCATTTTGACACCCCTAGTCGATTTCAATGGCACCAACGGGGCCAATCCCTACGGCGGCCTGGCCGTGGGCGCCGATGGCAACCTCTACGGCACTACCACCTACGGCGGAATCAGCAATGATGGCACCATCTTTCAGATAACGACCAACGGAACGTTGACGACGTTGACCAATTTCAACGGGCTCAACGGAGCCAATTCCCAGGCCAGTTTGACTTTGGGCCCGGACGGCAATTTTTATGGCACCTGTGGGGCGGGCGGCCTCAATGGCGATGGCACAGTGTTTCAGGTGACGACGAACGGGGCGTTGACCACGCTGGCCTATTTTAACGGCACCAATGGGGCAGATCCTCAAGCCGGTTTGCTTCTGGGATTGGACGGCAATTTCTATGGGACGACTTACGAAGGCGGTGGCCGCAACGACGGCACGGTGTTCAAGATTACGACCAGCGGGACGCTGACGACGCTGGTCAACTTTGCCCAGACCAACGGCGAATTTCCCTTGGCGGAGTTGGCGCTGGGACCGGACGGCAATTTTTATGGCACCACGCTACTGGGCGGGGTCGGCAACGCGGGCACGGTGTTCAAGCTGGCGACTAACGGGACGTTGACGACCGTGGCCAATTTTAATTTTAATGACGGAGAGGGTCTGTTCGGCGGTTTGACCTTGCAGACGAACAGCCATTTCATTCATTTTTACAGCACCACCTACGGCGGCGGCAGCAGTGGCGCCGGAACCGTCTTCCAGCTTAATCTGACGACCGCCTACACCATGACGGAAAATACCACGAACACGTTTTATCCCCTGACCAATGAGGTGGTGTGGGCCACCGGCGGGACGTTGGGCCTCGTGAGCGCCGGGGCGACGAATGGAACCGCGCAGATCACCGGGACGGGCATCGTGTTCACGCCCCGCACAAACTTTACCGGAACGGCGACCATCAATTATGCCGTCACGGACAACGCCGGCGGGACCAATGCCAGCTTCATCACGATACTGGTCACGAATATTCCGCCCGTGGCAAATCCGGACTTCTATTCGGTTGCGGAGAACAGCAGTGCGAATGTGCTCAACCCGCTGACGAACGACCTGCTTGGCACCAGCGGCGGGGTATTGGGCTTGGTCAGTGTCAGCCCCACCAACGGAACGGCGGTGATCAGCGGGACAAATGTTCTTTTCACGCCGTCGTTGAACTTCATGGGAACGGCAACTATTGGTTACACCATCACCGACAAGATTGGCGGCACTAATACTTCCCTGATCACCGTGAGCGTTGTCAGCGCTGACGCGGATGTGAGTTTGAGCGGCGTCACGTCGCTCGGCCCCGTCACACTGGAGGGAAACCTGATTTATACCATCACGGTCAGCAATGCGGGACCGCAGACTGCCACCGGCATGATTGTCAGCAATCAGCTTCCGGCCAACGCCACCTTTTTCAGTGCCTATGTGCAGACAAATTTCAGCGGCACCGGCACTTCTGCTAATTACGGCGACTTCTTCTTTCCCACCAACGGGGTGCTTCTGATGAACCTTGGCTCGCTCGCTCCGGGCAACCGCACCCTCTTCACAGTTTTTTTGCAGCCAACGGCGGTCGGGCAGATTACCAACGTGTTTCAGGTGTTGGCGGATGAAAACGATCCGATGCCGACCAATAATTCCCTCAACACCGTGGCTATCATCACCAATCCGCCGCCAACCGGCATTCCGGGGACGCCTTATAACGGGGCTTGGGAAAATATTGTTGTAGCTGACGAAGCAACCATTTACGTGGCTGAAAATGTCGGCAGCGGTGTGCAGCCATTTGCCGTGGATGGCCTGCCAACTTCCTATGCCATTCCCGGTGATTTCGTCATGCTGCTGAATCCCACGGGCGGCAACAATCCCACTAACTGGGTAGCCGTGGCCAGATTCTTCAACCCCGCCGACCCGACGGGAACCAATGGTTTGCCGGCGACCATGCAATCGGCGTTTTTCCCGACTGATTTTGGTGCGGCTGGTTTTGCCAATTTCAAATTGTTACCAAATGTATATTTCTCCACGTCATTGTCTTCTGGTCCGGGTGATTTTTCGGCCGTCTATACGGTAATCGGTCCCATTGCCGGTTTTAACGGCGGTAACATTGGCATCATCGCTTTGACCGTGACCAACGGAAACGCGGACTTGAGCTTGACTGCCACTGCATCGCCGGAGCCGGTGGGCGTGGACAGCAACTTGGTTTATTCACTCACGGTCAGCAACGCGGGGCCAAATGCGGCCAGCGGAGTAACCATCAGCAACCTTGTTCCCGCCGGCGTCACATTTGTCTCGGCCCCGGGCGGCGCCACGCCGACCAATGGCGTCCTGCTCGTGAACCTCGGCTCGCTCGCCGAAGGCACGAATGCTTCCGTCCAGATCGTCGTGCAGGCCACAGCGGCGGCCAACCTCACGAATTTCTTTCAGGTGTTCGCAAATGAAATCGATCCCGTGCTGACGAACAATTTTGCCACAGTCATCAGCACCGTCACGAATGCTCCCGTATCTGGCGCGGATTTGAGTTTGAGTGCGAGCGGGCCGGCCTACACCGAAGTATTGGGAGACACACTTGTCTATAATCTCCTGGTCACCAACCGTGGACCCGACACGGCGACGGGTCTGGTGATCAGCAACCGGATTCCGGTGGGCGTCACGTTTGTCTCGGTTTACGGCAACAGCGCTACGCCCAACAATGGTGTCCTTTTGGTGAGCTTGGGCAGTCTCCCAGTTGGTTCTACCTATTCGGGTCAGATCACAGTGCAGCCAAACGTGGCCGGCATGCTCACCAATGCGTTTCAAGTGTTCGCCAACGAAACCGATCCGGTGCTGACCAATAATTTCGCCACCGTCATCACCCCGGTCATGACTGCGGCGGCGATTGCGGGAATTCCCGGCAACCCGCTAACCTGGTCTAGCCAAAACCTGTCGCCGATACTGGTTCAGGAAGGCGCTGGCACCGGCGTCAACCCAATCTATCTAATCAGCTCTCAAATTCCTTACCCTTCGGACATGACGACCTTGCCGGGCGATGTGGTTTTCCTGACCGATCCCAATGGCGGCACCAATACTTCCAACTGGACGGCGGTCTTGAACTTTTTCAATCCGGGTGATACGAATGGCACGGTCGGACTGGCGGCGACAAAGTATCAGACTTATTTCCCAACGAACGCAGGCCCGAACGCGTTTGCTAATTTCCCCTTGTTCCCGAATGTCATTTACGTCCCCATCGCTGTGACGAATGCCGATGGCAGCATCACGGCCACCACCAACATTTTAGGTCCCATTGCCGGTGTGGCCACCAATCAGCAAGTCATCCTTCATTATACTGCTTCGATTCAGCCGACCCTTTTTCCACCCGGCACGAACACGGATTTGGGATTGATCGTCAGCACGCCAGATGTGACCGGGCCGGGGCCGGTTTCCATCTTGGAAAGGCTGGTGTATCTGATCACCGTCACCAATCTGGGCCCGCAAACGGCGAGCGATGTGGTGATCAGCAACCGGCTGCCTGCTAATGTCAATTTCATCTCGGCCAACGTCGTCACCAACACCGGCATCGTCACCAAAAATGTTCCCACCAACGGTGTTTTGTTGGTGAACCTGGGCTTGCTGGATTCGGGTGCGGTCAAGACCTTTCACATCGTGGTGCAGCCCACGTTGCCCGGCCGGATTACCAATGTGTTTCGGTTGTTCGCTGACCAGACGGATCCGGTGCCGGCAAATAATCAGGTCACCACGGTCAGCGCGGTCACGAACGCGCCGCCGCCGGGCATTCCCGGGACGCCTTATGCCGGCATTTGGAATCCGCTGGTTCCTCTCAATACCAATGGCGTTGGTGGCGAAACCATTTTTGAAAATGCCAACGTCACCAGCGCCGTGCAGACGATTCAAGCGAGTTATTCTGCCGACGGCGATGGCAATTATCCCTCGAATGCGATCCCGGGCGATTTTGTCATCCTGCTCGATCCCAATGGCGGAACGAATACTTCCAACTGGGGAGCCGTGGCGAGATTCTTCGACCCCGGTGATCCGACGGGAACCAACGGTTGGGCGGCAACCCAGGACAGGGCTTTTTTCCCGACTGATTTTGGGGCCGCCGGGTTCGCTCATTTTAAGCTGTTTCCCAATGTGACTTTTTTTACCGGAACGGTGTTAGCCGACAGTCCCGCGCCGGGTGATTTTTTTACCGTTCGAACGGAAGTCGGGCCTGACGTCTCGCTTTACGGGGGACAGGTTGACATTTTTAGTCTGTCCGCTGTCAATACGGCGGCGGATTTGAGCCTGAGCGCCACTGCAACGCCGGAGCCGGTGGGCGTGGGCAGCAACCTGGTTTACTCCCTGACGTTCAGCAATGCGGGGCCGGCGGATGCCACGGACGTGATCATCAGCAACCGTCTTCCGGCCGGAGTCAATTTCGTCTCGGCCACGGGCGGCGCCACGCCCACCAACGGCGTCCTGCTCCTGAACCTCGGCTCGCTCGCCGAAGGCACGAACACTTCCGTCCAGGTCATCGTGCAACCGACAGCAGCGGGCAACCTCACGAATTTCTTTCAGGTGTTCGCAAATGAAATCGATCCCGTGCTGACGAACAATTTTGCCACAGTCATCAGCACCGTGACGAATGCGGCGAGCACTGGAACAACTTTTACCACCAGCACTGCGGAGTTTGACACGAATTACACGGCGACGGCGAGCCAGCAGGTGACGAATTACTCGACGGAGTTGATTGCCAGGCTGCCAAATGGAACCGTGGTCTATGACCAGACTTTTAATTTAGCCTACCCGAACACAACGGTGCAGGCGGCCATCACGACCGCCGCCGGAGATTTGACCGGAGCCGGAGCGGCTTCCTACACCGGGCCGACCCAGACGAGTTTTTCGCAAAACTTGACGAACGCCTCGTCGGTCACAGTCACGAACAGAACCGGCACGAATGTCATTGCCGGAACCAAGGCGTTTATCGGGCCGGTGACAATTTCAGTTGGCAACTTTGGCGTGGTTCAAGACTACACTTTTGATCCGGTCGTGACCACTTACGCCATTCCCATTGGCGGCAACCCGCAGTCCTTTACAGTTAGTGCCGGCGGAATTGACTATGACACAATGCTTCTGTCCATCGTGACAAATAATGTTACGACGACGGCCACGAACACCTATCTGAATTCAGCGGTCTATGTGATGACGGGGATTGTCAGCCAAGTGGACGTGGCGTTGAGCCTCATGACCGCGCCGAACCCGGTGGCCGTGGGCGCGCCGCTCACTTACTCGCTGACAGTCACCAACAACAGCACCACGACGGCCACCGGCGTGGTCGTCAGCAACACCCTGCCGCCGGATGTCACGGTGTTCTCGCTGTTGCCCAGCGAAGGGTCGGCCACCAACAACGCGGGCGTGGTGACTTACTCTGTTGGCAATTTGCCCAACGGCGACGCGGCCACGCTCGCCATCGTGGTCATCCCGGAAGCCGCCGGCCTGCTCACCAATGTCGCCATCGCGTTCAGCGCGCAACCGGATTCGCAGCCCACGAACAATCGCGCCACGAATGTCACCTCCGCCGTGAGCGTGCCGATCACCAACCTCGTGCTGACGGTGCTTTCGCCAATCACGCTGAACCCGCAAACCGGCTTGTTTGAACAGCAGGTCGAGGTCTCGAATGGCGGCCCCTCGACGCCGTCATCGGTGCTGGTGCTGGTTTCCGGGCTGGCGGGAAATGCGACGTTGTATAACGCCACCGGCAAGACCAACGGCCTGCCGTTCGTGCAAAGCGCGTCGCCGCTGGGCATCGGCTCCAACGTGGTGTTCCTGCTGGAGTTTTACGTGCCCACCCGCGTGGCACCGACGAATTTAACCTTTACCGTAGTCGCCGGGCCGCCGTTCATACCGCCGGTGGTCAGCGGCACCATCATGAACATTGACCGGATGATTGTGCTTTCCGATGGCAGCGTGCTGGTGGAGTTCACCGCCATTCCGGGACAGGTTTATGCCATCCAATATAGCAGCAACATGGTGACGTGGCGGACGGCGGTGCCGGCCATCACCGCCCCGGCGAATAAAGTCCAGTGGATTGATTCCGGGCCGCCCAAGACGGACAGCAACCCGGCGCAACAACCCGCGCGATATTATCGCGTGGTGCTGCTAACGGCGCATTGAACCACAAGCGATCCATTTTATGAACAAACCTTTCATCGCCCTGACCCTGGCTCTGACGACGGGATTGT
>Ga0209483_1000344_pt1 | contig 42096 bp, 38 predicted proteins | sample NGEPerA_FD_184508 | JGI IMG/M metagenome (GOLD analysis project Ga0209483, IMG submission 184508) | Arctic peat soil microbial communities from the Barrow Environmental Observatory site, Barrow, Alaska, USA - NGEE PermafrostL2-A... | ecosystem: Environmental > Terrestrial > Soil > Wetlands >...
GCGAACTCATCGGTTCCAGTCCTAAACGATCTCATCGCCGGCGACTTTTTCCGGGCGGCTGGCCAGCCGCCCGGAAAAACCGGCAAGCTGATTCTCGCCAACTCACCGGTCAAGTCCAAGATACAAGTCCTAAACATTGAAACAATACTTCCGCGCCATGGTGCGGTAAAACAAATTGTCGGGAATGACAACCAAGCCGCTGCGGGAAACCAGGGCGGCTCAAATAAAAAACAACATAAAACCATAAGTGAGACAATTAAATGAAAACCTTCTCAAATCCACTCTGGAAACCAATCCTGTGCCTGGCCGCCGCGTTGTTCATCGCCGGTTGCGCCACTACCAAAATCGTCACCATCAAGACCGTGCCAGAACGTGCCACGGTCTCGATTGATGGCGCTGAAGCCGGCCCCAGCCCGGTCACGCAAAAGCTCAAATTTAATCCGAGTTCAAAAACATTCGCCGCGACGGCGCATCTCAACGGCTATCAGGACGGTTCCGTCCAGGTTGGCGACCAGCCGTCGGCGCAAAAGGAATACACCATCCAGTTGATCCCTTTCCAGAAAACCGTCCGGGTGGAGAGCGAACCGGCGGGCGCGAAGGTGCTACTCGACGGCCAGCCGGCGGGCATCACGCCGTGTTCCCAGGACTTGAAGTTTGCCGACGCGAACCAGCCCATTACGGTGACGCTCCGAAAGGACGGCTACTTGGACGGCACGGTTCAAATCGCCTACGCTCCGGCGGACCAGAAGGAATACACCGTCCAATTGAGCCGTTTCCATAAAACCGTCCATGTGCAGAGCGACCCGGCAGGCGGGACGGTGTTCCTCAATGGCCAGCCGGCGGGTCCCACGCCGTTGACCAAGGATTTGACGTTTGACGACGCGAACCAGTCCATGGCGGTAACAGTTCGCAAGGAAGGTTACAAGGACGGCACGGTTCAAATTGCCTATGCGCCGACGAACCAGACGGAATACACCGTCTTATTGAGCCGTTTCCAAAAAACCGTCCATGTGCAAAGCGACCCGGTCGGCGCGACGGTGTTCCTCAACGGCCAGCCGGCAGGCATCACGCCGTTGATTAAGGATTTGACGTTTGACAATGTGAACCAGTCCATTGCGGTAACAGTTCGCAAGGACGGTTACAAGGATGGAACCAACGCCATCACCTACGCGCCGACGAACCAGACGGATTATTCGGTGACGCTGGAAAAAATTGAAGCGATTCCCATCCAGTTGGTGTCCATCGAGCCGCAGCATACTGACAATGGGTGAAGCTGGCGTTGACGCGCAAGCCCACGCTGGCCTATCTGGAGGTGATTGAACGTTCGCCCAACGTCGCCGCCGTGACGCGCGTGACGGACAATCAAGACAAGGACATTAACATCGGGCCGCCCATCCTGTCGCCCACGGACGACGTGTTGTTGTTCACGGCGATCGTGGAAGAGGACAACGGCGCGTGGTATAGCAACATTCAGGAACAGCGGGTGGGATCGTTTGGCATAACACGGCTGACCTACGGCAAATGGCATGATGCGTTTCCCGCCTATACGCCGGACGGGACGAACGTGGTGTTCAGTTCCAACCGCACCAGCAGCAATCCCACCCTCTGGCAGGTCAAGTCCGATGGTCCGGGCGGGCTTACAAAGTTGACTTACACCCAGGCGGAGGATTATTCGCCTTTCGTCGCGCCGGACAACCGGACGATTGTCTTTGCCTCCAACCCGCCCGGCGCGGAGGAGCCGCAGATTTGGATGCTGTCGCGGGACAACAATCTGCTGACGCAGTTGCGCGAGGGGGAAACGCCGAGGGTTTCCCCGGACGGGAAGCGTCTTTTGTTCGTGCGGCAGGACAAGCTGTCCAAGCGGCACCAGTTGTGGGTGATGAGCATTGACGGCGCGAGTGAAACCCAACTGACCCAAAATACAGACTACGACATCATTGACGCGCGCTGGTCGCCGGATGGCAAATGGATTGTGTATGCATCGGATGAAGGGTTCGACTCGCACAACAACCGCAACGATGACATCTGGCTGATGACGGCCAACGGCAGCCAGCGGACGCAACTGACGACGAACGGTTCGCGTGACGACAGCCCGTGCTGGGATCACGAGGGCAAGACCATTTATTTCCGCTCCAATCGCGGCGGCGCGTGGAACATCTGGCGGTTCCAGCCGATATTGCCGGCGGAATGACCGGCCGCTTAAAATTTAATTCGTTTATCCATATCCGCCGACGCAAGAAAGCTCTGAATTCAAAATCGGAAATTGACCAGGGCTTTATCACCCCGCTGCTGGCCATAGTCGCTTTTTTGGTTCCGATGAAGCGCGGCAGACATCGGCTTTTCACCACCGCTTTGCTTCGTTCAAATGCCGCTGACTGCCTTGCTCGTTGTGGCCTGACTCCGTCCGGGTCATATGGCTCCACTCCACTTCACTCCGCGTGACCACGCGATCCATGACCGCGTGCCCGCGCTCCGCTTCGTTTCGTTCCGCAATCCACCGGCAGCAACTTTGGTTGCCCGGTGCGCTGTGGATTTTCCCCATTCCTTTTCCCAATCATCCAGCGACGGCACGGGGGCAACGCGGAGGCTGAAATTTAGAAAGCTGAAAGCGGAAACCCGCATTTCAACGCCGCTCAAAGCCAGCCCGAGCGGCAGGTGAAATCTTCGTTTCCGTGCTTTTTCACCACTTCCGCCAGCCGCCGGATGAGTCCGCGCTGGTCGGTCTGCCGCAGTTTCTTGCTGTCCGCATAAATCACCCCGGCAAAAGTTTTGGCCGCCGCCAGCCGCGCCTTGCAGTGGACCGGCACGGTGTTCACGTCGCGCGTCACCAGCAGCCGCCCTTCTTGATCCAGCAGTTCCAGCAGCACTTCATCCGACAGCGCCGCCCAGTCCGTGTCGTGGATGCTTTTCACGTCCAGACCGGGAAATTGCCGGCGCAGCGCCGCCGCCACTTCCGGGGAGATATGCACATCCAGCAGCAGTTTGATGGTCACAACTGCTCCAAGTCGGGGATTTCCTTTTTCATGCCGGCGTAGTCGCGCCGGGCCGCCAGCGCCGCGCTGTCCTTGATTTCCTGCGGGTAGGCGTCCGCGTAGGCCAGAGCCATCCGCACCAGCGCGGCGGGCTTGCGGATGAGCTTCACGGCTTCGGCCAGGTCGCCATCCAGTTCCCGGACCAGTTCGACAATCATCCAGACCGGCCACCGGCTGCCCACCAAGTAGGCCACCCGGCCCGGCTGGCCGTCCCTAAATTCAATCGCCGGAAACCGGCTGCGCCGGACGCCTTCGGCAATGTAACCCGCTGCCGCCGTGCCGGAGGGAATCCCCTTCATGCGGGCGTCGGCGTCCAGACTGGATTTTTCGCGGGCGGTGAGCCGCACCGACAAGGTTGCTTCTTTGGTCATCGTTGCCATACAATGCAAACATTCGCACACGGGCAGATTCGAGGCAAACTGATTTTTGCCAAAGGCGACAAACGAAATTGGAGTCTCCTTCAGCCGGCGGTTGAAGTTCCTAATAAAGCCGGGCAAAAATGAAATTCAAAACACTTCCGCCCGCAGCCCGGTTGTCTGGCGGACGGTCTGCGCCACCTGTGAAAGCACGCGCAACGGCAGATGCCCCCACTCGTTGTGAACTCCCGGCCGGGCGGCGGAATAAATTTGCACCAGCGAAATTTGCGCGCCGCCGTCCTTGAGTTCCTTCAGGCGCAGGGCGTATTCCCGGATTTCCTCGAACGGCGGCTCGTCGCCGCAGATCGCGGGAAACAAACTTTGGATGACCACCGGACGCTGCCGTCCGACCAGCAGGATGTTCGCCAGAATTTTTTCCAGCGGCACGTTCGGACGGTTCACCTTGTCCATGAACGCCTGGGTGCCACATTCCAGCTTGATCCAGATTTCGTCCGATTTGGTGAGATAATCCAGCCCGCGCAAAACCTGCGGCTGATCCAGGCCGGTGCCGTTGGTGATGAGAACAATCTTGAAAAATCCGCCGAGCGCCCGCACCTGGACGACCGCCTGCACCGCCTCGATGAAATTCGGCGCGAGCGTCGGTTCGCCGTCGCCGCTCAAGGCGACGTGGCGCAACTGGAGCAATTCGTCGGGCAGAGCGCGGTAGGCTGGCAGTTCGCGCAGCCGTCCCTGCTGGATGAAAGCAATCGTCCGGCGCAGTTCGGCGGCCATGGCGTCCACGTCCAGTTTCAAAACGGACGGCGGCACTCGGCGGTCCACTTCGCAATAAACGCAGTCGAAATTGCAAAACTTGTCGGGGTTCAAATTGATGCCCAGCGACAGTCCGCGAGCGCGCGACGAAATGACGGCATAGACAAAATGGTTGTTCAGAAAATCGCGCGGGCGGCCGAACGCGGTTTCGCGCTGCGGCGGATGGAGCGCAGGTTTTCTGGCTTCCACATATTCTGCGACTTCTGATTTGTTGCTTATGGTTTCCACAGTTTTAGCTGACTCAAACTAACGGCGGGGCGAATTTTGCACCACACGGTCGTTGTCAAAACCCTATCAAATCTTGCACGGACGGTTTGGCCAAAACGAGCCGCGCGGGAACCGCAAAAATTTGTCGGGCTGGGTTCCTGGCAATGCTGATAAGGGATTCCCCTAGGCCGCCTAGTTGTTTCAAGCCATAAACAATCAGGCGCGCTCCCAATTGCCGGTTTTGCCGGCTCACCGTATTTTGTCCTCACCAAAACAATTTTGGTTTGTGCAAAGAGAAAGAAAAAATTATGGCAAAACATTTGATTGAAGCGCTGGCCGATTCCAAAATTTACCAGGACTACGAGCGCGCGTTCAGCGAGGCGACCGGCCTGCCCGTCGGGCTACGTTCGGTGGAGTCCTGGCAACTGCCACATCACGGCAAGCGTTTTGAAAATCCGTTTTGCGGGATGCTCGCGCAAAAAAGCCGCTCGTGTGCCGCATGCCTGCAAACCCAGCAGCAGCTTTCCGAAACCGCCACGCACGAGGCGAAAACCGTCGCGTGCCAGGCCGGTTTGTGCGACACCGCCGTGCCGGTGCGCATGGGCGACCAGTTGATCGGCTTCCTGACCACCGGCCAGGTGTTCCGCAAAGAACCGACGGCGGCGCAATTCAATCGCACCGCCAAACTGCTCGCCGGCTGGGGCGTGCAAATGGACGAAAAGAAATTGCGCCAGGCTTATTTCGACACGCGCGTCCTGTCGGCGCGGCAGCATGAATCCACCGTCAAACTGCTGACGATTTTTGCCGAGCACCTTTCGATGGTGAGCAATCAGGTCGTCGTGCGGGAGCAAAACGCCGAACTGCCGGTCATCACGCGCGCCAAGCAGTTCATCACCGATCATCAAACCGAGGAACTTTCGCTGGAGCAGGTGGCCAGCGCCGTTCACACGAGCAAATTTTATTTTTGCAAATTGTTCAAGAAGGCGACCGGCATCAATTTCACCGACTACCTTTCGCGCGTGCGCACGGAGCGGGCGAAAAACCTCCTGCTCAACCCGAACCTGCGCGTGAGCGAGATCGCCTACGAGGTCGGCTTCCAGTCGCTGACGCATTTCAACCGCGTGTTCAAGCGCATCCTGGGCCGCTCGCCCACCGACTATCGCGACCAACTGGCGCACGCATGAAGTAGGGCAGGCATCTTGCCTGCCAACGAGCGCTTTAGCGCGAGCAATTTTGTTTCTTGCCGATGGATTTGCCATCGGCTGGGCAGGCAAGATGCCTGCCCTACTTTGCGCGTGTCTCGCCGCCGGGATTTATTATCATCCGGCGGATGAAAGCTTACGGCCAGTTGACGCGCGCCGAATTGATTGAACTCGTCGGGGAACTGCAACAAAAAGCGGGCGACAACGAAGTGCAACAAATCAAGAACATAGACGCCTTGCGCGACAACGAGGAGCGGTTGCGCGCGATTCTGGAAACGGCGGTCGAGGGCATCATCACGATTGACGAACGCGGCTCAATCGAATCCTTCAATCCGGCGGCGGAAAAAATCTTCGGTTACGCCGCGAACGAAGCCATCGGCAAAAACATCAAGCTGCTCATGCCCGAACCGTTTCGACGCGAACACGATGGCTACCTGAAAAATTATCACCAGACCGGCCACGCCAAAATCATCGGCATCGGACGCGAAGTCGTCGGCCAGCGCAAAGATGGCACGACTTTCCCGATGGACTTGTCAGTGAGCGAAGTCAAATTGGCCAATCGCCGGATGTTCACCGGCTTCGTGCGCGACATCACCGAGCGCAAACAGTTGGAAAAGGAAATCATCGAAATCAGCAACCGCGAACAGCAGCGCATCGGACAGGATTTGCACGACGGCTTGTGTCAGGAATTGGCCGGCATCGAACTGATGTGCCGGGTGCTCGAACAAAAACTGGCGGCAAAATCCAAGGCCGAATCAAAACAGGCCGGGGAAATTGCGCTGCACATCCGCGACGCCATTTCACACACGCGCAAGCTGGCGCGCGGGCTTTCGCCGGTTGAATTTGAGGCCAACGGCCTGATGTCCGCGCTGCAAGAACTGACGGCACACGTCCAGAAATTATTTCGCGTCGAGTGCCGCTTTGAATGTCCCGAAACGGTTCTGATCCGCAACAATGTTTTCGCGACGCATCTGTATCGCATCGTGCAGGAGGCCATCAACAACGCCGTCAAACACGGCAAGGCAAAAAGCATCTCCATTTCGTTGAAACCGGCGGGCGACCGGTTTGCGCTGGCCGTGACCGACGACGGCGTCGGTTTCTCCAATGAAACCAAAAAAAATGGCGGCATGGGCCTGCACATCATGAAGTATCGCGCCGGCGTCGTAAATGCGGCGCTCGAAGTGCGCTCCGGCGTTGACGGCGCGGGCACGACGGTCAGGTGCGTTTTCCAAAAAAATTTATGACCAAAAAATCAGCGGCCACAGGCAAGAAGCGCATTTTCATCGTGGACGACCACCCGATGATGCGGCAGGGGTTGGCCCAGCTTATCGGCGCGGAACCCGATTTGGCCGTTTGCGGCGAGGCGGAAACGGCGGAACAGGCGCTGGGCGCCATCGGCGACTTGACGCCGGACCTGGTGCTGGCGGACATTTCGCTGCCGGGCAAAAACGGCCTTGAGCTGATCAAAGATTTTCACGCGCTGCAGCCCGGCCTGCCGGTGCTGGTCATTTCCATGCACGACGAATCGCTTTACGCCGAGCGCGTGCTGCGCGCGGGCGGGCGCGGCTACATCATGAAACAGGAAGGCGGGAAAAAACTGATGCAGGCCATCCGGCAGGTGCTCGAAGGAAAAATCTACGTCAGCGAAAAAATGTCGGCGGAAATCCTGGAAATGTTTTCCGGCCGCCGCGCCGGCACGGAAAGCTCGCCGGTGGAAAAACTGACCGACCGCGAATTTGAAGTCTTCCAGCTCATCGGCCAGGGCAAGGGCACGCGCGAATCTGCGGAAAAACTTCACTTGAGCATCAAGACCGTCGAGGTTCACCGCGCGAACATCAAGGCGAAGCTGAAGTTGAAATCGGCCTCCGAATTGGTCCGCTTCGCTGTGCGCTGGTCGGAATCGCAGGGCGCAGGCGCTTGATTCAACTTCCACGCGATTGAGGTTGGGAAAAAATCAACCGCAACTAACATTCCATCAACCGCCATTTGCAATCGAGCAATCGCCTCTGACAGTCGGGCAACGGACATTGACGCCCAAGCAATCGCCTTCGACCCGTCAACAATCGCCACTGACGGCCAAACAATTGGCATTTACCTTCAAACAATCGGGAATTACAGCCAAACAATCGCCACCAACATTCAAGCAATGCCCGCAAACATTGGGGAAATACGCGGTTGCAGCCGCGCAACCGCCGCGCGCCGCCCGTCAATGGCCGGAAACAGCGGATTTCCTCACAAATCCGAATAATCTCCAACAAATGCCCTTGACGAATTTCCCGCCAAGTCCAGACTCAAACCCACAAAGCCTATGAAATCACACAATCAAAACCAATTGAACATGGTCGGCGCGTCCATCACCGTCGCCAACAGCACCGATTACAAACCCGTCTGGACCGGCAACCCGCCCGCCGATTTCGGCACGGACATGGCAACCCTGCAAACCAATTACGGCAACGTCACCGTTTTGGCGGCACAGGCGGATGCGGCCACCGGCGGCGGCGGCGACGCCAGTTCTGCGGCGGAAACCGCGCTGGAAAATGCCGCGTTCATCCTGGCCCGCGCGCTCGCGAACAATTTCAAGAAAAACGGCGACCTGAACAATCTCGGCAAAGTGGACGTGACCAAAACGGACATCGTGCGGTTGCGGAAGCAGGTTCTATTGGACAAGGCCACGGCCATTCTCAATCTCGCGACTGCCGCCGTCACTGACCCCGCCGCCGCCGGACGCGGCGTGACCGCCGCCCGCATTGCCACGCTCACCGCAGCCATCGCCGCATTTACCAACGTGATGAACACGCCGCGCGGACAAATCGTCAACAAGAGCGCATTGTTGCGCGAAGTGGAAACCGACGTTGCCGCCCTCGTGCAATTGGTGACAGACATGGACGACCTTGTTTTGCAATTCACCGGAAGCGACGCGGCGAACCGTTTTCAGGAAGCATGGAAACGCGCCCGCTTCATCGTGGACACCGGCGGCGGCCACAGCGGCACACCGCCCACGCCGCCAACCCCGCCCGCGACACCGGGTAAATAAAATCAATTTCGCAAAAGCCAAGCGGCCTTCGGAAACGGAGGCCGCGTTTTTGTCCCGGCAAAGCCCGGCGCACGAATTTTCAAGGGGATGGCGAACGATTCTCTGGCTCCGTGACGTAGGAGACGAAGTGAGGAGTCTCTAACTTAAATCCAAAAGCCAGTTTTGAAATGAGTCTCGTCACCTCGACTCCTACAAAATACGACGGCGGAGCGCGAGTTGTCCCAACTCGCAGCGGCTGCGCCAGACCTGACCGCGTGGAATTATTCCAAATGTGTTTGACTGGTCACGCGCTGCGGATTGGGACAATCCGCGCTCCGAAGCGTCCGGCAAATCCCGGCGCGCGGATTTTCAAGGGGACGGGGGACGATTCTCCTGCTCCGTGGGGATGCTTAGGACGCTCCACCCTTTTCGTCCGTCGTGCGCCGCAATTCGCCGATCAGCCATTCCCGTTCCGAAGCGACTTTGGAAATTTCACGCAACTGCTTGCGAAAATCCAAAAGCGACATTGTGAGTTGACTAAGCAAAGTCAGCGATTCCTGCTGCTCCTTCGTCAATGTGCGCGGTTTCTGGTCTATCACGCACACCGTTCCGAGTGCCAGGCCATTTTCCGTCACCAGCGGCGCACCCGCATAAAACCGGATATGCGGATCACCCGTCACCAGCGGATTATCGGCAAACCGGTTGTCCATTTTGGCGTCGCTGACGTGCAACACTTCACGCTGCAAAATCGCGTGCCCGCAAAACGCGACGTTCCGGTTCATCTCGGAAACATTCAAGCCGATGTTGGACTTGAACCATTGCCGCCGCTCATCCACCAAACTGATCAAGGCGATGGGCGTGTCGCAAATGCGCGAAGCCAGAGCCGTGATGAGATCGAACTCGCGATCCGGCGCGGTATCGAGAATTTGATACCCGCGCAGAACCGCCAGCCTTTCGGCTTCATTATCAGGAAGTGGTGCGTTCATGGATTTGATATGCGATGAAACAATCAAGGCGCTTTACGGTCAGGTTGTCAAGATGATCCATGCTTTTAATTGAACGCGCGAATTCTCAAGAGGACGGCGGACGATTCTCCTGCTCCGTGACGTAGGAGACGACGTGAGGAGGCTCTAACTTAAATCCTGACACCCGAATTTGAAATGAGTCTCGTCACCTCGACTCCTACGAATAATTTGTTTTACGCCCGCCCTCACCTGTGTCCTCTCCCTCCGCCTTCGTTATGCTACGGCGCGACAAGCCGGGGAGAGGATTTTAGCAATCACGGTCTCGGTGATTTGATTGACTGTCCGGCAAATACCGGCGCGCGAATTTTCAAGGGGACGGCGAACGATTCTCCTTCTCCCGCTGGTCGCGCCGTAGCGTAGCGAAGGCGGATGGGAGAAGGCCGGGATGAGGGAGGACGTGGCTCAAATCTCTTGGACGGGCGGCAACTGAAAAGATGCCGCGATGCTGGAGCGGGCGGTTCACTCGCACTTAAGCGAGACCTTTGTCAGTCAGCCAGCGATCAACTTGGCTAGGAATTGTTTCCTCTGGTTTTTGGGGGTCGAACTCTCGGTAAAGCTTTCCAACCAAATCGGTATGCAGCGCGCGAAGCGTTTGATCTTTCAACAGTAAGACCTGTTTCTTCAACCCAAGCATGTAGCCCACTTCGAGTGCGACATTCGGATTAAATTCATCCGTCTTGAGGCGTTCAAAAACAGCGATTCCAAAGTCGCAACCATGCACATAGGTAAGGATATTCGGAAAAAGATCGTCATGGAATTCTTTGTCTCGTGCAAGTAATCCAACAATGCCATGTTTCTTAAGGACTTTTTTTATCGTAGTTTCAATTCGAGTATGCGCTGCGGTGTCTCCAAATCGCATCATTACAAAACATCTCGCGCCCGCGCTACGATGCTCGGCTCGAAATTTTTTTAAGCTATCGTAAATAACTGCCGGCGCTGTCATGTTCTCATCAATTTTGCGACCTTTCTCAACAGGAGCAGGCAGCCGTTGTTCAATGTAATCAAGAAATGGCACGACGAATCGTGACAGCACAGCGTCTGAATCGGCTGCAATATTGTTATATTTTCCAGAAAAAATTCCGAACTCTTTCCCAACTTCGTGGAGCTGATGTTTTTGCTTTTCAGCTTCACTGATAAGTTCAACGCCAACACTGGCGATCTGCTCTATCGTTCGAGCGTCTATGTGTTGCTTTGCCCATCGGTGTGAGCTTGACCCGTCAAATAGAAGTTGCTCCGGTCTGCCTTCTTTCCGCATTTTGGTAATAATTCGCGCGATTAAAGGAACGCCCCTCATCCATTCCACGAACGCGATTAATCGTCCAGTAACATCATCGTAACCGCATTTCAGAGCGATTTGGCGACGATAAACAAACTCTTTCAAAGGGTTATCGGTGATATGTTCAGGTTCGCGTCGCATATATTTACGCCAATTTCTTCGCAATGTGCTCGTCCAGAATTTCCTTCACTGTCAGGGCGACGAAGGCCGGCGCGCCGCAATGCGGACACTTTCGCGCATGGTCGCTGACCTGTCCGCTGCATTCGTGACATTTGATGAGGGCCATTCTTTCAAATTCTATGTATGATAAATCTCAAGTTTTAATCCTCTATCTTCGCAAAACTCCATCAATGGCCCCACACGTTCTATCGGCAATTCATTTTTCCCAACGTGAATAGTCAGACGCCTGTCAATTAAACCCGCACCGGGTTTAACGCATCCGCATTTTTGGGCGATTTCCATTGCTTCAAATTGAATTTTTAATTGTTGTTCCTGGGGTATGATGCCCGGCGGAATTAACTTCGGGGACGGTGTTGGTGTGATCTTTAGAGAACCCCCTCTAGTCCAATAAACATTGGAAATATCATAACCGGGTATGCCATAGCTGTGGTTTCTAAATATTCTCCCATGTCCACACGCGGTAACAAAGGCATGGCCAAGGCTGGTCGCACATAAAATATTGCTGCTTGTCACCTGCACCCGAACCTCATGCCCGTTCGCAATCCCAAGGCTAGGCGTTGGGTATCCTACAAGATGCAGCCGAAGGAGATTGTCAATTGCCACATCGAACTGGGGAACTTCCTTCTGAAGGAAACCTTTTAGATCACTGAAAACAAATCCGCGTTCAGCCCACTGTTCGGGAGGTAATTTCTTGTTCGCTACTTGTTCATAAAAAACATCTAGCACGAAGGCATGAGTCGGAACAAGTTGCTTTAGAATTTCTATGAAAGATGCCTCTAATCCTGTCTGATTATTTGGGTTTGCAGCCGATGCAAGCAAAGATGCCCATCGTTCCGCCATTTGATCATCTTCTTCAAGAACAGCCGCGTCGAGCAATGGGAATAAGACTCGCAGACTCACCGGCTTTGGCTTGAGTCCGGCATCCTCCAGAATACTGATGGATTTCTGAAGTAATTTGGTTTCCTGTTTAAGTCGAAACACACGGACATGAGCGCCGACTGCCTCACCCGCTTCCTGAAGTGCAGGACTTAAAAATTTATTAAGAAGTTCAGTTATATCTTTTACAGGCGCAGCTATAGCCGCCAAAGGTTCTAAAGGGTTTTTCATAAGCACGAACTTTTACGCCAACTTCCTTCCAATCTCTTCATCCAAAATATCGCGATGGTGAAAATCATATTATTGTTTGATGCAATCCTCCGTCACCAATTTCTTTACGCCGGGATAATTCTTGGGCACGCCGGGGGCGGTGACTGATTCCCCGTTTTCAATCCTGGCGGCGACTGCTTGGTTCAACGCGAGGAGTTGAGCGAGCAAATCCTTTTTGGGATTGAAGCCGTAGGCGGTGAGGACGGCGGTGTCGAGCGCGGCGTGGGCGTCTTTGAGCGGATTCGCGCCGGGCAATTCGAGGGTGCGATAGAGGGCGCGCAAGCCGCCCTTTATTTTTGGCAACGCCTCGGCGCGCACGCGGCGCAACTCGCGCGCCGCCGCTGCCACGGCGTCAATCTTTGCCACCGTAGCAGCCGAGGTGACGAGGCTCTGATCATTTTTCCAGCCGGCTTCGGATGAAGTTAGAACCTCCTTACGTCGGCTGCTACTTTCAGAAAACTGCGGCCACGGGAATGTGTCGAAGACGGATTCGGGAGTGTAGCGAAAGCGTTCTGTAAGTTTGGAGCATTTGGTGATGAACCAAAGCCAGTGTGCGCTCGATTGCATGACGCCAAAGCTGTAGTCATCCTGGAAGGCGAATGCAAATAGTGCGTGGTCAGGTCGAATATCGCTGCTCACGAAACTGAAAATGGGGCGTTTCGTGACGCCAGAGCAAACGATGTAACGCTGGAACTGCCCCACTCGATCAACTAATTCCTTGCGGCAACGGAAATGTTGCCACCAATTCTTAAGCCAAGTTTGATCTTGGCCGGTTTCCAAACCAGTTTTCTCTCGCTCCTTGCGCGCATACTCCTCAATGTGCGGCAACACGGTCTCGCGAATCTTGGCGAACGGAGTTGCGTAGCTTTGAGCTTGTAGAATGTCCATCTTCTGAAAATCAATCACCCAGCGTTCGGGTTTTCCTGACGTGACTAACTCTTGCCCGATCAAGAACGGATGAACGACTTCGCGATTCTTTGGATCAGCTTCCAACAGTTTTTTCGCTTCATCAGGTTCAATGACGAATCCGTGGTGGCGTGGAAACTGCCCGTTGAAAACTTGCTGAGGTTCTGTATTACATCGAAGCACCGTGGCGCTGGAAACATCAGATTGATCCGACAGCGTAGAGTTGATGAACTCGCACTCGCGGACATTGAGTTCGTATTCCTTGGTTGCCGGGCCGCTGCCGCGCTTGCGGAGTTTTTTCGCGCCAGCGGACGGTTCAACTTTGAACCAGAGCTTGCGCGTCTTGGGCAGCAGCGCGGCGTCCTGTGTTTTCACCCAGTTGGCGATGGAAACGTGAACATTGGCTTCGCCCGACCACGGCTGGTTTTCCACGGCTTCCACAATCGTGCCGGTCTTGACGATGTAATCGAGTCCGCCCACGCGGGACTGGTTGTTGCGGATGTTCTGCGTGCCGACGAGTCCGGCGCGGCCCGCCACGGGATCGGCGGCGATGCAGGCGGGCAAATGGTCGGCGGCTTTGCGAATCCAATAGACGCAGTAGTCGGCCATGCCGGGCACTTCGGCATAGGCGCGTCGCAAAGTGTTCACATAATCCGGCCCGCGTTCGGGCTTGAGGAGTTTCGCGCCGAGGAACGGCGGGTTGCCGATGATGACATCGGCCTTCGGCCATTGCGCGGGCAAACCTTCAGGCGTGAGCAATGCGTCGGCGGCGATGAAATTTTTATCAAGGTTGTCGAGCGGCAAAGCGGGTTCGGTGATGTGCAATTCGTCAATCGCCAGCTTGCGGCCAATCATCATCGTAACCTTTGCAAGCTCGACGGCGAACGGCAGGATGTCGAGGCCGTAAAAGTTTTGGACGCTCAAGAAGCTCAACATCCGCTGGCCGGGTTCGGCGCGGCTGGGAAATTCCTGCATCCGTTCGATGAGCCGGGCTTCGATGCGTTTGAGTTCGCGATAGGCGATATAAAGGAAGTTGCCAGAGCCGCAAGCGGGGTCGAGCACGCGAAATTGATTGAGCCGGTCGCGAAGTTCAATGAGCCGTTTGAGGGTTTTGGCATTCTCAATCTGCTCTTTCCACGGATCGGTGATCGTCGGCTTGACGATTTTCATGATGTCGGACGGGCTGGTAAAATGCGCGCCGAACGCATGACGTTCGTCGTCGGCCATCGAATGTTGAAAGAGCGTGCCGAAAACTTCGGGCTGAACTTTGTTCCAGTTAAATTTTGCGGCGGCGCGCAGAAGCACCAATTCGTGGCCTTGGATTTCAATCTGCGCGGGATTGGCAAACAGGCCGCCGTTAAAATAAGGAACTTCCTTGTATCGTCCACCACCCGCCGCCTTGGACTGGTTCATGGCCTTGAACAAACCGCCAAGCAATTCGTAGCTGTCGGCAGGCGTCGTGCATTCTTCGAGCAGATTGGTGACGAAATACTTTGGCAGCAAATCAATGTCCTCGGCAAAGAGCGCGACGAGCATTTGCAGGATGAATTTTTGCGCAACGGAACGCTCGACTTGCGGCTGGCGGTCTTTGCGCAACATCCATTTGAAGCAATCGGCGAGTTTATCCGCCGCTTCTTTCGTGACGGCGACACGGTCGTTTTCAAAATTTGGTTTGGGATTGCCGGGCGCGAGAAATTCAAGCGGGCCGTAACGCTCTGGCAAATCAGTGAGCGCAAGCGTGTCTTTGGGCGTGTCGAGATCGGTGTCGAAATCGTAAATCCGAAACTCGTCGAAGTTGCACAGCACGACGTAACGCGGGCGGTTGGGAACGAGGCGCGTCCAGTAATCGAAAGCCTGGCGATAATGTTTCTGCAAATCCGTCCCGCGCTTTTTCATTTCAATCAGCACGACGGGTTTCCAGACAAGGTCTGCGAAAGCCGTGCCGCCAGTGTCTTTGACCACGCGGAATTCCAGTGTAGCTCCGACTTCTTTCAGCCCGGCGTTGCCGAAGGCTTGAAAGAGGCGGTCGAGAAAAAGCTGGGCTTCGCCCTTTTCGTCGCCAGTGATGTGCTTCGCACACCAAGCGACGAATTCAGAAAGTTTTGTCCCGTCCGGCATGGCGGCAAGTTTGCGCGGGAAATTTATCAGCGTCAATCTGCGTTCATCTGCGTTAAAATCCCCCGGTGCTGTCCCGCAGCCTCCACGGTAGGGTTACACCCCATGGCGGCCTGATGTCTTGTCGGATTATTCTCGTTCCGTGAATGACAAAAATCTTTTCTTCCAAACCAACAAATTAAGCTTCGTGTTAAGCGCTGCGCTCCTGACCACGCTGACCGGCTGCGTGGGTTATGTGGACGGGCCGCGCGCCGGAGTCTATGTGGAACCTCCCGTGGTGGAAGCCGGGGTCGTGGTTGAAGATGATTACGTTTATTACCCCGGCTATGATGTTTATTACAACAGCCGCCGCCATGAATATGCCTACATGGAAGGCGGCGCGTGGGTTTCACGGCCGGCGCCGCGCGGCGTCTCGGTGAACGTGCTGCTGGCTTCGCCGTCGGTGCGGATGAATTTTCACGACTCGCCGGCAAACCACCACGCGGAGATCGTGCGGCAGTATCCCAAAAATTGGAAGTCGTCCGGTGCGAAGCAACGCCAAAGCCGGAAGGACGACCAGCGCGACGACAATCACGGAAGATAACCAGCCAAACCACAAGCACACGTTGAAAGGAACATTATGCTAGGAACAATTTTATTGGTGCTGCTCATACTGATGTTGCTCGGCGCGTGGCCGACATGGCCGCACAGCCGGAATTGGGGTTATTACCCAAGCGGCGGAGTGGGACTGCTGCTGGCCGTCCTGATTGTCCTGCTGCTGCTGGGCAGAATTTGAATCGCACGGGCCAAACTCTATTGGTGGCAACGATTGGCAGTTGTATTAACCGAATGCCGGGCAAGTTGTCTTTATCGGCGGCGGCCCGTGCAATTTAAACGAAAGGAAGATCATGTTACAAAGCATTAAACAATTATACGGAAAAAAACTCGGGGCGTCGGACGGCGACCTCGGCTATATGAAGGATTTTTATTTCGATGATCAGAACTGGGCGGTTCGTTATGTGGTCGCGGACACCGATTTTTGGTTGCCGGGGCGACAGGTGCTTATCTCGCCTTATGCTTTCGGCACGCTCCATCTGGCCGGTAATGTTTTGGCGGTCAATCTGACCCGGAAACAGATTGGGGAAAGCCCTGCGATTGAGACGCACAAGCCGGTGTCGCGCCAATACGAAGCCGAGTATCACCGCTATTACGGCTGGCCCAATTACTGGGAAGGTGACGGGTTGTGGGGTGGCACGCGCGGTTTTCCGGTTTTGGAACTGCCCCCCAAATTTCTGCCGAATGGTCAAACCGCAAGCGGCCCGCAACCCGAGCGTGCCGATGATCCGCATCTGCGCAGCACGCAGGCGGTGAACGGCTACCACCTTCAGGCCACCGACGGCATCGTCGGCCACGTCTGTGATTTTCTGATGGACAACAAAAGCTGGGCGATTGGTCAACTCGTCGTCAAAACCGGCCATCGGTTCACCGGCAAGGAAGTGCGGTTGCCGGTGGGCAAAGTGGCACGGATCAGTTACGACGAATCCAAGGTGTTCGTGAATTTAACCACGGATGCCGTCGAGAAAAGCCCTGAACACCGGCTGGTTCCGGAGGTTGTGCCCGTTCACGAGGAACCTGTCCTTTTCTGATCATGGAAAAAATAAATTTTCCCGGAGCCAGAATCAAGACCCGGCCAGCGCCCGGACTCGCTTTGTGAAAGAAAATACAATTTCATGAAAGCCCTCGTGTATCGCGGTCCGGGAAAAAAACAGTTGGAAGAAATGCCGAAGCCTGCGCTGCGCGAGGCGACCGACGCCGTGGTGCGGATGACCAAGACAACCATCTGCGGCACCGACCTGCATATTCTCAAAGGCGATTTGCCGACAGTCGCGGCTGGCCGGATTCTCGGCCATGAAGGAATCGGAGTGATTGATGAAACCGGAACCGGCGTCAGCCGTTTTCACAAGGGCGACCGCGTTTTGATTTCGTGCATCACGGCGTGCGGGAAGTGCGAGTATTGCCGGCGCGGGATGCCTTCGCATTGCGAGCAGGGCGGCTGGATTCTGGGCAACACGATTGACGGCACGCAGGCGGAGTTCGTCCGCATTCCCTTTGCCGACACAAGCCTTTATCTTATTCCCAAAGATGCGGACGAGGACGCGATGGTGATGTTGAGCGACATTCTGCCGACCGGCTACGAATGCGGCGTGCTCAATGGCTGCGTCAAACCCGGTGACACGGTGGCCATCATCGGAGCCGGGCCCGTCGGATTGTCGGCGCTGCTGACGACGCAATTTTTTGCTCCGGCGAATCTCATCGTCATTGATCTGGATGACAACCGTCTTGAAGTCGCCAAAAAATTTGGCGCGACCGCGATGATCAACAGCACCGATGGCAAAGCCGTCGAAAAAGTCATGGCCATGACCGGCGGCAAAGGCGTGGATGTCGCCATCGAAGCGGTCGGCATTGCGGCCACGTTCGGCCTCTGCCAGGAAATCATCGGTGCCGGCGGCCACATCGCCAACATCGGCGTGCATGGCGCGAGCGTGACTTTGCGCCTCGAAAAACTCTGGTCGCATAACATCACCATCACGACGCGGCTCGTTGACGCGGTGACCACGCCGCTGCTGCTCAAGACCGTCATGGCCGGCCGGCTCCGGCCGAAGCAGCTCATCACGCATCACTTTGCACTGGATGAAATTCTTAAAGCCTACGACACGTTCGGCAATGCCGGGCGGGAACGCGCCTTGAAAGTCATCCTGACGAATTAAATTAAAAGGCCGCCAAAGATTTTTGAACTGCGAAACGCAGCCATGAAAACAAACGAAAGACTGGTTGACTCGCTGACCCGTTCCGAGACATTTCAGACCTACGAGCGCGCCTACACGGAGGCGACGGGGATGCCGCTGACGTTGCGGCCAGTTGAGAGCTGGCAACTGCCATTTCACGGCAAACGGAAGGAAAACATTTTCTGCGCGTTGACGGCCGGGAGTCGCGCCTGCACCGCCTGCCTCCAGTTGCAGGAGAAACTCACGCAGGACGCCATGGATCAACCGGCCACCAGAACCTGCGCCTACGGCTTGTGCGAAACCGCCGTGCCGGTGAAGTTCGGCACGCGAACCATCGGCTTTCTGCAAACCGGACAGGTGATGCGTCAAAGGCCGACGGCGGCGGCGTTCCGGCGTGCCGTCGTCCAGGCCGGGAAACTTGGCGTGGACATCGGCAACGAGCAGGCCAGGCGGGCTTATTTCAAAACGCCGGCGGTCTCCCAGAGAAAACTGGATTCCGCCACGAGCCTGCTGGTCATCTTCGCCGACCATCTTGCGATGAAGGGCAACCAGCTTGTGATGCAGGGGGCGAATGCCGAGCCGCCGGTCATCACCAAGGCGAAACAGTTCATCGCCGATCATTACACGGAGGAGCTTTCGTTGCGCCAGGTTTCGGACGCCGTGAACACAAGCCTGTTTTACTTTTGCAAGCAGTTCCGCAAGGCCACGGGCTTGAGCTTTACCGAGTTCGTCTCGCGCACGCGCATCGAGAAGGCGAAAAACCTCCTGCTCAACCCCAACTTGCGCGTCAGCGAAATCGCCTACGCAATCGGGTTCCAGTCGCTCACGCACTTCAACCGGGCGTTCAAAAAAATCATGGGGCAGTCACCGACGGGGTATCGCGGCAATCTGCCGGCGGCGATCTGATGCCATTGACGCTTCATCCGATTTGCTCAATGCCATGGGTAATTTCATTCAAACTGGAATGTGATCAAAAAACATTAAATTGTCAGATGAAGTGAATCGGAGTGCAAACGGTATCAAATGGGTGTTGAATTAAGACAACAAGAAGGCCGTGAATGCTGCAGGGACAATCGGTTCAAGAAATTTATGGTGCTCCCGCCCGGAATTGAACCGGGATCGGCCGCTTAGGAGGCGGCAGCTCTATCCATTTGAGCTACGGGGGCAAATAGCGCGGCGAAAAACAGGTTTTCACCTTTGTTTATCAACTTCTTCGGCCTGACCCTGACAGGATTACCAGTTGAAAAAAACCGTGTCAAATGAAGTATCAGATTTTGCCAACGTATGCTTTGCTTTACTGGCGTTAGCGATGATGTGCTTTAGTTTCCTAAATCTATGCAAGCATTTTTTTTGAATTTTTGGTTTGATGGGTTTTAGTATTTTCTTATTGATTCTATTGGCTGGTTTTCATTTCCGTCGCCAGTTTTCAAGGTCTGACCTTTTGGTTTATTTGGGTCTAATTTGGTCTAAAAAGTCAATATGGTATCAGATGCGGTATCAGATTTAAGGCTCGGAATTTGATGGAAAACAAGGGAGGAAAATGGTGCTCCCGCCCGGAATCGAACCGGGATTTGCCATTTAGGAAACGGCCGCTCTGATCCATTTGAGCTACGAGAGCAACGAATTTTGACCAGCATAGCCGCTCTCGATTTTTTGCCAAGACGCATCGTATCAATGTGAAATGGACGCGGGGCTTGTGACAGGCTAAACTTTTCAAAATGACGTGGCGTGAATTAAGCGATTTTCTGCATTTGCAACGGCGGGCCATTGAACCCCGGCTAGTAGCCGATTTTGCCCGGATTGGAGAAAAACGAGCGGGCACTTTCAAGCGACTTGAAAAGGCAACCCGTGAATCGCTTGACGAGGCTGTGCGTAAATTTGCCAAGACCAAGAAGTGGCCCACGTTTTCAGACGAGCAGGTTACAATGCTGTATTTGCGCCTGAGTTACGGTGTGGATTTGGCTATGGCGTTAAGCACCTGCAAAACTGGTCTTTTCCCCACATTGAAAAACCGCGATTCGGAAATGATTCAGTGGTTGCTTAACGAAGCATGGGATTATCCGGGTCAACCACATACGCTTCGCCTATATTCTGAAAAACGACGCGATTTTGGTAACGACCCGATGAGGAATTAAAAAATTGCTGCTAACGATTGCAGTCTCCGATTGGAATTTAGGTGAAAAGTGAAACGGTCTTTCATAGAATTTCTCCGCCAATGAATTCGCAACCCCTATCAAACGCACTCTTGGCCGTTGTTTCTCCCTCTTTTTTTAACCCGTTGGCTGACCAGCGGACAGCTCCAGCACTCATTGACTGCATTGACCGGCTTGACCGCGAAAGCGCAGCCAGCGCTGGCGAACTGTCACGGGTAGATGCCCTCCAAATCATCGCCGAAACCCTCGCCCAGCATCGTGATGTAAATTGGGTGCAGGCGGATGGACAAATTGAATCTGCTCTGGTGGATGCAAAAGCGAAGGCAAATCATGTTTTCAATCGCCTTTATGCTGCCCGCTGGATTGATGAACGCGATTTGGGAATTGATGACCGACGCGTTGTGGTCGAACCGACGGTGCGCTGGATGCTCGATGCCTTTCGCAAAATGTCTTCTGTGGGGCGTGCGGAAGTTCATTCGTTTGCTGATACGCTCCGCAGCGTCTGCGAAGCACTGACAGATAAAGATGCTTTTGACCCGCGTCAGCGTTCCGCTGATGAAATGTTCTCGCGCCTGGCAGACATTACACGCCGCGCGGAAACGGCGACAAATCAGTTAAGCCATGTTTATTTGATCCTCCGACAGTTCATTGAAAGGCAAGGACAAGCAGCCACCGGAAGGGATAATCTGCGAATTTTCTTTGATGAATTTGGCGCAGGACAGCACCAAGTCTGTTACGACGAGCTTTTTGCGAAAGGCTTGGTGAATCGTTTGGAAGATGCTCGCCGTGTGGTTGAAGATTTCCGTTTGGACTATGGCGTGAAACAACATTTAGCCTCAGCACTTGCCGCTCGTGAAGAAGCTGACGAAGCCGAAGCTCGCGATGAAGTCGCCATGTTGTTGAATCATTTGGCGGATACACTGGGTGGGATTACGGCAATGGCCCGTCAGATTGATGGCCGGGTATCGCATTTTCACCGCATTTCTTACGAGCGATTTAGCTATGTAAATGATCGAAGCGGGCGACACGCCGACTTGCTTAAACGTGTCTTTGAACAAGTGGATGACATCGGCAAGGAACGTAGTTTTGCCACGTTACCAGCTCTGCAACTGCCGCGCCCATTGGTGCCAGAGTTGGAGGTGTTTCTTGGGGTGGAATCACTTCTTTTCCCACGCCACCGTCGAGAGCCGATTAAAATGTCGGGAGCCCTCCGCACTTTGCGCCCCGGTGATAACGAAGTGGTGAACCGTCTCCGCAAAAAATACAACGAATCCTTGAGTTCGCTGCGTGCTTCAAAATTCATCAAACGGCGGTTGCCCAACCCAGGCGACCGATGCGCGACCAACGAGTTCCGCTCACCTACGCAAGACGACTTGTTCGACCTCATTGCCGCTGTTCTGCACCAACGCTATGGGCCAATTCGCTGGCAAGTGATTCCCGCCGGCCAAACATTTCCTTGGCATCCAGAGAAAGTGCCAGTAGATGAACATCAGGGGTTTCGGCTGGAACGATTCACACTTGAACGCCTCACTTGAACATGGACGCCACCAATCATCCCATTTCCAAAATTGCCGAACTTCCAGAAGCGGAACAGCGTGCCTTCAAGGATGCGCTTGCCGAACTTCTTGACCGAGGCTCGCTGCTCGGTTTTGAGCCGCGCAATCGCGATTTATACCAGCGTGCCGCAGGTTCGTGGTTCGAGCCGCTTCAATCCACGTTGGCTTTATTGGACATGGAGCTGATCAACGACGACGAGCGGCTTGTGCTTCAGGCTCGCCCATTGGATACATGCGCCTTGCAGCGCCGGTTTGATCAAACTGAATCGCTTTTTGTGCTCGCGCTCTGGAAAGTCTATGACGAATACCGGCAATCAGGCCGGGCGGGAGTGGTGATTCTCTCGCTTGATGATTTCTTCGCGAAGCTGAAATCTTACCTGCCAAACCTTTTACAAACTCCGCCGAAGCATGGCACTTACAATCGTGTGCTTGCTGCACTTCAGCGGCGCAACTTGGTTCGTTACTCGTGGAATGAAATTTCTCCCGGCCAGTCCGAATTGCAAGTGTTGCCGACCATTTTATATGTGATGCCCTTTGCCGGATTGGAAGCGTGGGCAGTTCAAATGGACAAGTTCACCGAAGCGGACGCGGGGGACAAAACCGAAAATCCTACTTCTGATGAGTTACAGCAACCTTAAACGCCCGATTCAACTTTCGCGCATCATTGCCGTCAATTGGTATGGTTTCAACCAAGTGATGGACGTGAGCGGTAATCTCCTCATTACCGGCGATTATGGTGCTGGCAAATCCGCCCTGCTTGACCTCGTTCAGCGTGTTCTTTTGAGCAGTCATGCGCGGTATAATCGCGCCGCGACTGGTGACGCATCCAAACGCCTGCTCAAAGGCTACTGCCTTTGCGATACGAATACAGGCACTGACGTTGCCGAACAGTTTGCACGCGATCAAGTCGTCACCTTCATCGGTCTTGAGTTCACTTGGCCAGATGGCCAGAAACGTCAAACTTGGGGTCAGCGTATTGCATTCGACAGTCCGACGAGCCGCCCAGAAACGCTCTACTTCTGTTATCCCGACCGTTTGGATTTGAACAATGCCTGCGACGAAAAGGGAGACTTTCTTGATGAGGCCCCCTTTCGTGCATGGCTCAAACGTGAAGGCGCGGATGTATGGGAACGCGAGGATTCCTATTTGGATAATCTTGCCCATGCGGGAAATCTGAATTTTAATCTCAAGCTGTTGCTTAAAACGCTCCCTGAATCGCTTGCATTTCAGCGGATTCCCCGTTTTGATGAATTTATCCGCGAGCGGTTGCTGGCGGAGACACCGCTTCAGATTGATGAAGTCCGCCGAAGCCTCGAAGTTCACGAAGATTACGCGAAGAAATTAAAGCGGTTCGAGGATCAGCTCATATTTCTAAAACGAATTGCTGGACATCATGAGGATCAGCTTTCTGCTGACCGGGAGGCGAGGATGATGCGGATTTTGGAAAAAGATTTTGAGATGCGTCGTGCGGTCGAAGTCCGCGAAGTTGCCGAGCAGTTGCTTACTTCGTTGCGTGGTCAAGCCGAAGATGAGCAGCGCAAGTTGAAGGATACAACGTCTCAACGTGAAGCCGCAAAGACGGCTCTTGATGCCGCACGCGTTCTACTGACCAAGGAGGGCGGTGACGATCTCCTCGCTCTTCGTAGCCGCCAGCAAGAACTAGGCAAAGACATTGCAGCCTTGTCTAAGCGGCGCACCGACACATTAAGCCAGTTGAGGGAACGGGGTGCAGCTTGGCAACGGTGGCTACAATTGGGACGCCAACTCCCCGGCGGCTTGTTGGCCGACGTGTTGGAACCAAGAGCAGACATTTTATCTTCAGTGCTGACCGGAACTGTCGAGTCGGGAATCGCCACTCTGCCTAGTTTGGCCGAACACTTCAACAAAGTGCGAATCAAAGCAGTAACGGAACAGATTGCATTCTCTGGAAAAGTGAGTTCCCTAACCGCTGATGAGAACGGTTTGAAAACCGATTTGCGCAAGCTGGACTCCAATCGCACCCACGGCGATTTTCCATTGCGTGATTATTTGGAGAAAAAATTGCCACGCACAGCCGACGGCTTCGGGCCGGAGCAGTTGTGCCGCCTCACGGAAATTAAGCCGACCGACGAACAATGGCGTCCAGCACTAGAATTATTTCTCCGCAATAACCGATTTGCACTCATACTCGATCCGCAGCGCCATCGTCTGGCGCAGCAGCTTCTTGATAAAGATTTTGACCGTGAAACACGGCGAGAACCATTGGTTGACCCCGAAGAAGCTGAAAAGCTCGAAGCACGCGTTCTCCCAAACTCATTGGCGGAAAAAGTTACGGCTTCTCATCCTGTGGCTCGTAAATTTTTAGATCATCTGCTTGGCGGTGTTGTTTGTGTTGAAACACCGGAGCAATTCAAGGGTAAAACCCGCGCCATAACGGAAAATGCAGTGCTTTGGAGTCGTCCTGTAACCACAAAACTTGGGCGAGCTTCTGATTTTGATCCGCTAATTGGAGTGAAAGGTTTGGAGGCAATGAAGCAACGCAAACTGAAATTGCTCGCGGATAAAACAGATGCTTTGTTGAAAGCAAAAGACACTTCTGAAAGGCTGACACGCTGGATCGAAGGCGGCGAAGGATTGCAACTTGGCTCTGCCGTTCTGCCTTCGGCGGCTGAAGGTTTCGCCCAATTGGAATCAAAACAAAACGAACTGGCAGCGGTAAAAAAGCAATTGGAAGTGCTGGCCAAGCCTGAACTAGATGCGCGTGTTACCGAGGTGCAGCGGCTGGAATCAGAACATACTTCTCTGGCTGTCCAAGAAGACAGATACAAAAACAGCGATACATCTAAACGCATCGGCGAACAGGAAACCAAATATTCGGCGGCTCAAAATAACGAGAGGAACAAGAAACTCGACTTCGAGGAGTGCATGACAACCGTCGGTCAAGGATTGCCCAGCCAAGTCCGTGAGGAATTCGCAGCCAAGTTGTTGCTGGAATTTCGTGGCTGGGAGGATCGCATCAAGCGAGCAATTGTGTTGCGCGGAGAAGCTGGCACAAAGGCAGAAACCGCTCGTGGAGAAAAAATTCGGGAGCGTTCCTTGCTGCGGCAACAATTCGCAGAATTTGCCCGTTTCAACGAGATCGATGACAGCAACGATGATTACGATACTGAACGACGTTTGCTTGAGGAACAGAAGGTTGAGGAATACCGTCGCAAGTCTGACGAAAGTAAAAAAGAATGGGAAGACCGCCTGAAGCAACATATTTTAGGTGAACTAAAACGTCGGACTGACCAAGTTGTTACGGACATAAAACAACTGAATGCCAGTATTGACGAACCGATTGGCCACAACCGCTACCGTATTACTTGGGATCAACGTCAAGACGCTGGTTTTGACCGGCTGTGGAACCTCCTCAAAAATGGGTTGGAGGTAACTGATCCGCTGGTGGCGGCAATCCGCGATCCAGATATTGAAGATGCCAAAGCCAAATTGATGGAAGCCTTGAAATCGCCCGCCGAAAGCCCGCTCCGCGAGTGGCTTGATTATCGCGAATATTTCAAGTTCGACATGAAATCCAAGGACACATCTTTGCCGCAAGATGCGGGTTGGATTTCGCTCATGCGCCATTCGCTCAAATTGAGCGGCGGCGAAAACCAGTCGCCATTTTTCCTTGCCATGCTCGCCGCATTTTTGCGTGCTTACCACCGTGCCGAACCAGGCAGCCTTTCTCGTCGTGACACTTTGGGCTTGGTTGCTATGGATGAGGCTTTTTCAAAACTCTCTGGTGATGGGGTGGAAAGTTGCATGACCACCGCTAACACCCTTGGTCTGCAACTCATCCTCGCCATGCCGGATAAAGACGCCCCGTCGGCATTGCGTGGAGCCAGCACCATTTTGATGATTACAATAGAGAAAAGTATCGGCCCGGACGGGCGAATGGTCATAGAAAATTGGGCGCATCCCGCGCACGCCAGTGATGCTTTGGCGGAATTGGAGAGCTGAAATGAAATCTGCCCTTGCTCGCACACAGTTTGCGGAGGCGGTGTTCGCTCACCTCGAACGCGTGCGCGAACGAAACCCGCAACCCAAATTGCCTTGGGGACAAGATTGGGAGTGTTTTCTGGAGGAAGCCTCGATGCCATCAGCCGAAGATGCGGCTGAAGCCCGTCGTGCTGCATTGGCTTTGGCCGATGACGGTCTGCTGGGTGTGAAACTGCGGCGTGATGGTGAGCGGATTCAGCGGTTTTTTGTTCCGTTGGCTTCTGAACGTGATTGGTTTGTCGCTTACGGGAGAATTCATCCAGCAGACTTGCCTGACAAAAGAGCCGATCTAAACATAATTGCTTGGGTTCCCGAACTTCAATTCATCAAAAATAATCGCGTAAATGTGGTCGTGGATGATTTGGTTAAACTGAATGGATTCCTGTCTGCTGGATTGGAGGCAAAACCCGTTGTTCCGATTAAGGAGCGTTCACTTCAAATTTTTGGCGATGAAAAACGTTTGGACGATTTACTCTCTTCGGCGCTTTTCCGCCCTGGTCGCCTCGATTTGACCAAACATTTGCGCTGTGAAGTTATCGGGGTGCCTCTCGCTTGGAAACGCGGGCCAATTGCCGCAGACGCTCATCCGCTCATTGTTATTGAAAACGCGGCGACATGGCATTCTTACTGCCGTTGGAATGAGGAGAGGAAATTGTTCAGCGGTGTTGTCTATGGCGATGGCAATCGCTTCGCGGACGGCATTCGATATATGGCAAATCTCTTTTCTGAACTCGGCGGCGCGCGCCGCGTGCTATATTTTGGCGACCTTGATCCGCAAGGTTTGCTTATCCCGCAGGAAGCTTCTGCGCGCGCACAAGCTGCCAACCTGCCCACCGTCGAACCGCATCTTTGGAGCTATGGTCAATTATTCACGCTAGGCGATGGATGTGGTCAGCCTTGGGAATTTGAACCTCCGTCATCCACACTCTGCGATTGGCTGGGTAATTATGCCGAACCGGCGCGGCAGCTTTTTGCTTCTGGCAAACGCATTGCCCAAGAACACATCGGATGGGAGTTTCTTCAAACAAAAACCGCTTAAGCTTTCAAGCACCCAATCTCGATAACTAAATTGGGTTTAGCTCTCTTTTTCAATTTTTTTAACTTCTATTTCTTCGATAATTCCTTCGCCTTTGCCAAGCCCCTCGTATTTTTCAGGCCGCAAACTAATCCGTTCAACAGCCAGCCGTTCCAGCGCGTCACACAACGGCTCTAAACCTTTTCCTTTGACCGTCACCATTCGGTCTTGAAACTGGATTTCCACAACGTCCTTGCCGCTTTGCCGGCTGAATTTTGCGTGTTGAAAATAGCCATAAGGAAACAAGTGAACCTCGTTGATGGTTTCCACGCGCAAGCATTGCGGGCTTGTGGCCGTGCGCCAGCACGTCAGATTCTTTGTCCGCGCGTCCGCTGCGGCATCATTCGAGGGCTTTGTTTGTGTTTCCATAAATCAATTTTCTCAATTGGTATTTGAACCGTTTCCGAACGGCGGCTTTGAATCAGTCCGGCGATATATTTGCGAATTGGCGGCGGCACACGCCGCGCCTGCGCCGAATCTTGCTTCGCAAATTCAATCGCCAGTTCGCGGTCGCCCAAGCGACCGACGTTCTCGCGCAACTGCGCTTTGTCCTGGGTGAAGATTTTTACCGCCCGCGTTCCGCGCGAAATCGTGACCAGCCATTGCTGATTATTTGTCGCGGCCTTCACGGACGAATCGGAAAACAAAACGTGCTCGACAGTTTTGCCTTGCGAGCCGTAGGACGTGATCGCGTAGCCGCGCACGAACTCCCGATATTTTTCCGGCAGGATTCGCCCGTCTTTCAATTCAATGCGCCCGTTTGAATTGACGGCTTTGACCGTCACCAGTTCGCCGTTAATCAATTCTCTGCCATCCAGCGACGACGTGTTGGCCTTGAGTTGCAATTGATCGCCTTTGGCGAGCGTCATTTCAACCGGCTGGCAGACCGTAAGCCGGTTCAAAAACTTGAAAGGAACTTTCTGATCTTTCTTTTCCCCCCTGACCAACAAATGAGTTGGCGTTGCAACCAACAGTTTGCCGACTTCGCCTTTGGCGAAATCTCCCGACTCGCGGTTGAAAACAATCACCGCATTGGCCGGATAAAACCGCTTGTCGCGTTTTTGGGCATCCGTCAAATTCAACCGTTCAAACGCCGTCACGGTTGAATCGGCTTTGTCAATCAGCCCCACCCTTCGCAGTCCAATCCGAACCCGTTCGTTTATTTCGTGAATCTCGCCCCACGTCTGCGAAACAATCACGGTAGATTTTTTCCTTTCCGCCAACGTCAGATAATCGGCGACCAGCCGTTCGCGTTGCTCGTCAATTGTCAGGCATTCGGCAATCGCACCCAGCCGATCCAAACGGTCGAATGATTCGGCATACTGGCCGGATTGCGCTTTGCGAACCGCTGCGCGGTATTGCTTGATGCGTTTCCGCACGGACTTCGTTTCGCCCGCCTTTGGGTTTTGCCGCCGAATCTTTGTCAGCCGCGCCGCTTCCAGCCCGGCATACCGCTCAATCGCGCGCAGGGCGTCCGAGGCTTCAACCGCCCCATGCTGGCGCGTGTCGCCGGAAAGAATGACGCGACCGTCATTCGCTTGCACGAAACTCAAAAGCTCCTGCATCTGCTTTCCGCCGATTTGTCCGGCTTCATCCACAATCACCACCGAGCCAGGAATCATTTGCCGTTTCGCCAGAAATTCGGAAACGGTTTGGGTGTCGGCAAAACTCTTTTTCAAATCAAGGGCTTGCTGGCGTTGCGGCGCTATGACGTAGGGAATGTGACCGGCAGCTTTCAAGCCGTTGCCGATTTCCCGCAGTGTGTGACTTTTTCCCGTCCCCGCACCGCCGCAAAAAAGCGTCAAGAAGTCGCGCGACCCCAAAATCATTTCAGCGGCGGCGCGCTGATCCGGCATGAGTTCATCGGCAATCTTGTGACGCGGATTGAACTCTGCAAACTTTCCACGGCCATCGCGGGCGAGGCAGACGATTTCCCATTCGCAGCTTAAAATTTCGCGCGTCGTGATTTTTGACGGCGCATGTTCGTTGCGGATGTAATCGCGTTCCCGCCCTGCCGCCTTGATGTCGTCAGTCGTCAATTCCGACCCACGCCCGCGCTCTAAAGCCGTGCTCCAAACTTCGTTTTCGCGCACGACCGAACGGCGGTCGAAGAGGTGTGCTTCCGCCCACTGGATTGCGGCTTGCGCCGTGACAGACGGCGATTGAATCGCCGCCTTTGGCTGACGGGTCAGCTTCCGCAGGGATTGCCTTTCTTCGCCGGTAAGCTGGCTGTCCCAGAGGCGTTGAAGTTCTGGCAACGCGATTCCTGAAATTTTCCGGCTGCGCTCCGCCTGGGCAATTTGAGAGCGCAATTCCTTCAAATTGCCCTTTGCCAGTTCCGGCTTCTCTTTCAGCAGCCGTTCGATGCTGGCGTCAATTTCTTTGTGGCGTTTGGAAAAGCGGGATTGCAGTTCGCGGGACACACCTTCGATTTCAAAATCGCCACGCGGTTTGTTTTCAATCTCATAGCCGAATTGCCGCAGTTCGCGGGCGAATTCGTGATAATAAACATTCTCCGCGAATTTCCGCGCTTGCAACATTTCGTAATTGGAAAGTGCCTTCCAACGCTGCTCGGTAGCATCAAACGTGGCATTGAACATGACGCAATGCGTATGCAAGTGCGGGTCAAGTGCGCGGGACGTGTCATGTCGGAACGTGGCACAGACGACGTTTCCGGTGAGGCGTTCCGAAGTAATCAACCCTTGGCGGATTCGTGTTCCGGCGAAGAACTGTAATTCATTGACGGCAATCCGCACCGCTCGGCTGTGTGATTCCAAGAGCCGTTTGTCATTTGCGATCAACGCCTGAATGGAAACTGATTTTGGCGGTGAAAAAGTGAAATCATAAAAAATCCTGCGATTGGCAACGTCTGCCATTTTGTCCGAATCCCACCGTGTGGTTTTCATCCGTTGCGTCAGCAAGTCGCCGGTATGCGGATTTTGATTGTGGCAGAGTTTTACAAACTGATCTTCTTTTACCCTGCCTGTGAGTCCAAGCATTTCAGCCCCGATTCCAGCCCATTCTCCAGATACGATTTTTTCCTGACTGTAATAATCGCCGAGTTGCAGATGCTCTTTGAAGTATTTTTCCGCGTTGGTCAGGTTGCATTGTGTTTTGGTGGACAGCACATCCACTTTTTACCTAATTACATTCGGTAAAGTTGTGATGAAATCATCACAACCTGACTGCCGGTAATCGGTTTAGATGGAGGCATGAATACGTCGCTTAAGCGTCATTTTTCATGGCACGCCTTACTCCTAACGTTCGTTAGGGGTTTTGCTTATGGCATTTTTCCGAAAGCGTTCCGATTTATTTACGAAATCCTTACGATAAATTTACGAAGAATTTCCGAGGTTTTTCCGAAGGCTTTATGAGCGATAAATCTTCATCCGAGGACAGCCAAGTTCGATTCAAGGAACTTGCCAGCAGCTACCAGCCCAAGTTGCCGCCCAAGTTGGCGCAGATGCTTCCCCACAAAAAGCAAATCCAAGAACTTCGCGACCGAAAAGCGGCCTATGACGACATCCGGTTGCTTTTGGCAGACGTGAACATCGCCGTTTCCCTCGATACGGTCTATCGTTTTTGCCGCGACGTGATCGGTGAAAAATCCGCACGCCCATTCAAAGCCCGCACGCCCAGATATTCACCATCCAAAGTTTTGCCGGTTCAGCCCTCACCGGAAAGCATCCAAACAACTTTGCGACAACAGCGGGAGCGTATTCCCGGCCCGTGGTCGCGGCGCAAACGCGGTCCACGCATCGCCGATTCAAAAAACCTCTGACCCAAAATCAATATGCAAAAACAATTCAACGCCATCATCAACGGCAAGGGCGGCGTCGGCAAAAGTTTTTTTGCCGTCAATTTTGTCCAGTATCTCAAAGACAACAGCATCGCCCACATCGCCGTTGACACCGACAACGAAAATTCGACGTTGAAGCGTTTTCATCCTGAAGCACTGTTTCTCGACATTGAAGAACTGACCGAAATTGATTCGGTTTTTGCCATGCTTGGCAAAACGGATTTGGTCGTCATGGATTGCCGCGCGGCCTCGACCGACATCTTTCTCGATTATTTTGAAGAAGTGCGAATTTTCAAATTGCTAAAAGAATTGGACGCTTCGTTGAATTTGATTATGCCGGTGAATCACGAAACCGACAGCTTGGAGCAGATTCGCAACATCACCGACCAGCTCAACCGCAAAGCCCGCTACCTCGTCGTCAAAAATGAAGCGTTGTCCGACAAATTCGCCAACTACGAGCGCAGCGATACGCGGAAACGGTTGCTTGATGAATTGGACGCAAAGGAAATCGTCATGCCGAAACTTTACGATTGGATCGTCGCCGATTTGAACCGGCACGACCTGACCGTTTCCATCGCCGCTACAAATCCCAATTTTGATTTTTTCAATCGAGGACGGCTTGAGAACTGGCAGCACCAGTTTTATGACCAACTGGAATCTGTGAGCCAAATGTTGCTGCCGCAACCGCTAAAAGTTCAGAAGGTGAAAAAGGAAACGAAATCCAACGACTCGCTTTTGTGAACGAAGAAAAAAATAACTTTGCCGAAGCGGTTTCCGAATGGCGACGCAAGCATGGAATTCGTGACGACGACTCCGTTTTGCAAATGTTGGAATTGCTGAAGATTTTTTTCCAGAACGTCAAAATTGAAATCCCGCCCGACACGGATTCAATCCAATTGGTAACGGTTCGCGTCTCGCTCCAAACGCTGGCGCAATTGACCAAGGAGTTTTCCAAGGAGGCGCGGGAGTTGAAACAGGAAATTCGAGGAGTTCCCAAAATCACCCAACAACTTTCCGCCGGGCGTGCCGTGGCTTTTCTGTGCGTGGCCGTCACTTCGCTCTTGGCCGGAATCCTGATTGGGAAATTTTTACTCTGATTATGCGTTGGTTAAATTATGTAACGACCGGCCTGTCTTTATTGATGGCAATGGGCGCGCTTTATTTTCTGCCTATGCCGGCCTCGTGGATTGTGGCGGCGATCCTTGCTGCCATCGCTGCTTTTGCCATCACAACAGCAAATCAGCCGGTGAAAGGCAAATTTATCGTCCAGCTCAAAGGCTTTGAGTGGACACGCGAGGATTTTTGCCGGGGCTGGCTCATCACCGGCGACACTGGCTCTGGCAAAACCCGCTCCGGCATCAATCAATTGCTCTTTCAGGTTTTTCAAAATGATCCGAATTGGGGCGGTCTTTGCATTGACGACAAGGGCGTATATTGGGAAACGCTCGTGGAAATGGCGGCGAAGTTTCATCGCCAGAACGATTTGATTTTGTTGCAAGTCAGGCCGGATAACCCGCCGGATGGCTGGAAACCGGCTCATACTTTCAATCTGCTTTCCGACCCGACCATCCCGCCGTCCACCTACGCAAAATTCATCGTGGACACGGTGACGAGTTTGGGACAACGCGCCGAGCAATCCTTTTTCAAAAGTCAGGCGCAAACGCACATCGGCCTGGCTCTCGAAGTGTTGACACGATTGGACATGGAAGCGACGCTGTTCAATGTCCGTGATTTTCTTCTCGATGACAATACGATGAATCAGGTGTTGGGAGAGATGATGACGGATTATCCGACTGACCGCGATAAAGCCCTCATCAAACATTTTTCCGAACGCTATCGGGGACAGCCAGCCGAGCAAATGGGCGGTGTGAAAGAGACCATCGCTAATTATCTGCAATTTTTTTTGACGCCCGATGTCATCGAGGTTTTTGGCGACGCCAAGAACAGCTTCGACTTCAAGGAAATTGATCGCGGCAAAATTATCTGCGTGGCGATGCCGCAGAAATTTCAGATGGAACGCCGCTACATAAACACATTTCTCAAAATGCTTTTTTACGCGCACGTTTTGCGCCGGTTCGACCGGCCAAAGGAAGAACGTGCCACCGACAATTTGCTCATTCTGTGGGCAGATGAAGCGCAACGCTTTGTCACGGCCAGCGAGGACGGCATGAGCGACTACAATTGCATTGACGTGATGCGCGAAGCGAAGGCGACACTGGTTGCCGCCGCGCAGTCGTCAACGTCGTTTATTCCGCCGCTTGGCGAGGAGAAGGCTCAAGTGCTTACGCTAAATCTTCGCAACCGGATGATTTTCAAAGGAGCGGACGAGGCGGGCGCGATTGAAAGCGCAGATTTTCTCGGACAGCGAAAAGTCCGTCAACGGACGTATGGCTATTCCGGCGGTATGGCCACGCGTAGCTTTACGCATATTGAAGAACACAAAATCAAACCCTACGAATTGCGTAATTTGAGAAAACACCAATGCGTCCTTGTTCACTGTGAAAAAGGATTTTGCAAAACGGTCTTACCGCCGATTGAACCTGACGGCACAATTTCAAAATGGTTTCCGTGGTGGAAACAATTATTCTGAACATATCTGCTGCCGGTTCAAGGCGGAGTTACGCCCCACAAATTCAAAACCATTTCTCGCTGCGGCGTGAACGGACATTTGGCCTTTGGCGTTATGTGTGCCGCGTCCCGTTTCCTCAATGCCAGTTGTGATCCCGTCATCAAAACATTTTTGCCAAGTTGTTCATTTAATTGCGCCGCTGCTTCGTCCAGCGCGCCCCATCGTTCAGCATCCGTCTTGCCCCAGAGCGTTGGCTGCGTGTCGAGGCGCTCAAGATTAAACATCGCAATCCGAATTTGGCGCACTGGCCGGAATGCGTTCTGCATACAATCCCGGAACATCGCTTCAAGCGTGGCGTTGATGACCGAATTCAGAAATTGCGGATGCTGATACCGGTGACTCGTGCCGACTTCCGTAAAATCATTGAACCGGACTGCCAAACTGATTTCACGGGTCTGCATTTGCTCCCGTCGCAATTGTCCCACGATACGGATGGACTCGCTCAAGGTGAACATCAATGCGGCTTCGTAATCATGTTCGTCTTGCGGCAACGTGGTGCTACTGGAAATTGTTGTCCGGTCTTTGACTTCAAGAATCAACGGCTCGTTCCACTGGCCGTTGGCAAACAGCCAAAGCTCCTGTCCCCAGATGCCAAACTTCTGACGGAGCAGCATGGACGGCAATTTTGCAACGTGATCGAAGGTGAGCGCACCGAGGGCGGCCAGCGAGCGTTGACGATTTTTTCCAATGCCGGAAAGTTCACGCAGGGGACGGTCTTTCAGAAATTCCTTTTCCTGACTTTGAGGAACTTCCATGAATCCGGGCTTGGCCACGTCAGTGGAAAGTTTGGCGAGCTTGGCGGAGTTCGCCAGCCCGCCTGACACCGGCAATCCAACTTCTTTGCGGATTCGTTCGCCGATGCCCTTCATGTAATTCAGCGGAGTCATGTCCCGCCAGACGTGCTGGCTCATCGTGGACAAATCTAGAAAGCCCTCGTCAATGGACATCGGCACGATGACCGGCGCGTATTCTTCCAGAATCTTGAACATGGCCAGCGACAAGCGCCGGTATTCGTCGTAATGCGGTGGACAGAGAACGCCGGTTGGACAACGGCGTTTGGCTTCAAAACACGCCATGCCGGTGCTGATGCCGAATTTCTTGGCGATCCGGTTGGCGGCAATCACGATGCCGTCGCCTTTGCGTCCGCCACCGACCCAGACCGGACGTTCCTGCAATTTCGGATTGAGGGCGATTTCGCAGCTTGCAAAAAAGCTGTCGCCATCAACGTGCAGGATGCGGTTGGCCGGTCTCATGTCGCACCGCCCACTTTATTTTGCCAGCCGCATTTCCCAAGCAAACAAGTTGAAAATAGTTATTCACAGGGACAGCCAATGTCCAACCTCCCCCGTTATGCTTTGGCGCATGAAATTAAATTGCGTCCTCAACACAGCTTAAAACTCGATTCTTGCAGCAATCCACTTCGCTTCACTACACTCCGCCTTATGGCAATCGGAAAAATGCAAAAGGGAAAAGGCCGACAGCCGTTGCTCCCGTTGATTGCTCAATGAAACGGAGGCCAGAAGGATTAATATGAACCCCGAAACAACCAAAACGATATTTATTTGTTACGCCGTTGTGTTGGTAGCGGGGCTTTTGTTGGCTATCCCAGGAATAATTTGGGGCCGAAGCGGAAAAGTGGTTGTCTATCACGGCAAGACGGACTTGATCCTGTCATGTGTCACGCTGCCGTTTGTTGTTATATCGCTGGCGGATTTAAGTTTTGAAGATTGGTTCAGTTGGGCGATAAAAATCGTAGGCCTGATTCTTTTTTTGTGTTCTGTAAGGATGTCCTATGTAGCCAACCAAAACGTCGGCAAGACCATTGTGGTGATCGCGACAAAATTTGTGCTTGTTGGACTGATAGCGTTTTGCGCGTTGTTGGCACTGGAGGGGATTGTTGATGGTTTTAAGGCTCAAAGAAAGAGGGATTACGAAGAAGCTGCCGCGAAATACATAACCGGGGCGTTGGGTGCTTTTGGTGTTTATCAATTACGCAAATTGATTGCGACATTCGTAAAGGAAAATCCGCTACCAACATAATTTTATGGGATTCCGATTTAGAAAATATTTCGGTGTTCTGCCCGGTGTCAGGGTGAATCTGGGTAAAAAAAGGGTTTCGGTGTCAATCGGAGGGAGGGGACTCACCGCGAATATATCAAAGGACGGCATCCGAAAAACAGTGAGTGTTCCCGGAACTGGCCTTTCATATTCTAGCTACCAAAAACATCCTGAAACAAAGGAATCTGAAAATGAGATTCGTCCTTTTGTATTATACGGGGTCATACTTGCCATTGTCGGCATTGCGGCAGTCGTAGTTACGGTCATCGTCTTGCTGTTAAAAAATAATTAACATCCTTGCCAAAAATGAATACCGATCTTGCCAATCCCGAACCAAATCAAACCGGAAAAGTTCTTCCCGTCGAAATTCATAAGGCCGTCCAAAAGTGGAGCAATTCATTTTTTCGCCCGTCAATTCCAACCAACTTAATCGAAAAGAGCGTGGTCACGGAAATTGTGGACGAGCGGGCGAAAATCTTGACCGCACAGTTTTTGTATGGAGAACGAAATGGCACGGAAAAAGAAATACCTCACGACGACAGTGAAATAAAAAATAGCACTGACAACTTGAACGAGGAATCTCTGTGGTTGTATGGCGGTGGTTTTTCAAGTGCGCCCAAAGACTTTTCAGAAAAAACACAGGACAAATTTATTATCCCGACTGGTAAAGTAAAAAAGTGTTCAAAGTGTAAAGGTTCGGGCGAGACAAATTGCTTTTTTTGCAAGGGAACTGGACAAGACAAGTCGCAAGGATGTCGTCATTGCACTGGAAAAGGATGCCACTATTGCAACGGAACTGGTAAAGCCACGAAAGATTGCGCTCTTTGCAACGGGAGCGGGAAAAAACGCTGCGGTAATTGTGACGGTTACAAATATGTTCAGGTTGTCATTGAGGTAAAAACGCGGTTTAAGGTGGAAGAAACCAAAGAACACGATTATCAGGGAGAAATCCCACCGAAGAAAATAAAGAACACCACCGGCGCGGTCATATTTGAGGAAGTGGCAAATTATCCCGAAGAAGGAATGAAGGAGATGTTAAAGGGAGGAATAGACAGTCAAGAATACATAAAGCTGCAATCGGGACTTGCAATGGTGTATCACTCACTGGTTGATAAAAAATTGGCAAGCTATGATGGAGACATAAAACTTGTTCATGGCTTGGTGGATAATTTCATAAGCCAAATACCCAATGCCTTCAAAGAGAACCGGCTCTTGGCGCATGAAATCCTACCTGTTCGTTTAAGAATCAAGGTTGAGGATGTTCCGGTAAAAAAAGTGTCTTACACTTACCATGACAAGCCTTACATCCTTTGGACTTTTGGAAAAGAGAGCAAAGTTTACGCGAAGAAGCGCCCGTTTGGATTCACCGGGAGACTTGTAATCTCATGGATTATTCAAATCGTCATTGTTGGTCTGATTTATTATTGGATTGCAGGTTCAAAAGTCCACGACGTATCAAACAGCAGTCATACCGCCGATACCACGGTTAGCAACGCCACAGAAACCAATTCAGATGCTTATGAAAAACGTCTCAACGCGGCACAGACAGGAAATCCAGAATCACAGTGCGATCTGGGTTTAATGTATGTCAAGGGCGATGGGATTGCCAAAGACCCCACAATGGCAGTTCAATGGTTTACAAAAGCAGCCCAGCAAGGATTAGCTCGCGCTCAAAATAACCTTGGGGTCATGTATGAAGATGGTAATGGCGTCGCCAAGGACGATGTTGAGGCTGTGAAGTGGTTTAGAGCTGCTGCCGAACAGGGATTTGCCCGCGCCCAAAACAATCTTGCAACCAAGTATCTCAATGGTGAGGGGGTTGCCAAAGACTCGGTTGAAGCGGTTAAGTGGTTTGAAAAGTCAGCCGAGCAGGGATTTCCAGACGCGCAATTTAATCTTGGTGTCATGTATGACAATGGAGATGGCACTACCAAAGACACGGTTGAGGCGGCAAAGTGGTATAGAAAAGCAGCCGAGCAAGGGTTTGCACATGCAGAAAGCAGTCTAGCCGCTGATTTATTCAACGGTGAGGGAGTCGCCAAAGACCCGGTTGAGGCAGTCATTTGGTTTGAAAAAGCCGCCGAGCAAGGATTGTCCGGGGCGCAGTATAATCTTGGCCAATTGTATAACGCAGGCACAGGTGTCCCAATGGATTATGTTCAAGCTGCCAAGTGGTTTTACCTTGCGGCTTCGCAAGGCAATGAGGATGCAAAAAGTGCGTATTCAAAACTTTCTGAAATTATGTCTCCCGAAAAAATTAGCCAAGCACAGGAATTGGCAAAAGAATTTGTTCCGAAAAATGCCAATCAATAACGGCAATGTGCAGAAGATGGCCTGCCTTTGTCTCTACTTCTTGTTCGGATAAATTAAAAAGTGATGTGCGGTCGTTATTCCAACGCGAAAGATTTGTCCGAGCTGATAAAGCTGGTGGATTCCGTCATGCGCGTGGCTTTCTTTGGCCCGCGCTACAACATCGCGCCGACGCAGATGGCTCCGGTGATCGTCATGGAGAACAAAAGACCGGCGATGAAATTGATGCGTTGGGGTTTGATTCCATCCTGGGCGAAAGATGAAACCACTGGGAATGCGCTCATCAATGCGCGGGCCGAAACGCTCAAAACCCGGCAGGCATTTCAAAAAGCGTTTCAGCAACGGCGTTGTTTGGTTCCGGCTGACAGTTTTTTCGAGTGGCAGGAAAGGGAGGGAAAACGACAACCCTTTCGGATCATGCTCAAAAGTGGCGAACCGTTTTGTTTTGCCGGTCTGTGGGAACGATGGATCAAGCCGCCGTCAGCGGGTCTGCCCGACACCGATTTGGAAGAACCACCGCCCAGCCAAACCGTCGAATCTTTCACCATCATCACGACACAGGCAAATGAAGCAATTGCCCCGTTGCATCATCGAATGCCAGTCATCGTGCAACCGGCGCATTATCGTTGGTGGTTGGAGAACAAACCCGGCAGCGAATTGTTTCAAGCAGCGTTAAACAGCCCGCTGCAAGCACCGTTGAAAATTTATCCGGTAAGCAATCTCGTCAACAGCCCGAAGACAGATGATCCGCGATGTATTGAACCGGCGCAAATTGACCGGGATATGTTTGAAAAACCTTGGTGGGGAGATCGATGATTTTGTGATTCTAAAAAAACTTTTCAGATTCAAAAAGCTAAAAGAACCGAAGACCGATGCGATGCAGGTCGGCTCGCGAACGGTGTCACTTTTAATGGTGCATCATCCGCGAGCACGTCGCTATTTGCTCCGTCTGCGTCCCGATGGCACAGCGCGACTGACGATCCCACGCAACGGAAGCATTCACGCAGCCAGAGATTTCGCCTCACGAAACGTCGGCTGGCTTGAACAACAATTCCAACGTCTGGCAGCCCGGCCAAAAATTCCTGACACTTGGAATCTGGGAGCGAAGATTCTTTTTCGCGGAGAATTGGCTCGCATCGAACCTGACGCTGACGGCTCAATCTGTTTCAGCACCGAACGGATGAATGTTTCCGATGCACACGCTGACTTGCGGCCAGCAATCCAAAAACGCCTTCGCCATCTTGCATCCGAGGAACTGCCGCCCCGCGTAATGGAATTGGCGGCATTGCATGAAGTGAATGTGTCACGCGTCACCGTCAGGAATCAAAAATCTCGCTGGGGTTCGTGTTCTCGGCGCGGAACGATCTCGCTCAATTGGCGATTGATTCAGACGCCCGATTTTGTGCGCGACTACATCATCCTGCATGAACTGGCGCATCGGCGGCAAATGAACCACTCAAAAAAATTCTGGCAGGAAGTGGAGCGTCTGTTTCCTGATTATTTGCGGGCCGAGCGATGGTTGAAACAGCACGCGAATTTATTACGGTAGGGTTTTGCCCATCGCCCGAACCGATTCTTGTCCTTTCGCTCCGCTCGCATCACCATATTGCCAGTGCAACTGAACAAACTCGAAACCCTCGACGACCTGCTCGCGCAGGCCGAGCATTACGCCGGGTTTTGTATGCGGAACAGCGGGAAAATGTCGCCCACGCTTTTTTTAATCGGCGCGGATGGACCGATCATGTTCGTCCCGGCCTCGTTGGTGGACGCCGACGAGAAAGACGCTTTCGCCAACACCGCCCGGCTCGTATGCATCGCCCATGCCGCCACGGTTTCCGTCATGGCACTCGAAGCCTGGATGAAGACCGCCACGCCCGGCGAGAAGATGGACATGACCGAGCCGCCGTCCGAGGCGTTTGACCGGCAGGAAGTCATCGTCCTCATGGGCGAGTCGCACGGCGGCCAGAAGCAAAAATTCCTGCCCATCATCCGTCACGGCAACGGAAAGTTTTTCAATCTTGGCGAAACCACTGTTCCAAGCATGGACAAAATGGAAGGCCGTTTCGCGCAAATTCTCCCACCGAAAGTGGCAGACGCCGAACTGCGCGAAGTCGCCAAAGTCATGTTGAACTTCAAGGGCGTCAACGTCGGCAAACCCGGCACGACCGTCCGGCTACCGCGCTCTCGCCGCTAAATTCTCTTTCGCCTTCGCCGCGTAAATTTCTCCGTGCAGATTTCAGGCCAGCGGTGCATCATCCACGAATTGCAGACCATCAATGGGATACAATCTGAAAAGAACAAACCTCCATGTCTGACACGCCCGAACAAATCGCCCGCCGCGAGATTGACGCGAAACTCATCGCGTCTGGCTGGCTTGTTCAAAACCGCGAAGACCTTGATTTGACTGCCGGGCGCGGCATTGCTGTCCGCGAGTTCTCGATGAAATCAGGTTTCGGTTACGCGGATTATTTGCTCTACCTCGACCGCAAAGCATTGGGCGCGGTGGAAGCCAAAGCCGACGGAACTCTGACCGGCGTGGAAGCCCAATCCGCAAAATACGCCGCTGGCTTGCCGGATAATCTGCCCGCGCACAAACGCCCGCTGCCATTTCTTTTCGAGTCCAACGGGGCGGTAACTTTTTTCACCAACGGCCTTGATCCCAAGCCGCGCAGCCGGAAAATTTTTAGTTTCCCGCGTCCAGAAACTTTCTCGGAATGGATTGGACAAGCCGCGCAACTCCGCGCTCGCCTAAAGGAATTGCCAGCGTTGGATGAAACCGGATTATGGAAAGTTCAAGCCAAGGCCATCGGGAATCTTGAAAACTCATTTGCCAAAGCCGACCAGCGTTCCCTCATCCAAATGGCGACTGGCTCCGGCAAAACTTTCACCGCCGTTAATATCGCCTACCGCCTGCTAAAATTCGGCGGAGCCAAGCGCATCCTTTTTCTGGTGGATCGCGGCAATCTCGGCAAACAGACCGAGGACGAGTTTGCGAATTTCACGCCGCCGGATGACACGCGAAAATTTCCCACGCTCTACACAGTCCAGCGGCTCAAAAGTAATTCCATCAATCCCGCCGCCAAAGTTGTCATCACCACCATCCAGCGCCTTTACTCCATGCTCAAAGGCGAAGTCGAGTTTGACGCCGCCAACGAGGAAGGCTCCGGTTTTGATTCGGCGAAACCGTGGAAAGGCGAACCGCCCGACGTGGTTTACAATAGCGGCATCCCGCCTGAATTTTTTGATTTCGTCATCGTTGATGAATGTCACCGCTCCATTTACGAACTATGGGCTCAGGTGATTTTGTATTTTGATTCGTTCCTCGTCGGCCTCACGGCCACGCCAGCGGGCAAGACGATTGGATTCTTCAATCAAAATCTTGTCATGCAATACGGCCATGACGAAGCCGTCACCGATGGGGTCAATGTGGACTTTGACGTTTATCGCATCCGCACCCGCATCACAGAGCAGGGCGCGACAATTATCTCCGAAGATTCCGGCGTTTATGTGGATAAACGCCACAAACTCACCCGCGCCGAACGCCTCGAAAAACTAAATCAAGACCTCACCTATACCGCCAACGAACTGGATCGCGACGTTGTTTCCGAAAGCCAGCTTCGCACCGTCATCCGCCAGTTTCGCGACAAGGTTTTGCCCGATGCTTTTCCCGGTCGTGACGAAGAACCCAAGACGCTCATTTTCGCCAAGGACGATTCTCATGCCGACGACATTGTCCGCATGGTTCGCGAAGTGTTCGCCGAGAAAAACGAGTTCTGCGAAAAAATCACCTACCGCACCGGCTTCACGCGGAAAGAGGAAATCGTCACCGACGACCACGGCAAAGTGGTGAAAGACGAAAAAGGTGAACCCGTCAAAAAATCCATCTGGGTTAAAACGTCCAGCCTGTCGCCCGACGAAATCCTGTCGAATTTCCGTAACAGCTATTATCCGCGCATCGCCGTCACCGTGGATATGATTTCCACCGGCACGGATGTTAAACCCATTGAGTGCGTTTTTTTTCTTCGCAACGTGAAGTCCGCCGGATTTTTTGAGCAGATGAAGGGGCGAGGCGTCCGCATTATTTCACCGGACAAATTGAAAGCCGTCACGCCCAGCGCCAAGGCCAAGGATCGTTTCATCATCGTTGATGCTGTCGGCGTCTGCGAGCAGGACAAAACCGATTCGCACACGCTCAACCGTAAGCCTTCGGCCACGCTGCCGGAGTTGCTTGAATACGTCGCGCAGGGCGGCACCGATTCTGACGCGCTTACAACGCTGGCCGGTCGTCTCGCCCGCTTGCAACGCGAGTTTGCTCCCGCGCAACTCACCGAGTTGCGCGAACTCGCGGGTGGAAAATCTTTTCCCGATCTCGCAGGCGACCTCATGCGCGCCGTTGACCCCGACGCGCAGATTGCCGCTGCCAAGCAGCTTCCCGGTGTAAC
>Ga0209483_1000346_pt1 | contig 42014 bp, 28 predicted proteins | sample NGEPerA_FD_184508 | JGI IMG/M metagenome (GOLD analysis project Ga0209483, IMG submission 184508) | Arctic peat soil microbial communities from the Barrow Environmental Observatory site, Barrow, Alaska, USA - NGEE PermafrostL2-A... | ecosystem: Environmental > Terrestrial > Soil > Wetlands >...
CATGGAGGCCATGGCGCGTGGCTCGATGTAGCCCTGCCTTTTGACGATCTCGGAGTCGTTGGCGGCGAAGACTACGGTGGCCGGCCAGCCGTAGTCCTGATAGCGGTTGGAGATGTCGGGGCGGGAGTCCTGGTCGACCTTGACGAGGATGTATTTCTCGTTGAGCAGGCGTATGACGGTGGGGTCACGGTAGGTTTCGTCGTCCATGACGTGGCACCAGTGGCACCACACGGCTTCGAGGTCGAGGAGGACGAATTTGTGCTGCTGGCGGGCCTGGGTGAAGGCGGCGTCGGACCACGGTTGCCAGTGGAGTTGCTGTGCGGATGCGGACAACGTGCTGAGGATGAGGAGTGCGAGGATCGTGCGGATGCGCATGGTTTGCTCTCGTATAAGCTACGCGCGCGTGGCGGGAATGGATGTTGGGCGGTATGAGTGCGGAGTGACGGCACGGGCATCGTGCGGTCCCACCTTAGCGACGATGAAGCTGTCGCGAAGATGGGTCACCCCGGCTTTCTAGGCCGCGTGGGCGATGGATGCGAGTTCGTGGATGGTGTGGGCGATTTCGTCGTCGGTGGTGTAGAAGTGGGGGGCGATGCGGATCCCGGCGCCGGGGCGGAAGTCGACGAGGATGTGGCGGCGAATGAGTTCGGCGGTGACTTCACGGCCGTTGGGTACGTCGAGGATGATGGCGCCGCCGCGGGCAGCGGGGTTGCGAGGGCTGCGGACGGTGAGGCCGGCTTCGTCGGCTAGGGCGATGAGGCGCTGGGTCTGGCGCTGGGATTTTTCGCGGATGGCGGCGACGCCGATTTCGTTGACGATCTCGTAGCCGGAGCGCGCGGAGTACATTGCGGGGACGTTGGGTGTGCCGTTCAGGAAGCGGTGAATATCCGGCGCGTAGTCGATGGGGCCGTTGACGAATTCGAAGGGGTGCGCGTGTGCGGCCCAGCCGGTGGCGGCGGGTTGGAGTTGTGCGTTGAGGTCTTGGCGGACGTAGAGGTAGCCCGCGCCGGGGCCGCCGAGCAGCCACTTCACCGAGCCGCCGGTGGCGAAGTCGAGGTTGAGGGCGACGACGTCGAGGGGGACGATGCCGGCGGATTGGTAGAGGTCGGCGATGATGTACGCGCCTACTTCGTGGGCGCGGGCGGTGATGGCGGCTAAATCTTGCAGGTACGAGCTACGGAATGCGACGTGCGAGATGCTGACGAGTTGGGTGCGATCGTCGATGGCGGCGAGGATGTCTTCGAGGGGGATGGTCATGCCGTCGGGGGAGGCGACGGAGACGATCTGTGCGCCTTGCCGCGATAGGGCGTGGTAGATGTAGTCGTTCGAAGGGAAGTTGAGGCCGTCGGTGACGAGCTTGTTGCGAGGGCCGCTCCAGTCGAAGCAGGAGGTGACGATCTGCTGGCAGATCGTCACGTTTTGATGCATGACGACGCGGCCTTGGGGCGCGCCGATGATGGAGGCGATGAGGTTGCCGCAGGTGATGGGCATGTCCCACCAGCCTTCTTCCCAGGCTCGGATGCCGCGTGTGGCCCAGGTGGTGGTGAACTCGGCGAGCGCGGCTTGGGCGCGGCGTGGCATGGGGCCGAGGGAGTGGCTGATCATGTAGGTGGTGTCGGCGAGGATGGGGAACTCGTCGCGCCAGATGAGGAGTGGATCGGGCGGGTTCATGAAGGCTCCTCTATCGCTGGTAACTCTGCGACAACGGTGGGTGCTCGACGGATGTAGAAGGCCGCGGTAAGAATGAGCAGGAAGGGGATGCCGTAGACCAGCGTTGCGCGGAAATCGCGCGTGAAGAGTGTGGTGATGAGGGCGGCGAGCATGAGCGCGGCTCCGAGGAGGCTGGTGTAAGGGTAGCCCCACATGCGGAAGGCGAGCTTGTCGCGCGTGTGGCGGCGGCGAAATTGCAGATGCGTCACGAAGATCATGAACCATGTAAACATCGGGCCGATCATGGAGACGGCGAGCATCAGCAGGAAGGAGCGGTTGTGATAGCGCGCGTTCAGAATAGCAGCGATGGCGATGCCGCTGGTCGAGACGAGGAGCGCACCGATGGGGACGCCGTTGCGCGTGAGCTTGCCGAGGCGGCGTGGCGCGAAGCCGGCGCGGGAGAGTGAGAACAGCATCCGGGTGGTGATGTAGAGTTGGCTGTTCATGGCCGACAGAGCAGCGATGAGGATGATGAAGTTGACGACTCCGGCGGCCCCGGCGATGTGGCTGCGGGCCATCACCGTGACGAACGGCGATTGGGTTTCGCCCGTGGCGATGACGTTCCAGGGGGCTATGGCGAGGATGAGCGCGAGGGTGAAGAGATAGAAGATGGCGAGGCGAAACATAGTCGCGCGGAAAGCCTGGGTGATGGCGCGCTGCGGGTCTTTGGCTTCACCGGCGGCGACCGCGATCATCTCGATGGAGAAGTAGCTGAAGAGTGAGACCAGCACCGCGACCCACATTCCCCAGATGCCTTTGGGGAAGAAGCCGCCGAAGGCCGTGTAGTTGTGGAAGCCGATGGAGGGGTCGTGGTGGCGGGAGGCGGAGAAGACGATCCACGAACCGAGAATGAGGAAGGCGATGATGGCGGTGATCTTCAGCGCGGAGAAGCTGTACTCGACTGCGCCGAAGAAGCGGACGTTGAAGGCGTTGACCAGGACCAGCAGAAACGCGAAGGAACAGATCCAAATCCAGCCGGGGACGGATGGAAACCAGAAGCCCATATAGATGGCGATGGCGGTGACTTCGGTGCCGAGCGCGAAGACGACTCCTGCCCAGTAGGCGTAGCGGACGAGGAAGCCGGCGAGCGGCGAGATGTAGAACTCGGCCCACGCGCCGAAGGAGCCGGAGGTGGGGTGCGCGACGGTCATCTCCGCCAGGCAGCCCATCAGCAGCAGGGTGATGAATGCGCCGATGAGGTAGCTGACGAGGACCGCCGGACCGGCGAAGCCGATCGCGAAGCCGGACCCGAGAAAGAGGCCCGTGCCGATCGCGCCGCCGATGGCGATCATCGCAAGCTGGCGGGCGGAGAGGCTGCGATGGAGGCCCTGCTCACGCTCGGTGATCGCATCGAAGCGCGTAGCGGGCGATGTTGACATGGAGCAACTATAAATTGAGCGCGGTGTGCGCTTAGACGCCGAAGACTCTGCGGATGTATTTGCGGTCGGCGGCGACGGCGGGCGCGTTGCCGCCGGTGGGTTTGCCGTTGCCTTCTTCGTCGATGACCCAACCGGTCCAGCCGGTTTTGCGCATGGCGGCGGCGAGCGCTTCGAAGCCGAAATCGCCCTCGCCGAGCGGCACTTGCTGAGTGTGGTTCTTGAAGGTCTTGACGTGGCAGCCGACGATGCGCTCGTGATGGCCCAGCATGAACTGCGCCGGGTCGCCGCCGCCCTGGTAGCCGTGGCCGGCGTCGATCAGGAAATGCACGAGGCTGTGGTCGGTGTTGTCGGCGATGCCGTCGATTTCGGCGTTGGAGTTGGCGAACTCCGGCATGTGGTTGTGATACGCGAGCTGCAGGCCGTGGTCGCGGCAGACTTTTCCGAACGCGTCGAGGCGGGCGCATTTTGCATGGAGGGCTTCGGGGGTAAATTTTCCGTTGGGGTCGAGGCCGGCGGCGCTCATCACGATGTTCGCCGCGCCGAGTTGCGCGACGCCTTTTACGTCGTCGGGGAACGTGGTATCGTCGGGCTTGGGCATGCCGATGTGCGCGCCGATGAAGTCGAGGCCGGCGGCGTGGAGCTGCTTGCGGGCCTCGGCGGTGTGGGCGAACTGGCCGCTGACGAAGCGGATGTTGCATTCAAAGCCGGCGTAGCCGAGCGCCTTCATTTCATCGATGACTTTGAGCAGGCCGCTGAACGTTCCAAGCTCCGGGGCGAAGCCGTTGGCCTGGCAGCCGACCCTCATGCGCTTTTCCTGGCCGAACGCGGGGCCGGGGACGGCGACCGATGCGGATGCGAGGGCGGAGGTGGCGAGGAAGGCGCGACGGGTGAGTAAGCGATGGGTCATCGGGTTCTCCTGTGGAGCCATACTACTTATGGAGCGGCTGTGCGGGCAATCAATTGACAATCATTTGTAATTGATTTTGAATAGCTCTGTCTTCTTTAATCGTGTATTTTCTGTCGACGCATGGAGTTTCGGCGCGGGGCGGTCGCGGGCGATATGGTGTTGAGAGGCATTCGCGAAGGAATTTGATGCGTGCTGGAAACCTGATGATCGTGCAGGGCGGAGGGCCGACGGCGGTCTTCAATGCGAGCCTTGCGAGCGTGATCGCGGAGGCGGGCCGGCAGCCTGGAGCGGGCAAAATCTTCGGTGCGCGGAGTGGGACGAAGGGGCTGGTGGGAGGCGATGCCGTCGAGTTGACGACCCTGACCGCGGGGCAGCTTGCGAGGTTGCGTGAGAGTCCCGGAGCGGCGCTGGGGTCGTCGCGGTTCAGTCCAACGGACGACGAGATGCAGCGGATGGTGGAACATCTGCGGCGGATGGACGTGCGGCGGCTGGCTTTTATCGGCGGCAACGGGACGATGCGCGGCGCCCAGTTGGTGAGTGGGGTTTGCCGCGCGGCGGATTTTGAGGTGCAGGTGATTGGCGTCCCGAAGACTGTCGACAACGACATTGCGGTGACGGACCGGTGCCCCGGATATGCGAGTGCGGCGCGGTATATTGCGCAGTCGACGCGCGACCTGGGAATGGATTTGCGGGGACTGCCGCAGCCGGTGACGGTGCTCGAAACGATGGGGCGGAGCGTGGGCTGGCTGGCCGCCGCGACGACGCTCGCCAAGAGCGCGGAAGACGATGCTCCGCATCTGGTGTATTTGCCGGAAACGCCATTTCGGAAGGAGCAGTTTTTGTCCGCCGTGGACGATGTTGTGCGGCGGCAGGGATGGGCTGTCGTCGTGGTTTCGGAGGGTGCGCGGAACGAGGACGGCAGTATGGTCTATGCGCTGAACGATCCTTCGCATATGGACCCGTTGAAGCGGCCGATGACCGGCGGCGTGGGGCAGTTTCTGGCGGGAATGGTGGGAGAGAATTTGAAGATCCGCTGCCGGTCGGAGAAGCCGGGGCTGCTGGGGCGGTCGTCGATGGCGCTGGTGTCGGCGCAGGACCGGAAAGATGCGGAGTTGACCGGGCGGGCGGCTGTGCAGGCGCTGCTCGCGGGCGAGACGGAGAAGATGGTTTCGCTGCTGCCGCTTCAGGATGAGCGTGGGTATGAACTAGTGCCTTTGCACGCGGTTGCGGGGCACGAGAAAACTATTCCAGCGGAGTGGCTGACGGATGGGCCGCTCGCTGTGACGGAGGCTTTCCGGGAGTATGCTGCTCCGCTTGTTGGGGAGTTGTATGGCTATAGTGCTCCCTTTTTTGCGGGGCAGCTAGGTGTGTAGCAATCAAGCAGGACAGCATGTCCCGGGGGCTGAAGCCCGAGTTTTTGCGCCAGCCAAATGTCCGGGATAAATCCCGGACCTATCTCAGAAACAACAGCAAGAACCAGAACAACAGCAAGAACCAGAACCAGAACAACAGCAAGAACCAGAACAACAGCAAGAACCAGAACAACAGCAAGAACCAGAACAACAGCAAGAACCAGAACCAACAGCAAGAATCAGAAACAACAGCAAGAACCAGAAACAACAGCAAGAACCAGAACAACGGCAAGAACCAGAACAACGGCAAGAACCAGAACAACGGCAGAATTGGTAAGCAGGACCTCACACCTAACGGAACATTGTTCTAACAGAGGAGTTGGTTGTCATGGCGATCGGTTTGGAAAAAGGTGCGGCGAAAAATGTTGGAGTGTTGATCTTTGGGCGCAAGCGGCCGGGGTTCGATCAGGATTGGAATGCCATCATCCGCGGGCGTAGCCTGGAGATTTTGCAGGGCCTCGGGTTTACGTGCGTCGGCGCCGACACTTTGATGATGGACGATACGACGGTCCATCCGGCGATGGATGCGGTCCTCGCGGCGAAGTGCGATGCGCTGATTGTGATTCAGCCCTCCATCGCCGATGGACAATTTGCGCTGACAATCGCCCAGCGGTGGAGCGGGCCGGTGATTCTGTGGGCCACTCCCGAGCGGCCGGGCGACGGCAAAGTGAGCTCGTGCTCGCTGGTGGGCGCGCACCTTTGGGGATCGCTGTATCGGCAGGCGAAGCAGCCGTTTGAGTTTGTGTATGGCGGCGAGGAAGTTGGTGACGAACTGGTGCGAGCGGTGGCGCTGGTTGAGACGGTGCAGCGCATGAAGCGCGGCAAGGTCGGCGTGGTGGGGACGCATGTTCCGGGATTTGTGGATTTGGCTGCCGATCCTTTCTTGATTCGCCGCACGTTTGGGTTGCAGATGCACTCGCTGAGCCTGCCGCAGTTTATGGAGCGCGTGCGGAATGTGGGCGACGAGGCATTGAAGGCTGATGCCGCCGAAGTCGACAAGCTGGGGCTGCCGCAGGAGGGATTGGATAAGCCGATCGGGGAAGAATCGAAGGCGATGAACTCGCGGTTCTTTGTGGCGATGACGGAGTTGATGCAGGAGACGAGCCTCGACTCGCTGGCGCTGCAGTGCTGGCCGGAGCTGCCGAGCATGTTGGGCCACTGGCCGTATTTTGCCGTCTCCCGCCTGACTGCCGGTGGGAATGCGGTGTCGATTGAGGGCGATGTGGATGGCGCGATCGGCAGCCTCGTCGGCAGCCTGCTGGGCATCGGGCCGGGATTTCTGACGGACTGGCTGGAGCATGATGCGTCGACGATTTTCTTCTGGCATCCGGGCATGGCGCCGCTGGATATGTGCAACGCCGTGGGCGAAGAAGGCGGCCCGAGCATCGGGCAGCACTTCAATGGCGGCACACCGTTTGTGGTGAACGGCAGCATCATCCAGACCGGGCAGAGGGTCACGATTTCGCGGCTGTGGCGTTGCGACGACCGCTATCACCTGACGGCTTTCGAGGGCAAAGCGATTCCGCCGAAGCGGAAGGTTTCGGGCAACAGCCTGCTGGTCGAGACGGAGGGCCAACCGGTGCCGGAGCGGTTCGATCACCTGATTCATGCCGGGTTGCCGCACCATGTGCTGGTGCATTTTGGCAGCCATGCCGAGACTTTCCGGCGGCTGGCGCGGCTTCTGGATCTGGAGTGGCATGGATGAAGAAAAATATAGATTTAGCGCCAGATAAATTGGCGCTGCACCTGTGATAGGTTAGAATCGATTCCAATATGGCATCGAAGGCAGTTTGCTAATTTCAAGTGAACTCCATAGGAGACAACGTGAAAGCTCGCGTTGCACGGCACAACGTTCGGGACGAGATCCAGCGGCGCATTCTTTCGGGCGAGAGCAAGCCTGGAGAGCGGTTGAGCCAGCAGAGTCTGGCGCGTGAACTTGGAGTGGCGCAGGGCACTGTGCGCGAGTCGCTGCTGGAGCTGCAGTGGCTGGGGCTGGTGGAGTCCGTCGACCACCTTGGTGTGTTCGTCGACAACCTGAATGCCGACCGCATTTGCCAGGCGTATCTGGTGCGCGAGGTGATGGAAGGTCTGGCGGCGCGTCTGGCGTGCAGGAATGCGGGGCGTGCCGATATCACCGAGTTGCGCAGTATGGCCGACAAAATTTTTGAGTTGGCGCAGAAGCAGGACAACGGCACCGCGTCGCTCGACCGCAATTTTCATTTGCATATTACGGAGCTGTCGCGCAATGGCACGCTGATCCGTTTGTCGCAGACGTACCGCGTGCTGGGCATGACGGTGCGCGCGTTCCGCGAGCCGGCCGTGATCCATGAGGAACACCTGCGGATTGTGGAAGCGATCGAACAGGACCAGGTGGACGAGGCGGAGCGGCTGGCACGGTTCCATGTCGCGGGCGCGCGGGCGATGATCGAAAACCAGGTCCAGCAGGGCAAGTTTGTGCCCAAGTGGGTCGAATAGCCGGCTGCTGTTAAGAGCGGGCAAAGCAATAGAGGGCTACGTGGAAGACATCAGGAAAAACTCGAACTGCTCTTTTGTCGGCGGCGAGTGGATCGAAACCGAAGACGAGTTTGAGGTTGTGAATCCGGCCACGGCAGAGCCGTTTGCAAAGGTCTCAAGGATTGGGAAGCAGCATGTCGTTGCCGCCCTGCGGAACGCTGAAGCGGCGTTGCCTGCATGGCGCGCGCTGACAGCGAAGGAACGCGGTGCGGTGCTGCATCGCGTGGCCGATGAGATCATCCGGCGCAAGGCGGAGATCGCGCGCACGATTACGCTCGAGAACGGCAAGCCGCTGGCGCAGAGTCTCGGCGAAGTGGCGATGAGCGAGGACCATCTGCGGTGGTTTGCGGAAGAAGGCAAGCGGGTTTACGGGCGGCTGATTCCGAATCAGGTGCAGGGCAAGCGGAACATGGTGGTGAAGACGCCCATCGGTGTGGTGGGCGCAATCGCTCCGTGGAATTTTCCGCTGGTGCTGGCCGTGCGCAAGGCCGCGCCGGCGATGGCGGCGGGCTGTCCGGTGATTTTGAAGCCGGCGACACAGACGCCGTTGTGCGCGATTGCGCTGGCGGAATGCATGGAGTCCGCGGGTGTTCCGGCGGGAGTGTTTCAGTTGGTCATCGGCAATGCGGCGATGATTTCCGAAGAATTTTTGACGAATGACATTTGCCGCAAGATCAGCTTCACGGGGTCGACACGGGTGGGGCAGGAGTTGATTCGCGGGGCTGCTGCGACGATCAAGCCGCTGTGCCTGGAACTCGGCGGACTGGCCCCGGTGCTGGTGTTCGATGATTGCGACCTCGATAAGGCGGTGCAGGAAACGATCATTGCGAAGTTTCGCAACACAGGGCAGTCGTGCATTGCGGCCAACCGGATTTATGTGCAGAAGGGGATTTACAAGGAGTTTGTAGAACGCTTCGTCGCTGCGGTTGGAAAGTTGAGTCTGGGACCGGGTTGGGACGAGAGCATGGAAGTCGCCGTCGATGTGGGTCCGGTCATCAACCAGGCGGGTCTCGATAGTGCGCTCGAACAGATTGCGGATGCGGTGAAGAAGGGTGCGCGCGTTGTGGCGGGAGGCGAACGGTGGAAGGATTCGCCGGGATTTTTCCTGCGGCCGACGGTGCTCGAAAATGTGTGCGATGACGCGGTGTGCATGAGCGAAGAGACGTTTGCGCCGATTGCACCGATATGCAGTTTCGATACGGAAGAAGAGGCGATTCGGCGCGCGAACAAAACGCCGTACGGACTCAGCGCGTATGCGATGACGCGCGATGTGGGCAGGATTTTCCGGTTGAGCGAACAGATGGAAGCGGGGACGATCGGCATCAACGACGGCGCTCCGACGGTCAGCAGCAGCCCTTTCGGCGGCGTGAAGCAGAGCGGCTGGGGACGCGAACTTGGAGTGGAAGGTCTGGAAGCGTTTCTGGAAACGAAGCACATTTCAATCGGTGGAGTCTGAGGACTGCGCCGCGCAGTATGAGGTAAAGGAGAGTAGAGGCTATGGTTCATTTTCTTATCCATGAGGCAGCCGACAATGTCGGCGTTGCCGTGGTGGACATTGCGGCCGGCGCGGATTGTGCCGGCAGAAACCTGACCAACAATGAAGGGCTGAAGGCGCATTCGGAAGAGGCGATTCAACTCGGGCACAAGATTGCGTTGAAGGATTTCAAGGTTGGCGACAGCGTGATCAAGTATGGATGCGAAATCGGAACGATCGTGAAGGACGTCAAGGCCGGGCACCACGTTCACACGCACAACCTCAAGACGAAAAGGTGGGCATAGGCAATGGCGAATCGGAAAGTACTTGGTTACAGACGCGAAAATGGACGGGTTGGAGTGCGCAACCACGTCATCATCCTGCCGGTCGACGACATCTCGAATGCGGCGTGTGAAGCGGTGGCGAACAACATCAAGGGCACGATGGCGCTGCCTCATGCTTATGGGCGGTTGCAGTTTGGCGAAGACCTGGATCTGCACTTCCGCACCATGATCGGCACGGGATCGAATGCGAACGTTGCGGCGGTAGTGGTGATCGGCATTGAAGCTGGATGGACGAAGAAAATCGTGGATGGGATTGCCGCGACCGGCAAGCCGGTGAAGGGCTTTTCGATCGAAGGCAAGGGCGACACTCGCACCATCGCCGATGCGTCCTACCAGGCGAAAGAGTATGTGCAGTGGGCGAGCGAGTTGCAGCGCACCGAGTGCGATCTGCATGAACTGTACATCAGCGTGAAGTGTGGCGAGTCGGATACGACGACGGGACTTGCGAGTTGCCCGGCTGTCGGCAATGTCGTCGACAAGCACTGCGCGCTGGGCGGCACGGCGTCGTTCGGCGAGACCAGCGAGTTGACTGGGGCCGAGCATATCGTTGCTGCGAAGGCCGCGAACGACGAAGTCCGCAAGGAATTTATGGCGGCCTTCGACGACTACACCAAGCTGGTATTCGATCAGAGGACGAATGACCTTTCCGAGTCGCAGCCGACCAAGGGAAACATTGCGGGCGGGTTGACGACGATCGAAGAGAAGGCGCTGGGCAACGTCGAGAAGCTGGGCAAGAAGACGAAGTTTGTCGGATGCCTTCCGCCTGCGGTGGCGCCCACGAAGCCTGGATTGTGGTTCATGGATACGTCCAGCGCGGCGGCTGAAGCGGTGACGCTGTGGGCTGCGTCTGGCGCGGTCGTTCATCTGTTTCCGACCGGGCAGGGCAACGTGATCGGCAACCCGATTGAGCCGGTGATTAAGTTGACCGGGAACCCCAGAACGATGGCGACGATGGCCGAGCACATCGACCTCGATGTGTCGAAGATACTGCAGGGCGAAATGACGGTCGATGAAGCCGGCGATGCCTTGCTGGACATGATCGTACGCACCGCGAATGGCCGCTTGACCGCTGCCGAAGCGCTCGGGCATCGCGAGTTCTCGATGACGAAACTGTACCGGAGCGCATAGGTGGTTTGGTGAAACGATTCAGGCCGGAAGACGTACGAAATTTCGCAGCCCGACTCGCTACGGCGGCCGGCGTTCCAACCGGCGACGCGGAAATTCTTGCGCGGTCGCTGGTGGACGCCGACCTCCACGGCGTTTCGACGCACGGAGTTTCGCGGCTGAATATCTATCTGCAACGGATCAAAAAAGGCCTCATCGATCCGAAGGCGGAGCTTGTCGTCGAGCGCGGATTTGGAAGCGTGTTGACGCTCGATGCCTGCAACGGCCTGGGCCAGGTGCAGGCGGTGAAGGCGCTGGATCTGCTGATGCCGCGCGCGAAGGCCAACGGTGTTGCGGTTGCGACCATTCGTCATTCGCAGCATTTTGGGGCGCTCTCGTACTACTGCAACCTCGCGGCGGATGAAGGCATGGTTTTGCTGGCTATGACCAATTGCGAGCCCGCGATGTCGCCGGAAGGCGGCTACGAGGCGTTCTTCGGGACCAACCCGATTGCGGCGTCGTTTCCTACGGGCAAGGGATTTCATGTGAAGATCGATCTCGCGACGTCGGTTGTCGCCCGTGGCAACGTGATTGCCGCGTCGAAGAAAAAGGAAGCGATTCCGCAGGGTTGGGCGCTCGACCGGCAGGGCCGGCCGACGACCGATGCGAAGGAAGCGCTGCTCGGAACGATCCTGACGATGGCCGGGCATAAGGGATATGCGCTGGCGCTGATGGTGGAAGTCTTCAGCAGCATTTTGTCGGGAGCGGCGGTGGGGCCGGCGATCGGGTCGATGTACAAAGACCTCGACCGGCCGCAGAATGTCGGACATTTTTTCTGCCTGTTGAACATTGCGGCGTTTCTCGATCCGGAGGAGTTCAAGCAGCGGATCGACGCGACCATCGACCAGCTTAAGTCGAGCAAGCGGCGGCCGGGCGTGGAAGAAATTCTGGTTCCGGGTGAGCGGTCGGCGCGAAATGCGGCGCTGAATGAAGCGCGGGGTATTGCCATCAACGACGAGACGCTGGCGGAACTCTCGCAGTGGAGCAAGGATTTACAGGTGCCGTTGGACTGCGCCGAGGTGAATAGCTACGCCGAAGGGAAAAGCTGATCGATGCCTGACATACTTATCGCCGAAAATCTTCGCGGCGCGGCCGTCGATGTATTGCGCTCGCGTTTCGACGTGACGTTTATGCCGGAGCTTTGGAAATATCCCGCGAAGTTGCTGGAGTGCGTTGGCGACTTCCGCGCGCTGCTGGTGCGCAACCAGACCGACGTCAATGCGGCGGTCATCGGGGCGGGGAAGAAGCTGATCGTGATCGGGCGCGCCGGCGTGGGGCTGGATAACGTCGATGTTGCGGCGGCGACGAAGGCCGAAGTGCTCGTGACTTCGACGCCGGACCAGAATGCGATCAGTGTGGCCGAGCTTGCGATCGGGCTGATGATTTCGTTGGCGCGGATGATTCCCGCGGCGAACCTCGATACGAAAAACGGCAACTGGAACCGGCTGCAGTATGTCGGCACGGAACTTTATGGGAAGACGTTCGGCATCGTCGGCGCGGGCAAGATCGGCTACCTGACGGCGCGGCGTGCGCAGGCTCTGGGGATGAAAGTGCTGGCGTCCGATCCGTTCATCAGTCGCGACAATATTTTGTTGAGCGAGTTGAATGCGGAGCTAGTGTCGCTCGACGACCTGCTTGCGCGCGCCGATGTGGTGTCGTGCCACCTGCCGTCGACGGCGGAAACGCAGGGCATCTTCAACGCGGAACGCTTCGCGAAGATGAAACCGACGGCGACGTTTTTGAACACATCGCGTGGAGAAGTTGTGGTCGAACGCGACCTGCTCGATGCGCTGAAATCCGGCGGCATCGCGGGCGCGGCCATCGATGTCCGCATGGTCGAGCCACCGGTTGCCGGAGAGTTGGAACAACTGCCGAACCTGATACTGACCCCACACATTGCAGCCTTCACGCAGGAAGCGCAAGACCGCGTGATGAATGCGATTTGCGACGACGTGACGCGGGTGCTCGAAGGCAAGAGCGCGCAGAATGCCGTGAATCGGGTCTGAGATTACGTGGTTGAACTGGGTAGATTTTCAGCTTCCAGCTGCCAGTTTCCAGCTACCAGTTTCTCTATATGTCGAATTGGGAGATGGTCAGATCGCGGTGCTGGCGGTACTTGCGTCCGAGGACGAACAGCGCGATCGTTCCGACGAGCGGCATGACGGCGACCATCACAAAGACCGGCGTGTAGGAGACTTTGTCCACCAGGTGTCCTGTCAGCAGCGGAAACAGCAGACCGCTGAGGCCGCCCGCGACGCCCGTCAATCCGGTTGCGCGGCCTACCTGATGGTCGGGGAAGAGGTCGGTGATTGCGCCGTACATGTTGGCGGAAAGAAAGTTATCGGCCAGCATGGCGACGCCGATCAGCGTCAGAGCAATGCTGGCGCTGGTCGTGTAAGGCACGATAAGGCTCGTGATGCAGAGCAGCGCGCTGCCGTACATGGTGATCTGGCGGACGCGCAGGATGGGCATGCCGCGCCGTTGCAGATAGCCCGCGGCGCCGCCTCCCATCACGCCTCCGATGTCGCCGAGCAGGAATGGAAGCCAGCCGATGATGCCGATCTGCGTGAACGACATGTGGCGGACGTTGAAGAGGTAGCTCGGGATCCAGTACCAGTAAAACTGGATCACCGGACCGACGAAGAAACGGCACGCCATGACCGCCCAGGAAGAGGATTGACTGAGCATGGTGCGGAGCGATTCCTGCTTGATGTTGCCTTCCTTCGCGGGCCTGGGCTCGCGGCGATACAGGAACCACCAGGCCGCGACCCAGATGAAGCCCAGCGAGGCCGGCGCAAGGAACGCCGTGCGGAAGCCGTAACGCTGCATCAGGAAGACCACCAGCGGCGTCGCGATGGTCGCTCCGACCATGCTACCGCTGTTGAAGATGCCGATGGCGAGCGTGCGTTCCTTGCGGGGGAAGAGGCGCGTGACGGTTTTCACGCCTCCGGAAAAATTGCCGCACTCGGTCAGGCCCATCCAGTAGCGAATGACGCCGAAGCTCAGGCCGGAGCCGGCGAACATCTGCGCGCCGGTGGCGGCGGACCACGAAATCACCGCCAGCGACAGGCCCAGGCGCGCGCCCCAGCGGTCCATGAGATAGCCCATGGGAAACTCGCCGGACATCATGCCGAACTGAAATGCGGAGACGATGCGGCCGTACTGCTCGTTGGAAAGATGCAGTGTGGCGCGCAGCAGCGGCGCCAGGATGGAGAGCGTCTGGCGGTCGACGAAGTTGATGACCGTGATGAGGAAGAGCAGCGAAAGGATGAGCCAGCGGCGCCGGTTCACCGTGGGGTCGGGCGGTGCGGCCATCTCGGTCGAACGTGGATAGAGAGCTTGTGACAACCGATACTCCGGAGGGTTCTCGTTGGCTCCCGGTCCGTCTGCATGCAAAACGCGAGGCGGGATCAGGGTATCAAGATGCGGCGGCTATGTGCTCTTCATGCCGCGCGCTTCGTACCAGGGCCGCGCCGATTGCAACACGTTGTTGACGTTGATGATGTTCTGCGTGCCGACGGTATCGAGCCACTGCTGCAACGCCGCTTCGCCCTGCGTGGCGTAGATGGGTGCGCCGTCCTGCCATGTGGCCCGGCCGCCGAGCACGCCGTGAAACTCCACGCCGCTTTCGGCCGCGAGCTCGAGCATCTCGATGAAGACCGCACTGGTGGTGCCGGCGGAGAGATAGACCATCGGCTTGTCGGTGTAGCTGGCGGTCGAGCGGAAAAGCTCCATGGCCTCGTCGCGGGTGTAGGCTGCCTCGCCCTTGAAGGCCTGGGTGCCGCTGACGAACGCCATCTGGATCGGAGCTTCGACTTTGAGCACGTCGGCGGCGTAGCGGGGCTTGGTGAACTCTTCGGTGCAGTAGCGCACGATCTCCGGCTTGCGCCTGGCGTAGGCCAGACCGGCCTCGTTTTCTCCGTGGACATCGTAGGCGAGGAATTCAAGGAAGAGGGGCATATCCATCGCGAGGCATTCCTGGCCGATGCGCTCCAGCCAGGCTTTCTTCTGCTCGTTCACCCACTGGTTTTCGTACTGGTTGTAGTAGATGAGAATCTTGATCGCGTCCGCGCCAGCCTCTTTGAGGCGCATCACCGACCAGCCTTCGGTGAGCGAGGGCAGCTTTTCGGGGCCGCTGGCGTCGTAGCCGGATTTCTCGTACGCGAGCAGCAGACCCTTGCCGTTGATGTTCTTCGACGCGGGCAGGCCGTACTCGACGTCGAGCAGGATCGAGGAGGCATGTTTGGTCAACGTACCGGCGACGATGCGCTTGAAGTCCTGCATCATTTCGAGCGGGGGTTCCGCTCCGCCGAGGGCCTTGGCCAGCATCTTCTTCAGCAGGCCGCGCTGGTCCATGGCGGCGGCGGCAATGACGCCGCGCTCGTCCGACATGGCTTTGAGGCCGGCGATCTTTCCGGGGGAGAGTTTGATGGACATTCGGCGCGTAATTCCTTTCGGCGGATCGATTTTCACTATAGATAGATAGGGATACCAAAGTCAATCTATTGAGAATGATTGACATCGATTTATGAAGTTTTAGAAGTGTTTGTAGGCCGGATTGAAGGCCGGACGCGGCTTGGTGTGGATGAATCCGGCAACGTCGTAGGCCTCCTGCGGCGAGAGGATACCCATGCGGTTTTGCGGCATATTGTGCTGGACGAATGCGGCCATTTTGGTGATGTTGTTCATGCCCGCGCCGTCGTTGAAGGACTGCGGGCCCCACAGCGGAGGAAACTGCGGGAGCCGGCCCTGGCCGTCGGACCCGTGACAGCCGGAGCATTGCGCGGCGAAGATTGCGGCGCCGCGCTGGGTATCGGGCGTAAGGGCGGGCAGCTTGACGAGACCGCGCCCGTTGAAGCGGCGGCGATGCGGCTGCGGCTGGGAGAGCCATGTGATGTAGTCCACGAGCGATTGCATTTCGGGGCCGGTGTAGGAGAGTGGCGTGCCGTTTTCGCTGCGGACGAAGCATTCCTGGATGCGGTCCTTCATGGTGATCATGTGGCCGGCGCGCTGGTTGAACATCGGGAATAGCGGCGGCAGGCCGACCATCGGCGAAGCGTACGGCTGGATGCCGCCTTCGGCGTGGCAACTGGTGCAACTGACCTTCGACGGCGTGTATTGCGCGGCGTAAAGATGCGTCTCGTTGAAGAGCAGCGCGCCGCGGCGGATGCTGTCGCCGCGCGGCCCCGAGGGGATGCTGGCGTCGTCGGGCGGTCTCCACGCGGAGCCGCTGCCGGGATGTTGCCACCAGTCCAGCAGCGAGAAATTCCGCACATGCAGGCTGACCGCGATCGCCACCGCGTAGACGACGGCGATCGTCACCATCACCGCGATGCTGGTGCGGTGCTTCATGGGTGCTTTGCGCTCGCGGTGTAGGGGCGGAAGCCGAACTCGGCGTAGGCGGCCTGCGCTTCGGGGGATTGCAGGTAGTCGAGCCAGGCCGCGGCAGCAGCGGCGTGCGGCGCGTTGGCGACCATGCCCGCGGCGTAGACGCCCGTCGTATTTTGACTCTGCGGGATCGGCACTCCAGCTATTGGGTTGCCGATTTTTTGCTGGAAGAGGATTTCGGAAGTCCAGACGACGCCTGCGTCGCTTTGGCCGGAGAGGATGCGCATGGGCGTCTGGCGATGGTGGACCTGGGTCAGGAAGGTTGTGCCTGCGTGGACCTTCTTCTCGTAGACGGTGGAAACCAGATCGTCGCCGCCGGCTTTGCGCAGCGAGTTCTGGATTTGCTTGGCCACGCCCTCGGTTTCGATGTTCGGCATGGAGACGCGGACGCCGGGAGCGGCAAGGTCTTTGAGGCCGGCGATGTGCTTTGGATTGCCGGCGGCAACCATGATTTCGAGCGTATTGGTGGTGTAGCGGACGACGTGGTCGACCTGGTTGTGCCGATGCATTTCCTCCAGCACATTCGCGCCAGCTTCGTAAACGTCGGGTACAGCGTGGAGAGTAAGGTTGCCGAGCGTGATGGTGTTGTCGGCAGCCATCTGTTTGCGCAGGATGCCCGGCGGCAGCGTCTCGTAGAAAATGTGGCCCGCGAGCTCGGGGTGCTGCTTTGTGAAGCCGGCGATGAGGCGCGGCATCACGAAGAACTGATTGCCGCCGATGTAGAGCACGAGCTTCGCATCCTGCGGGTTGCCGTGCAGGTCGGGGACGTTATCGACATCGCCGACGTGGAACACGAAGCCCTTGTCCTGTGCGGGGGCGTTGGCGCCCTTGCTCCACGGCGGCGCGGTCTGTGCGGTCTGCGCGAGGGCGCAGAACGGCAACGAACAGATGATTGCAGCGACGAGTGTGCGCATCGGCGGGCCTCCTTAGCTGGCGATGTAGGTGAAGTGGCCCTCGGACTGGAGCAGCGAAATCGCCGATACCATCGCGGGAACGATCAGCACTCCCGGCACGGTGTTCGTTTGCAGGTCATGCACGATTTCTTCGACCGGCGTCTTCAGCGACGCCTGCGCGACCATGCCGCGCACAACTTCCTCGGTGGCGTTGTGGCAGCTCAGGAACTGGACGGCGCGGTGTTGCAGCGCCTCGATAGTGAAGTCCTGGTAAATCGACGCTCGGTCGTTGAGATCGGTGGAGGTGTTGGCGGTCTTGTGGAGATAGATGTTGCGCGCCGCGGGCTTGCCGGTCTTCGGGTCGTTGACCTGAGCGAACCGGCCGAGCGGATACTTCTGCCACATGGCGTCGCTGAAGTTGAGAAGGTTGGCCGGGCCGTGAAGGGCGGCGACAACCTTGATCGAAGCTGGAGCGATGCCGAAGCCGAACTGGAATCCGTTCAGGGTATTCTTCATGCCGTTGAGGAACTTTCCCTCGCCAATAGCGCGCACGTCGAAGACTTGTTTGGCGCGACCGGCGTGTTTCAGGAGCGCCGTGAATTCCGCAGACTTCCAGTCGGTCTGCTGGAAGACGAGTTGTGCTTCTGCTGTGGGAGAAAACGCGGCGAGGGTGCCGAGAGCGGCTGCGCCGGTGGTGAGAAACGATCTGCGGTTCCAGTTCATGCGAGTTGTCCTTTCATTTTCAAGGGTGCCATATGAGGCTATAAAGCAGGATGATCAAGACCACGGCGGAGACGGCGACGTAGAGAAAGTCATGCTCTTCGAGGAAGACGAAGATGGAGAATGCGACGCGCGCGACCGGCGTGGCGATGAGCATCAGGATGCCACACTGGATGATGGCGAGGTCGTCGCCGTGCATGGCATGGAGCAGGATGGAGCCGGGGCGGCGCAGCTCCGGCGCAGTGCCGCGAAAGATCGTGAAGTTGACGACAGAGTGGCCGTGATGCACCAGAAATAGCACGCCGCCCAGCAGGATAACTGCGGCCGACGACAGCACGCCGACGCGCAGCACCATGCCGACCTGCGCTTCCAGCCGGGTGTCGCGATCGGCGTTGGCGATGTAGATGTAATCGCGCGCCATTTAGAGCCTCCCCGTAAAGCCGCTGTAGATCATCTCGATGCCCAGCGCGGCGATGACGACGGCGAAGAGAATGCGGATGGCCTGCGTCCGTGCGCGCACCAGGAACTGCGCGCCCAGCAGCGACCCCGCGAGCACGCCCAACGTCACCGGCATGGCGATGGCCGGCTGCACGTAGCCGCGGCTTAGATAAATTCCGGCGCTGGCCGCGGCTGTGACGCCGATCATGAAGTTGCTGGTGGCGGTGGAGACCTTGAACGGGATCATCATCGCTTCGTCGAGGGCGAGCACCTTGACCGCGCCGGAACCGATGCCGAGCAGGCCGGAGAGCGTCCCCGCGCCGAACATGAGGCCGAAACCGAGGGGGACACGGCGTACTTGATAAGGCTCCATTGTCTCTCCCACCGGGTAGCTGGCGTTCAGCCGCAGCCGGGTGGCGAGTGGGTCGCCGGGGCGGTCCGGGGCCTGTTTCTTTCTGTGCCGCACGGAGATGGCCGCGGAGAGCAGGAGCGCGAAGCCGAAGATGACGGCGATCTTGCCGGTCGGCGTTCCGGTCGCCAGGAACGCTCCCAGGATGGCGCCGGTGGTGGTGGCGATTTCCAGCAGAAGGCCGATGCGCATGTTGGAGAAGCCCTTGCGGACGTAGGCGGAACTCGAACCCGACGAAGTTGCGATCACCGAGACCAGCGACGCTCCGATGGCGTAGTGGATGTCGACTTTGAAGAGCAGCGCCAGCACGGGGACGATGACGACTCCGCCGCCCAGGCCGGTGAGCGAGCCGAGAAACCCCGCCAGCAGCGAGGCCGCGCCGATCAGCAAGGAGAACTCGATTGCGTTCATTGGGCGGCCTTCCTTGCGAGATTTGGTGCGGGGTTTCGGATGCCGGCCTCCGCAGCTATAGAGCGATCCAGTGTGCGTGGATCGCCCAGAGAGATACGGTCGCCACGATGATCCACAGTGTTACACCCTGGATCAGCGGGCGCACGCCGACTTCACGCAGGGTATTGCGCGTAATGCTTGTGCCGATCAAAAACAGCACCGTAGTAAGTGCGGCGCGACCCAGATGGTCGAGCGCGGCGAACGTCGCGACCGACTGCGGAATGTAGCGCGGCACGTATGTCGCCAGCAAGGCAGCGAAACAAAAATACAGGATGAACCACGGCCAGTTGATCTTGGTCTTGCTCTTTTTCAACATCGCGGCGGTGATGGCGAGTGGAACGATCCAGAGCGCACGCGTGAGCTTGACCGTGGTGCCTACGGCGAGCGCGGTCGGTCCGTATTTGGCGCTCGCGCCGACGACGGAACTGGTGTCGTGGATGGCCAGAGCGGCCCACAGCCCGAACTGTGTCTCCGTGAAATGCACGAGGTGGCCGATGAGGGGAAATACCAGAAGAGCGACCGAGTTCAGCACGAAGACCGTGCCCAGAGAAACGCTCATCTCCTCTTCATTCGCCAGCAGCACCGGACCCATCGCAGCGATCGCGCTGCCGCCGCAGATGGCGGTGCCGATGCTGATCAACTGCGACTGCGTCTTGCCGACTTTGAGCAGATACCCCAGCAGAATGCCGAGGCCCATGACGAAGGTGATGCTGATCGCCGTATAGACGAACCCCGATTTGCCGGCGTGGAGGACCTGCCCCAGGTTCATTCCGAAACCGAGGCAAACGACGGCCGCCTGCAATAGAAATCGGGAGAGGTGACGGGTTTCTTTGTGGAAGCGATGGACGGTGGTGAGTCCGAAGACCAGCCCCACGGCCAGCGCCAGCGGCGGCCCGATCAGGCCGGAGGCGGCCACGATCATGCAGGTGTAGAAGACGGTGCGCAGCGTCATACTGTCCGGCGCAGGGTCGGTACGTCGATCTATGGAGACACGAGTTTGCACAGGCCGAAACTTTCTCCAGAGACCGAACAGCACCGCCGAACCTCTGAGCGCAAAGGTTCAGGACGGGGAAATTCTGTCGTTGCCGACACATGCATACTAACAATCCTTAGTAATTGATTGCAACATGTTTCAAGTTGATATGCAGGATTATGAAATGAGACGCGCAGCAGCCGTCTTTTCACTGCTGCGCGTCGGAGTGTGCCGACTGCTTAGAAGTAATACTTCAGGCTGAACTGCATCTCCCGCGGATCGTTGGGGTTATCGCGGGTCGCGGTGATCTGCGCGAACGTAGATGGAGTGGTGAAGTTCAGCGCGCCCGGCTGTCCGAGGTTGGGTGTGTTGGTCACATTGAACGCTTCGGCGCGGAACTCAAAGTAGTTTTCGCGGATGAAGGGAAAGCGACGGAAGATCGACATGTCCCAGCGCCGGAACGGTGGCCCGGTAACCTGCGCGCCGGGACCGCCGAGGACCGCGAGCGACGTGTTCGTCGTGGTGGCAACCGGCGGGTTGACGAAAGCGGCTGCGTTGAGGAAGTGGGTTGCATTGTGGGGGCTGCCGTAGAGGTCTTGCCCCGGCACCTTCAGCGCGAAGCAGCCGAGGCCGGATGCGTTGCTGGTGGTGCAGGCAACCGAGAAAGGCTGACCGTCCTGGCCGGTGAAGATCCAGTTGGTCGACCAGCCGCCGGCCACCCAGCGGCCGATGCCGCTCTGGAGGAACCGCTTCCCTTTGCCGAAAGGAAGCTCGTAGGTGCCGCTGGTATGGACGATGCGGCGAACGTCGATGTCGCACAGTGTATTGTCGGCGGCGAAACCCATGCCGGGAACATACGGCGCGCGAATCCCGCCAACGCCGTTGTCGAGCAGGTCGCGGATGTTGCCCATGCACTTGGACCAGGTCATGTTCGCGGTGAAGGAAAAGCCGCCGCGGAAACGCCGCTCGGCGCCGAACTGCAGCGAGTTGTAGTCGCTGGCGCCGTCGTGGCTGAGGTAGGTGCCGCCGGTTGCGATGTTGGGATAGAACGCGATGGTCTTCAGCGTGGTGGTGGCGGGCGCGATCTTGTTGGTGGTGTTGGTGCCGAGACTGTCCTGTACGTGTCGCGAGTTGCTGCCGATGTAGCCCACGAAAAAGATCGTGCTGGGCAGTACCTGGTACTGAATCTGCAGGCTGTAGGCCTGGCTGTAGGCCGTTTTCGGATAGCGCGGTTCGCCCTGGAAGGCGAGCGAGCCGGGAACGACAGAAGCCGGCGCCAGCGACACGTTGGACAGGCCCTGCGAGATCGGGCCGATGGTGCCGTCCGCCAGGCCGGTGGTTGGATTCACGATTTCCGCGACTGAGCTGCCGGCGGTGAAGCTGGTCGTTACCTGGAAGGGGAAGTTGATGAAGGGCGAAATCGAAAGTCCGTGGTCCTCGTTGGGTTGGAAAAAGAGACCGTAGCCGCCGCGGACCGACATCTTCTGGAATGGTTGGTAAGCGAAGCCAAACCTCGGAGCAAAATTCGTCTTCTGCGCCAGGCCGATGGAGTTATCGGTGGTCGGCGTCAGGACGACGTTGTTGGTTGCGAGGAATGCGGTGAAGGCAGTCGGAAGCTCGGCCACATGCTGTTGCGGGATGTAGTAGCGCGTGATGCCGTCGGGAACATCGCCGGTGAATGGGGAAACGAAGTTTCCGATGCGGCCGCTGCTTTCTCCGGGCGCTCCAATGTACTCATAGCGCAGGCCGAAGTTGAGCGTGAGGTTGGGCGTTGTGCGCCAACTGTCTTCGAAGTAGGCGCCGAAGTAATGGCGGAAGTTGTCGTAGACCGGCGGAAAGCTGGTTGCGCTGAGTGAGTTCGCCCCACCCAGGTTGTTGACTCCGCCGGGGACCGTTGCGGCCATCGGGTTGATGACAAACTGCGCGCGATCGGTGGATGCATCGGTATTTGCGACGACGGACGTATAAGTGCCGCCATGCGTCCAATTGCCGCGCGGGGCCGTCGGAGTGGCTTCGGGGAAGGCCACGTGCTGATACTCGGCGCCGGTGCGCATCTGGTGGTTGCTGCGGTCGATGGAGAGGTTTTCCGTGCCCTGCCAAACATCGCTGGCCTTATCGCTGGGGATGGTTGTCGCGGCGCCCAGGTTCGCCAATTGCCCGAACTGGAATAGCGGCAGACCGCCGTTCTCCGGTATCTGCGGTATTCCGGGAATGCCATACTGCGCGGGAATGCCCTGCACGTTCGCGTCCGGCTGAAGGCGCTTGTCGAAGACGCGGCTGTACCCGGCGCGGGCCTCGTTCACCAGGTGAGGCGTGAAGACGTGTGTCCAGCTCAGGGCTCCGTTCTGCGCCTCGGTATATCCGCTTCCGGGGCGCGACGATCCGCCGTCGGCGATGCCGGGGAACGGGCCGGGGACGGCTTCATCCTGATGAACGAAGCTGTAGCGGAAGAACGTCGAGTCGCTCTGCGAGAACTGATGGTCCAGGCGGGTGTCGAAGCTATAGGTGTTGGTCACGTTTTTGGGGCTGGTGGTGAAGTTTGCCGTCAGCGACCCGGCGGTCGGCGTGGGATAGAGATGCAGCAGATTCACCGCTCCGGAATTGATGCGGCCGGCTGGGATCTGGTTCAACGCGGCGATCGATGTGGCATCCGTGAAGGTCTTCTTGCCAACCAATGAACCGGTGTAAAAGGGGTCGCGCACATAGCTGCCGGCGGTGGAAGGCAGCCCCGTAACGGGATCGACTCCGGCGGGCAGCAGGCGCGTGGTGGCGGGATCGAATACCGTGCCCTTGGGAAAGACGCGGCCCAAAACGTCGGTGGATGTTCCGCTTTGCAGCGCGATCAGGTCGGAAAGGTTGCTGAAGTTGCTGGTCTGCTCGGCGGCGGTGGGAACGGTGGTCGTATACGTCTTGCCCTGCACGATGCGCGAGCCCTGGTAATCCATGAAGAAGAAGGTGCGATCGCGGCCGTCGTAAAGATGTGGGATGATGACCGGGCCGCCGAGCGTGCCGCCGAATTGATTGAGCCGGAACTCAGGTTTGCTCTGCGTCGAAAGCACGAACCGGTCCTTCGCGTCGAAGATGTCGTTGCGCAGGTATTCCCATAGGTCGCCGTGAAACTTGTTGGTGCCGGATTTTGTGGTGACGTTGAGCACGGCGCCAGCGGAGTGGCCGAACTCCGCCGAGTAATTGCTGGTCTGGACGGTGAACTCGCGCAAAGCGTCGGGGGGCGGCATAATGACGTACTGCGACTGGTTGACGATGTCGCCGATCGCGACATTGTTGTCCATGCCGTCGAGCAGGTAGTTGTTCTGGGTCCTGCGCGCGCCGTTGGCCGTGAACGATCCGCTGGCCTGCAGGAGGCGGTTGTCGTTCTGCGCGAAGGTGACGCCGGGCGAAAGCTGCGCCAGGAAGGCCGCGTCGCGCCCGTTGAGGGGGAGATCGTTGATGGCGCGCGCTTCCACAAGTTGCTGGATCGAGGAGCTCTGCGTTTCGAGGATGGGAGACGTGGATTCCACCTGGACGTTCTGGGTTACGGCGCCGATCTCCATTTTGAAATTGACTTCGAGCCGCGACTGGATGGTGACATCGATGTCGGAGCGCGTGCTGGTCTTGAAGCCTTCTTTTTCCACCGCGACGCGGTACAGGCCGAGCTTGAGCGGGCTGATGGTGTATTCGCCGTTGGCGCCTGCCGTGACGGTCATCTTGATGCCGGTGTTCTGCTCGGTGACGGTCACGCGGGCGCCGGGAATCGCGGCCCCGGAATCGTCCGTCACTCCGCCGACGATGGCCCCCGTATCGACCTGCGCCAGCGCGGTGGATGCGCCGACGAGTGTCAGTACCGTGAAAAGTGTCAGAGAGAAAAGGGAACGGATGAGTCCGGACAGTGTGTGCCGCTGCATGAAGGTCTCCTGAGGTTCAGGTTGGTTCTTCGAAGGTCTGAGGAAAAGTTTGCAGGTCCTGGGGCCCAATGATATGTAAGCGGTTCCAACGCTACGTATATGCGTGTTGACCCGCGAGTGTCAACGCTAACTTCCCATGGTCGTGTCTTTTGTTACAACCTGGTGAAACCCGTTGACCAAGCGCTGTCTTACACCGCCATCCTGCCGTCTGGGGCGGAGGCAGAGCGTCACGCAATTTCCGGTGGCGAGGGTTTGATGTGCAATGTCACGGCAGCCGTTCCCAGATACGGATGCCTGCCTCTGAGGGTGACGGTGCCCGCCGTCTCGGTCGCACGCACCCACACCGCGCCGGTGCCGCCAATCAAGCCGAACGGGTTGTCGCCGATGAGCTCCGCTGGGCCTTCGAGGGTGAGGTGAATGGCGTCCGCGGCATAGTGGCGAACGTTGCCGTACGGATCGTTGACACGCAGCACGACCCGGACCGCGTCCGCGCCGTCGGCCACCAGCGTCGTCTCATCGGGGACGAGCACGAACTCCTTGTCCGCGCCCGAGCCGGAATATTTCTTGGAAATCACCACTTTGCCGTCGATCAGGCCGTCGATGCGAAGGTCTCCCCAGGTGCCCCTGCCGACTTTGTTGCCGACATCGAAGGTGAAGGGCGGATATTTGAGGTTTGGAAACTGCACGCGGTCGGGGCCGCCTTCCGCGATCGGGTGCTCGCCGGTTTCGTTCATCGTGACCATGCGGACCGTATCCACATTGGAGCTGATGAAGGCGTGCTTGAAGTTGGTCGACTCGTCGTTGCGCGCCCATGAGAATGCGGGTTCGAGCACGATCTCTTCTTCGCGGTCGACCATCGATTTATAGAAGCCCGCGGCCGGTTTGGGAGTGCGGAAAATGTCCATGATGCCGTGGTAGCAGATGCGGTCGCCGGAGCCGAAGTTGTCGTGGGTGTTGTAGTCGAAGGCGCACCAGCCGAGGCCGCCGGCGTATTGCGGATCGGAGGCGAGATGGTCGTGGACGCGCGCGTGGCGGATGACGTGCTCGAGCTGGCGCTCATAAGCGTCGATGGTTTTCGTCGGGAAAGTGTGTCCGACAAATTCGGTGTTGAGGAAGCGCGGATGATTCGGCTTCTTCATCGGCCAGCCGAAATCGTTGAGTGTGAACACGTCTTCGAGGAACTCCGAATTGTAGTTGCTTCCCGTGCGAATGCCGCAGGTTTGGCGGGTGGCGTCGAGCGAGCGCGCCAGGTTGTTGGTGCGCGTGTAAAAGTCGTGATTGTCCGGGCTCTCGTTGATGCGAACGCCCCACAGGATGATGGACGGGTGGTTCCAATCGCGGCGCACCATGCGGCGAACGTTGTCCACGGCGACGTCCTGCCAGGCGAGGTCGCCGATGTGCTGCCAGCCGGGAATTTCTTCGAGGACGAGCAAGCCGAGGTCGTCGCATGCGTCGAGAAAGTGTCGGGACTGTGGGTAGTGCGACGTGCGCACGATGTTGCAGTTGCAATCCTTGCGGATGAGCTTCGCGTCCTGCTGCTGGGCGCGCGCGGACATCGCCTGGCCCACCCAGGGAAACGTCTGGTGCCGGTCCAACCCATGCAGCTTGACGATCTTTCCGTTGAGCGAGAATCCGTGATCGGTAAACGTGGCCTCGCGGAAGCCGATGCGGCGCGTGTCCTCGTCGATCGCTTTGCCGTCGTTGAGCAATTGCACATGCACCGTGTAGTGGCGCGGATGAGCGAGGTCCCAAAGCTCAATAGGACTGCTGAAGCCGGCGAGCGTTACGACGGCTGACGGAGCATCGAGCGCGGCGTCATACGCCTTCGCGCCGAGGGCCTGATCGGCGTCGGCGGGGTTGTGTTGCCTGACCGGCGGTGTGCTGACGCGGGCGGTGCCGTGCGCGATCGCGCGATCGCCGTCGCGCAACTCGGCGAGCACCGAGAGCGCGCCTGGATTGGCCGCTTCCGAACGGTCGAGATAGACTTCGACTTCCACCGAAGGGCTTGACGTGAGAACGTCCTTGGTTTTCGCGTGGATATTTTCGATGAAGATCTGCGGGACGATGCGCAGCGCAACTTCGCGATAGATGCCGCCGAAGGTGAGGTAGTCGACTTCGTTGCCGAAGGGCGGAATGTCCTTGCGCTCGGTGGAATCGACATCGAGGGAAAGCAGATTGATGCCGGTGGGATTGAGGTGGCCGGTGAGTTCGAAGGAAAACGGTGTGTATCCGCCGCGATATTCACCCAGCCGTTTGCCGTTGATGTAGACGGTGGAAGCCAGCATGACGCCTTCGAAGTCGACGAAGACGCGCTTGCCATGGGCGCTCGCGGATACTTTGATCGGGCGGCGGTAGGTGGAGACGAACTCGTACACCTTGTCATCGAAGCCGTGCCACGGGAGCGTCTTGTTGTTGTGCGGAACGTTGACGCTAACAAAACCCGCCGCACTCAAATCAGCCTCGCGGGCAGTAGCGGACGCGCGATACATCCATCCGCGATTGATCGGCAGCACCGTGCGACCGGCAGCCGGGACCGGCGTGACCGCGGCGATTCCGCTGTTGGAAAGCGTGGCAGCGGCAGCGGCGGCGCCGGTAGTTTTCAGAAAGTCGCGACGGTCCATGAAATCTCCTTCATTATGTAAACGGTGCCAGAATTGCAGCCGCGCCGTACTGGTTCTGAAGGATACTATGTTTTAATTCGGAGTCAGAGTTTTAATCCGGCATGAACGTTTCAAATACGGAATCTGGAGAACGAAAATGAGTTTCGTGTCAGTCAAGCAATGCGTTGCGTGTGTACTGGTGGCCGCATCATCATTTGCCATTCATGCATTGCCCGTGCATCTGCGCACGGAGCAGATGACGAACCCACTGGGCATCGACGTTCCGAAGCCGGTGTTCGAGTGGCAGAGCGATTCCATCGCGCCCAACTGGATGCAGAGCGCGTACGAAGTGACTGTGGCGAGCGACGCCGGGAAGTTGCTGCATGGCGACGCGGACGTGTGGAACTCGGGCCGCGTCGCGGGCTCGGACTCCATCAACATTGCGTACGGCGGGCCGGCGTTGGCATCGCAACGGAGATATTTCTGGCGAGTGAAGACGTGGGACAACCATGGCAACAGCACGGTGTCCGCGCCCGCCTGGTTCGAGACGGGACTGCTGACCCCCGCTGACTGGAAGGCGCAGTGGATTCGCCGCGACGACCCAGCAGCGGATAAGGAACTTGCCGACGTCCGCTGGCTGTGGCTGGCGGGCGCCGATCCGCGCAAAGTGCCTGCGGGAACTTCCGCGGAATTTCATTACATGCTGCATCTCGATGCCAGGCCAAAGCTCGCGAGCCTGCAGGTTGTGGCGCATGGACCGTTCGTGGCCCGCGTAAATGGCCAGGTTACGGGCGAGCACACGATATGGAGCTCGTTCGACTACGAAGAGATTTTAAAGGCGCTGAAATTCGGTCCGGGGACGAAGGGCGACAACGACATCCTGGTGAAGGTGAGTGCGCCCGAAGTAAGGGCCCCGGCCACCGCGGGCGTGGCGTTTGCCGCTACCATTCGCATTACGGGGCAGGATGGCGTGGAGCGGCGGATCGTCAGCGATAAGAGTTGGAGCGCCCGCGTGGCCGGCGGCGATTGGAAGCCGGCGGAGGAAGTGGGAAATATTTCGACAGTGTTCTGGACGGGCAAAGCAGTTAGAGATGAGGGTCCCGCGACCCGTGTATCCACTGACGTCGCGCTGCTGCGCAAGGATTTTGCGCTGGGGTCGCAAGTCCGTTCAGCGCGGCTCACCATCACCGCGATGGGCGCATACCGCGCGTTCCTGAACGGCAAGGCGGTCGCGCCCCACACGCTGCTCAACCCCGGCTTCACCGACTTCAACAAGCGCGTGCTGTACCAGACCTACGACGTGACCTCGATGCTGGTGAAGGGGCAGAACACCATTGCGGCGATGCTCGCGGGAGGCTGGCACGGATCCCCGCTGTTGTGGTCCGGCATTCGCTACTTCGAGCAGCCCGACATGTTGCTCGGGCAGTTGGACATTACCTTCGCGGACGGCTCGCACAAAACGATTGCCACGGATTCGACGTGGCAGACCGCAGCTTCGCCGGTGCTCTCGTCGGAGATTTACGGAGGTGAGGTCTACGATGCGCGCCTCGATGTGCCGGGCTGGAACGCTCCCGGCTTCAAAGGCAGCGGCTGGACGGATGCCGTGACCGGCGCCGTGCCGTCCTCGGTGTCGCTGACGGCGCAGCCCGATCTCTCGATCGACAACAACATCACGCTGCATCCCATTGCGATGGCTGCGGCGAATGCGGCGCATCCCGTGGTCTTCGACATGGGACAGAATATGGTCGGCGACATTGCGCTGCACGTACACGGGCCGCGTGGAACGGTGGTGCGCATGCGCTTTGCGGAGCGCATCAATCCCGACGGCAGCATCTACACCGCAAACCTGCGCAACGCGACCGCGACGGACACCTACACCCTCTCCGGCAAGGGCGAGGAAAGCTATACGCCGATGTTTACGTTCCACGGCTTCCGCTACGTCGAACTCTCCGGCTACCCCGGCACGCCGACCACTGCGAGCATCGATGGGCTGGTCTACAACAGCCTTCCCGCGCAGCCGTCCATTCGCTTCAAGAGCTCCAGCGAACTGCTCAACAGCATGGGCAAACTCGGCCTCTGGGGACAGCGCGGCAACTTCTTTTCCATCCCGACCGACTGTCCGCAGCGCGACGAACGCATGGGCTGGATGGGCGACGCCGGAGTCTTCTGGCGTACCGGAACGTACAACTTCGACATCGCCAGCTTCACGCATAAATTCATGATGGACATCGACGATGCGCAGACCAAAGTCGGCGCCTTCACCGACATTTCACCCGACCTGCTACAGCGCGAAGAAGGCGCTCCGGGCTGGGCGGACGCCGGCGTTCTCGTCCCGTATGCGGCGTGGCAGCAGTATGGCGACACGCCGCTGCTCGAACGCTCGTGGCCGGAGATGACGCGCTACATGGACTTCATCCTGAAGTCGAACCCCGACTATCTGCGGCGCAAAAAGCTCGGCGCAAATTACGCCGACTGGCTGGCGCCCGACCAGAACACACCGAAGGACCTGATCGCCACCGCGTACTGGGCGCTTGTCGCACGCGACATGAAGGAGATGGCGACCGCTCTGCATCGCGACTCCGATGCCGACAAATATCAGCAGCTTTACGACCACGTCGCCGCGGCGTATCGCAAAGCGTATGTTCATGCGGACGGTTCCGTCGCGGGGAATACGCAGACGGCGTACGTGGTGACGCTGTATGCGGGCATCGCGCCTCCGGACATGCGGGCGACGATGACCGGCCTGCTGGTCAAGGACATCGAGGCGCATCAGTATCACCTGACGACGGGCTTCCTGGGAACGCCGTTCCTGATGTTCGCGCTCGACGACAATCAGCGCCCCGACGTGGCCTACAAATTATTGCTGCAGGATACGTACCCGTCGTGGGGATACATGGTGCGCAAGGGCGCGACGACGTGGTGGGAGCGCTGGAACGGCGACACCGGCGACCCCAGCATGAACTCCTACAACCACTATGCGTTCGGATCGGTGATGGCGTGGGTGTTCCGGCGCGTTGCCGGCATCGATAGCGACCCGAGCGGCGCGGGCTTCCATCACCTGACGATCAAGCCGCACTTCGACGCCAAGCTGCCGCAGATGCATGCGGAGTACGACTCAACCTACGGCACGGTGATGACGGATTGGAGCCACGCGACGGGCCGCTTCGAGGTGAAGATTCCGGCCAACACGACTGCGACCGTGACGCTGCCGGACGGCCGCGTCGAGCAGATCGGGAGTGGCCTGCACAGCTATGCCGTCAAGTGAGTTGAAGCTTACGGCCGACGGGAGAGACCATGATTAGCAGACGCAGCTTCCTGCAGAGTGCGGTATCGGCAAGCGTTGTCGCGGCGACCGGAGTCGGCGCCGCGGCTGGGGAGAAGCCCGCTGAGCGGGTGGCTGCAACCGCTTCGGCAGGCTCTCCGAACGTCCTCATCTTCATGCCCGACCAGCAGTGCGGTTCAACCGTCCTGCCCGGCAGCCCCGTCGTCAAGCCGCACATGGACGCGTTCCTCAAGCAGTCGGTGGCGTTCAACTCGGCCTACTGCCCCGCGCCGCACTGCTGTCCTTCGCGCGCGAGTTTTATGAGTGGGCTTTATCCTTCCGAACACGGTGTATATAACAACGTCTCTACCGACACCGCGATCCATCTCAACCCCTATCCCGAAACGCCGTTCTGGGGCTTGTGGCTGCGCGCGGCGGGCTATGGAATGGGCTACGCGGGCAAGCTGCATGTGGGCCGCAATATTACGCCGGAGAGTTGCGGCTTCGACAACCTCAGTCAACTGGAACAGGACCGCGGAGTCGTCTCTCGCAGCCAGCAGCAGTGGGCGCGCACGCGCGACGAAAGCACCGATGCAGCCACACGCAAGCCTGGCGAAATGCTTCGCCCCGACTGGGGCAACAACCAGCTCTATCGCACAATCCCCGAGGGCGGAAAGAAGTTCGAAGACCTGCCCGACTACAAGATCATGCAGGCCGGCATCGCGGGAATGAAGCGCCTCGCGGCCGATAGCAAGCCGTGGTGCGTGATGATCTCCAACAGCGGAGCGCACGATCCCTACGACGCTCCGAAGCGCTTCGTCGACCTGTACGACGCGGCGAAGATCGAGCTACCCGCAAGTTTCGAGGACACGCTCGACGACAAGCCGCGCGTCTATCAGCGCCAGCGTTACGAGTACTGGTCGCAGCTATCCGACGACGAAACCCGTGATGCGGTGCGCCACTACTACGCCAAGTGTTCCATGCAGGACGAACTCTTCGGGCAGATGCTTCATGCACTCGAAGAGACCGGGCAGGCAGACAACACCATCGTCATCTACGTCTCCGACCACGGCGACTATCACGCGGCGCACGGCCTGTGGATGAAGGGTATTCCCGCGTTCAAGGAGGCGTATCACATCCCCGCCGTTGTGCGTTGGCCGAAGCAGGTCCAGCAGCCGGGGCGACAGGTCGATGCATTCGTTGCACAGGTGGATTGGTCCTCGACCATCCTCGAAGCCTGCGGAGTCGAGCCCGGGAAAAAGCTCTCCGGCATGAGCCTGATGCCATGGCTCAAAGGAGAAACGCCGGCCAACTGGCGCACGGCAATCTTCTCGCAGATGAACGGCGTCGAGCTCTACTACACGCAGCGCTTCGTCATGACGAAGGATTGGAAATACGTGTACAACGGTTTCGACTACGACGAGTTATACGACCTGCGCAACGACCCGCACGAGATGCGCAACCTCACGTTCCCCAACCTCGCCGCCAAGCGCGCCGAGGTGCGCACCGGCAAGGGGCTGGCGCATCAAGGAGTGCCCTGGCCGCCGTTGCCGGAGCATCTCGCGGCCGTCCGCAAGGACCTGCTCACACAGATGTGGAAGTTTGCGGACGAGCATCGCGACATCATCTCCAACCCCTACGGTACAGTGGCGCTCGCGCCGCTCGGGCCTGGACTCGCCGCTGAATAATTAGGCGTAGAGCAACATTGGCGTGATCGTCGGCTCAGGCTCGCCGTTGGCAACGATCATCCTCTTCAACTCCGCACGCAGCTCATCGCAGATGCCGCGATACTCTTCGCGTCCCACGAGATTGACCTGTTGATACGGATCGCCGGACAGCGAGTAGAGCGCGAAATCGGTATAGGTCTTGCTGAACGCCGCGTTGCCATGCACGAACGCAGGGTCATAAGCGCAGTAGGTCCAATCCCTGGTTCGAATGGCGCGTCCGCAGATCGACGAGCTGATCTGGATATACGCATTCGAGTTCCACGCCTTGCGCGCGGCGGGGTCGTCGATCAACGGCTTCAGCGGCTTGCCATCCATCCCCGATGGCACAGCCACACCGGCTCCGTCGATGAGTGTGGGCGTCAAATCGATCAGCGACACAACCTCGTTCACCACGACCGAGCGATCGAAGCCCGGACCAGCGACGATGAACGGAACGCGCAGGCTGGACTCATGCGGCGACCGCTTGTACTCGCCCAGCCGCGTGCGGAACGTGCAGCCGTGGTCGGAGAAGAAAACGATGATGGTGTTGTCCAGTTGCCCGGTCTTTTGCAGCGTGTCGACCAGCTTGCCCACGCAGTCGTCGATCGCCTGGCAGTCGCCGTAGTAGCCCGGCAGATGCGACCGCCAGTTGCCGGGAAGGTTGCGCAGGTCGTGCGGCACAAAGGGATCGTTGTACGTGTCCTCATAGCGCTTGGGCGGAACGAACTGGTCGACATCGTTCTGCTGATGCGGTTCCAACTGCGAAAGAAACAGCAGCCAGGGCTTGTCGTGTTTCTGCTCGAGGAATGCGACGCCGCGGTCGGCGATGAAGTCGACGCGGTACTGGTCCTTGAAGCCGATGTTGGCGCCCCCGTTGTCCCAGTAATTACCCTCGTACGGATGCGACTCAAGTTCGATGACGTTGGCGCCTTCCCATAGATCGTCGAAGCCGCCGCGCGAAGGCCCGGGCGGAATCCAGCCTCGCTGCAACTCGCCCGCACTGTTTTTGTTGGCGGAGACATGCCACTTGCCCATGAACGCGGTGGTGTAGCCCTCTTTCTTCAGCGTCGTCGCAATCGTCGGCAGGGAGTGGTCGAGCTCCAGGCCGAGCTTCCACACCTTGGTCCGCGTGGCGTACGCGCCGGTAAGAAACGACGCGCGCGACGGCGAGCACAGCGGCTGATTGCACACAGCCTGGCGAAAATTCGTGCCGCGCTCGGCCAGCGCGTCGATGTTCGGAGTGTTCGCCGAAGGGTTCTCGCGGTTCGCGCCGACGAAGTCCGCGCGAAACTGGTCGGCGCAGATCATCAGCACATTGGGACGTCTCGCGGGTGCTGCTGGCGCGGCTTCTGCCGCAGCCGAAGAACTTCCCGCCGCCATCACGGTCCCGGAAGCGAGGGCTGCATTGCGAAGGAACTGACGGCGCGAGGTCGAAGAATTTTCATGCATAGGGTACACACCGGATCGTTAGGAGAAATGTGTTTGACGCACAGAAATGATAGCGCTTTCATTTTGCTTCCTGAAAGCGCACGGATTTTCTTCGAAGACGGGCACTGTCGCCAGCTTCTTCGTTAATGGAAATTCTATCTCACGCTTCGAAATGGCTCGCGGACAGCAGCCTATTTGCCGACAACCAGAATGGAAAATGTTCCCGGAACCATGGGCGGCCGCGAGTAGCGCGCGCCCGGAGCGGGCGGCGGCGCTGCGCCGAACTCCGCGGTAATCAGCAGAATGTGCCCGGTCTTTGTATCCAGCGTCAGCGTCTTGGCGCGCACCGGCGTCGTCACCGTCTGCTCCACATCGAAGCTGGTGGGGCCGTGCTCCTTGATGACCGTCAGCGTGCCATCGCCCTGCGAACTGAAAGTTTCCATCGTCTGCGGATTGAAGACTGCGCCGTCGCAGCCGTTGCCGATGGGCAGGTCGGTAATGATCTTGCCGTCCGCTGCATTGACGATAATCATGTTCTTCTTGTCGCGGCAGGCGGCGAAGAGCACACCGTGTTTGGCGTCGATGGCGAGCCCGGCGCAGCCTCCGCCGTGGCTGGAAATATCGTATTTGCCGGTCATCGTCATGGTTTTGGTGTCGACGACGGCGATGGCGTCCTTGTCTTCGATGTCGATAAACATGCGGCCCTTGCCGTCGAGCACGGCTTCCTCGGGCGCGCCTCCGATATCGATGGTGCCGAGGACCGCGCCGTCCTTCGCATCCAGCACGGTGACGTTCGGAACGGAGTGGCTCAGGATGTAGACGCGGTGCATCTCGGGGTCCGCCAGGTAGCCGTCCGGATTGCCCTGGGTATCGAGCTTCTTCACGTCGTCCATGGTCTTCGTATCGAACATGGTGACAGGTTTGCTGGTCGCGAAGCCGTGGTGGTACTTGGTGTCGACGGTCGCGCCGTGGGCGCTGACGTTGGGGATTTCTCCAACCTGGACAAGCGTATCGAGGTCGTAAATGTGCAGGCTGCCCGCGGGGCCGGAGCGCGCGACATACAGCCGCCGTCCTTCGGAGTCGGCGGTCACATAGTCGAAGCCGCCCTCGCCGCCAACTTTTACCGTCTTCAAGACCTTGTAAGGACCGGCCGTCTGTTGCGCGGTTGCGAACGTGGGCAGAAGCGCGATGCCGGCAAGGGCGAGGCAGGGAACGAGCGATGGCATAGGGAGTCTCCAGTAAACACTGACGAGGATAGCGCAATAATGGCCTCCGCGAAGGCACGATGACACAGGTGTAATGAAGCGGCGTTCGCAACGGCCACTTTCGAGCAGTTGCGCATGGCTTCGGCGGTAGCTACGATGGTTTGATACCTGCGAGCCCCACCATGTCCAAAGCGTTTCTCGGCCCCCGTCCTTCGACTACCTTCCGCTCCCCCGGCTCCATGGGTTTCAATAAGGTCATCTGCATGCTTGCGCTGCTTCTGCCGTTCTTCGGGACGGCAACGCAACAGGCCCGAGCGTATCCGGTGGGCGAGCCCATCGGAACCACCGGCCCGTTGGTAGGAGCGACTCTGACCTTCACCGCCTCGGGAACGCTCTCCTCGATCGCAGTCCTGACCCAGGGCGCGCCGAACCTCGACTTCAAATTCGTTTCCGGCGGGACATGCGCTACGGGGACGGCGTATACGACCGGCCAGACCTGCACCGTCAGCTTCACCTTCACGCCGACGCTGCCCGGGCCGCGTTACGGCGGCATAACCCTGACCTCCGCCGCAGGCACACTCCTCGGCAGCACTTATATTTATGGCATCGGCATGGGTCCGCAAGCCAACTTCTCTCCCGCAACCCAAACCATCATCAACACCAACGTCGACCGTGCCGTCGGTGTCGTTTTTGACGGCTTCGGGAACCTCTTCGTTGGTTCGGAATTCACCGGCCTCCTTGAGCTCACCGCCGCCAGCGGTTACAACTCCGTCATCAACCTGAACAACACCTTCGTCGATCCCATTGGTATAGCGATCGACGGCAACGGCAACCTCTTCGTCGTGGACCACGCCAGCAACACTGTCACCGAACTCTTTGCCGGGACGGGCTACACCACCACGAGTGCCATCGGCAGCGGCTGGCTCGCGCCGCTGGGCATTGCCATCGACGGCACTGGGAATCTGTTCATCGCCGACCGTGACAACTTCGCTGTCCGCGAGCTTACTGTCGCGAGCAACTATACGCAGTCCATCAAACTGCCCGGCACTTACAACCAGCCTGCCGGCGTCGCACTCGATAGCCTTGGCAACCTCTTCGTAGTCGACGAAGGCGACGGCCTTCTCCAGGAACTCATCGGCGCCGGAGGCTACTCTTCCGCCACCACCATCAGCACCGGATACACGTTCGCCTCAGGGCTGAACATCGACACCAACGGCAACATCTACATTTCAAACTCGCGGGTGTCCCTCCTTCAGGAACTCACTGCCGCCGACGGCTACAAAACACTTAAAACCATCAGCAGCGGCTTGAAGATTGAGAATGTCGCACTCGATGGCACCGGCAATATCTTCGGCGCGGACTTCTTCGATCACACCATCGTCAAGTTCGACTTTGCCGACGCACCCACCCTTACCTTCTCCCCCACCAACATCGGTCAAGTCAGCACCGACAGCCCCCAAATTGTTACGCTCTTCAACAACGGCAACGCAGACCTCGACTTTCCATCCCTTCCCTCTGCCCCCAACCCGAGCATCACTCCCGGCTTTACGATCGCCGGTAATTCGAGCTGCCCCCAGTCGTCTGCGTCCTCACCGCCCGCTACGCTTGCCGCGGACGTGTCATGCACCTACATCATCAGCTTCTCGCCGCTGGCGCCCGGTCCAGATAACGGGCATCTGATCCTCACCGACAATAATCTCAACGACCCCAGCGCAACCCAGGACGTCCGGTTGAATGGAGATGGCACGATACTGCCACCAACGGTTGCCAGCGTCTCGCCCAACAGCGGTCCAGTCGCCGGCGGAACAGTAGTGACGATCTCCGGGTCCGGCTTTTCGGGCTCGACCGCCGTTAGCTTCGGTACGTCCGCCGCGGCAAGCTTCACCGTCAACAGCGATACTTCGATCACCGCGACAACTCCGGCGGGCACGGGTACGGTCGATGTCACCGTAACGGCCCCGGGCGGCACCAGCGCGACCAGCCCGTCCGACCTCTACACCTACGCCGCTCCGCTGCCCCAGACGATCAACTTTACGCAGCCTCCACCAGCGTACGCGGGCACCGCTGTCTTGCTTTCTGCCACCGGTGGAGGTTCAACAAGCCCCGTCGTCTTTTCCGTCATCAGCGGCCCCGCGACGGTGAGCGGAACGAACGGCTCGACGCTCACCTACAGCGGCGCGGGCACCGTCGTCGTCGAAGCCGACCAGGCCGGCGATGCAACCTACGCACCCGCGCCTCCGGTGCAGAAGACCATAACCACGACCATCCTCACCGAGCCCCTCACGACCGCAAGCGCCGCAGTGCAAACGCTCGTAACGTTCAGCACTGCGGGAAGGCTCACCGCTATTACCGCGCTGACCCAGGGCAAGGCCGGCGGGGAATTCAACAGCGTCCGCGGCGGCGACTGCGCCATCGGCACAACTTACGCGGCGGGCCAGACCTGCACCGCCGACTTCAGCTTTACGCCCGCACACCCGGGCCTGCGTTACGGCGCGGTGTCGCTCACCGACGCCTCCGGCGCGACCCTCGGCAACGGCTACGCCTACGGAACCGGCAACGGCCCGCAGGTTGCCTGGCTCCCCGGCACGCAAACCGCCATCGGCACCGGCATCAGCGGCCCTACCGGCGCTGCGGTCGACGGCAATGGCAACATCTTCCTCTCCGACATGGGCAACAACACGGTCGAAGAAATCCTCGCATCCGACGGTTCGACCCGGGTCGTCGGCAGCTTTACGCTGCCCGACGATGTCGCGGTAGACGGCAGCGGCAACGTCTTCGTCATCAGCAACCGCACCACCGTAAGCGAGATCCTCGCCGTCAACGGCAGCGTCCCCGCGAACCCCACCATCCTCACGCTGTACACCACCTTCACCGCGCTCAACGGCATGAAGGTCGACGCCAACGGCAACGTCTTCGTGGCCAACTCGCTCAATATGGGAGGCAATAGCGCGATCTATGAAGTGCTCGCCGTCAACGGCAGCATTCCCGCATCGCCTACGGTGGTTACGATCGTCAGCGGCATTGGCGGGCCCACCGGCGTGGCCATCGATGTCCACGGCAACGTCTACTTCTCCGACGAAGACGGCGACACCGTCTGGGAGGTGATGGCGGTGAACGGCGTCATTCCGCCCAACCCCGTAACTCGCTCGCTGGTCTCCGGCTTCATCGAACCCACCAACGTCGCGCTCGACGGCGCAGGCAACCTCTTCGTTCCCAACTTCGGCGACCACACCGTGAAGGAAATCTTCGCGGTGAACGGCTCCATCCCGGCGAATCCCGCGGTCTTGACCCTCAGCACCGCCCTCGGCGAGCCCCAGGGCCTCACCGTCGACAGCGCCGGCAACGTCTTCGTCGCCGACGAGGGCGTAACGCAGCTCGTCAAGCTGGACTACGCCGACCCGCCATCGCTCACCTTCGCCACCACCGACGTCGGCTCGACCAGCACCGACAGCCCGCAGACCGTGACCATGATCAACAACGGCAACGCCGACCTCGTCTATGCAACGCCTGCCGCCGGCGCCAACCCCAGCATCACGCCCGGCTTCACCATCGGCAACGGCTCAACCTGCCCGCAACTCAGTGCAAGTTCCGCCACCGCGACGCTCGCAGCCGGAAAATCCTGCACCGATGTCGTCAGCTTCACGCCCATCACCGGAGGCCCCGACAGCGGCAAGCTCATCACCACCGACAACGACCTCTCCATCCCCGGCTCGACGCAGGTTGTCCCGCTGAACGGCATCGGCATTGCTCCCGCAATTCTCACTCTCACGGCGAACCCCAACACCGCGGCGTTCGGCACCACCGTCACTCTTACCGTGACCGCGACAGCAGCGCCACCGTCCACCGGCACGCCAACCGGCACGGTCGAATTCTTCAACAGCGGCGCATCGCTCGGTACCGTCCCCTTGAGCGCCGCCGGTGTCGCAGTCCTTGCCACGTCCACCCTCCCGGCGGGCACGGACACCATCACCTGCACCTACTCTGGCGACCCCAATTTCGCCCCCGCCACCTGTAACCCCGTTGTAGTCCTCATCACTGCCGCGCCCTCCGCACTCACCATCGCTTCGAGCGTCAACCCATCGCCGGCGCTGACCCCGGTCACCTTCACCGCGCACTTCTCGGTCAACGGCCAACCGGCGGGCGCTGGCAACGCGATAACGTTCAGCATCGCGCAATCGCCCGGCGTTGCCGTGCTCACGTTCCCTGCCACCACCGATGCCAGCGGCGCCGCGAACTTCACTGCCGCGGGCTTCTATCCCGGCATATATTCCGTCTCCGCCGCCTTCACAGCGACCGGCAACTACCAGGCCGCGTCCGCCGTCCCCGTGAGCGAAATCGTCAACCTCAACCCAACCTCGACGACGCTGACTGCCTCTCCGAACCCCGCCGAGCAGAACCAGACCATCACGTTTGTGGCGACTGTGACCGCGCTTGCCGGCACCGCTCCTCCGAACGGCACAGTCACCCTGCTCGACGGCGCGACCGTCCTCGCGACGGCGTCGGCCACGTTCGGCGCGGCGGCATTCTCCACTGCGACGTTCGCCTTCAGCACGCTGGCGCCCGGCATCCACTCGTTCTCGGCGGTCTACACGCCGCTCGCGGGCAACTCCGGCGTCAACGTCGCGGGCATTCCCTTCGGGACCAGCGGCGGCGCCGTGTCCTTCACCGCCAGTCAGTCCTCCGGCCTCTCGCTCACGATCACGCCGCAGGACTTCTCGCTTACCGCCAACCCACCCGCGATCACCATCGAAACCCAGCATCACGCCACGATGCAACTGACGCTGACCTCCACCGGCGGCTGGACCGGCCCCATCACCCTCACCTGCGGCACGGTGCCCGCATGGGTGACATGCGAGCTGCCCGCATCGGCAGTCACTCTCGGCGCGGACGCCACTCTCCCGGTCAACTTCACCATCGACACCGACCAGCTACTCGGCTTCCTCGCCTCCGCAACGCCGCCGTCCCGCCCATGGGACTTCAGCCGCATCGCACTCGCGACACTCCTGCCGCTCACGCTGCTCGGCTTCACCCGCCGCCGCAAGACACTGCGTTCGCTGCTGGTGCTGGCGTCGCTGGCCGTCTCTATGAGCGGACTGACAGCTTGTGGCGGCAACTTCTATCCGCAACACGCCGCGCCCGGTGTTTACAACATCCCGGTGACCGGGACCGGCACCGCCGTCGGGGCGACCGCGCCCAATACGCACACGCTCAATATCACCCTCACCGTGACGCCCTAGATCCAGGCTGGCGGAGAGGACAAGGGCCAATCGCTCGGAACGGCAACTCTGCTGCCCACACGGAGTTGCGACGAAACCCGCAGAGACTTCAAGCGCGAATGCCACGCCAAACGAGACCTTTCCGGTAATAGCACGAACGGTGTATGGATAATAGCGGAAAAGGCGCATAACTTCGCACTTGTGGAAAGACTTCGGGACCGGTGTCTCAGCACGACAACGACTGCATCGACACCGAAGCCGACCATGCTGACAACACATAAAAAGGCACGTAGAGATACATCTGGGGACCCGGCCATGAATCGCTTTCATTCTGCAACACGTTACGCTTTACTTTTTGCCCTTACGCTAACTGCCACCGCAACCGCCTTCGCCGGCGGCCCGAAGAAGATCTCACCGGATTTGGTCAACCCGACGACTTCAACCGTCTCCGTCATCGTTCAATACAATACGGCACCCACTGCCGGCCTGCTCCAGCAGCTTACGGCCCTGGCTGGGCCTATCGCTCCGGTGCTGCTTAAGAGCATCAATGCAGTGCAGCTTTCTCTGCCTGTCGGTTCGCTTGCCTCAATTGCCGCGGACAGCAATGTGAAGTACATCAGTCTCGATCGTGCCGTGCGGGCGCACGATTCGTCGAAGGTTCCTTCGATCGCCACCAGCCCGGAATATACGGTTGAGCCGATCAACGCTCCCGCAGTGTGGTCGATGGGCTATAAGGGCGCCGGAATCGGCGTCGCGGTCATTGACAGCGGCATCTCCAACACCGCCGACCTCTCCGCGGTTGCGATTCTCAGTCGCGTGGTCTACAGCCAGAACTTCGTGCCCTCGGGGCTCCTGGGCGCCTTGAGCACCGGCGACACATTTGGCCATGGCACTCACGTTGCAGGTCTGATTGGCGGTGGCGGCGCCAATTCGACCGGGAAGCATTACTTCCACACCTTCCTGGGTGTGGCTCCGAGCGTGAATTTCATAAACCTCCGCGTACTGGACGGCAACGGACAGGGTTCCGACACCGCGCTCATCCAGGCGATCGAAACGGCGATCTCGCTGAAGAACCTCTATAACATTCGCGTGATCAATCTCTCGCTGGGGCGGCCAGTTTTCGAGAGCTACACTCTCGATCCGCTCTGCCAGGCAGTCGAGCAGGCATGGAAGGCCGGCATCGTCGTGGTAGTCGCCGCAGGCAACGATGGCCGCAATTTGTCGATGAACACCGAAGGCTATGGCACCATCGAAGCTCCGGGCAACGACCCTTACGTCATCACGGTCGGCGCAGTGCGCACCAATGGAACGCCGGGAATCGGCGACGACGCCATGGCGAGCTACAGCTCCAAAGGCCCGTCGTTCATCGACCAGGTGGTCAAGCCCGATCTCGTCGCGCCCGGCAATCTGGTCACCAGCCTTCTGGCAAACAATTCGGCGTTACAGCAGGAAAATCCCGCCTTTTATACGCCGCTGGGTTTCTACCAGAGCAACGGCAACCCCGCCAACCCCTCGAAGGATTACATGCCTTTGAGCGGCACCAGCATGTCCACCGCGGTGACCAGCGGCGCGGTCGCTCTTCTCCTGAATTCCAACGGCAGTCTCACTCCTGACGCGGTAAAGGCCCTGCTCATGCGCGACGCCAACAAGAGCGTCTTGCCGCAGACCAGTACCGTCACAGCGGACGGCGTCAATTACATTGCACACAATGACGTATTTACCGTCGGCGCGGGTTACCTCGATATCGCCGCCGCAGTTAGGGACGCCAAGACAACCACCGTTCCCACGGGGACCGCAAAATCCCCCATCGCAGTCTTCAACCCCGACACCGGCGCAACCCACCTGGTCGTCGACCAGACCGTCCTGTGGGGCGCTGGCGCCACCAGCGGCAGCACCGTCCTGTGGGGCGCGGACAACGTCTACGGCCAGAACGCCTTCACCAGCGGCAGCACGGTCCTTTGGGGCGCGGGCACGACCAGCGGCAGCACAGTCCTTTGGGGAGCAGGCACGCCGGCCAGCAGCACGGTCCTCTGGGGAGCAAATGGCCCTGGCGCGAACACCGTTCTGTGGGGCGCGGACAACACGAACGGCTCGACAGTCCTTTGGGGAGCGAACGATCCTTCCGCCTACAGCTCGCTTTGGAGCAACACCGTCCTCTGGGGCGCAGGAACTCCGGACGCTGCGACCGTCCTCTGGGGTGCGAACGACCTCAACGGCTCGACCGTCCTTTGGGGCGCAGGCGACCCTTCCAGCTCCACCGTGCTATGGGGCGCCACCACCCTTAACCCGGATTTCTCACGAGCGATTATGTATTGGCTAAAAAATATATAGCAAAAGGCCGTATTTTCTGTCATAACAGCGTTGTCAAGACGAAGTTATAAACCAGAAAAAGGACGGCCTTTGATGACAGAGTGTACACAAGAGAGATTCGGATTTACAGCTCATTTTTCGCGCCGGGTGGAGGCGGGCTTTACCGCCGGACAGGTCAGCTCGGACGGCGGCGGTTTGCTGCTGCGCGAA
>Ga0209483_1000347_pt1 | contig 42007 bp, 42 predicted proteins | sample NGEPerA_FD_184508 | JGI IMG/M metagenome (GOLD analysis project Ga0209483, IMG submission 184508) | Arctic peat soil microbial communities from the Barrow Environmental Observatory site, Barrow, Alaska, USA - NGEE PermafrostL2-A... | ecosystem: Environmental > Terrestrial > Soil > Wetlands >...
GTGCGCAAAACACCGCAACATCGCCCGAAAATCCCGCTCCAAAACGCGCGCACGGCGCAAATACTTGTTTCGCATTGTCAGTCCTAGTCTTTCAGCAGGTTCACACCCGCTCAACTAGGAAAGACCCTTCCATTATTATGTTCCTCGCTTGTTGTTGCACCTGTGTCGGCACGTCGCGATACACAGCAGTCTGGGCGAGCAGCCAAGTGGCGTGTTTTGTCGGACCACGCCAGCGCGAGACAACTTCATGCAGTCGCCCAATATGCCAAATCTGGCGATTGCCGAGAGCAACGATTGGTTGGCCGTTTGCGGTATGAGCGCCCAGGAATTTGCAAAAGTCCTTGGCATCACTGCCGCCTTCCAATGATTGTTCCTCGGTAAAAGTTCTGGCGAACTGTTCAAATGGCAGATCAACTTGCTCCTGAATCGCTGATCCTGCTTGCTCGTTTTCCACATTGTCGTCACCTGAACCGTAGTAAAGTCGCGACATCAATTCGCTTCTTGATGGTTCATCCTCAGCAATCTCGGTTTTAGAGGAATTCAAGTTAAGTCCTTTTCCGAGGAGTTGCACCTGCAAAATGCGGAGGTGCTGATGAATCTCTTGTCTGGAATTTCCAAAAAGTCGAATGTCATCTACATAGCGACCATATCGAGCTTGAGCGCGAACCATCGCATCATCCACGTCCTTCAGATAGAGATTGGCTAGATAGCCTGGCGGAGGCGGGTGGCGCGCTTGAAGTTGGCGGACACCACCGCCTCCAACTCCTCCACCACGCTCAACCGCCGCTCCACTTCCGCCATTTTCAGGAACAGCAGAAACGTCAACTGCTCGACGTAATCGCCATACGACAAACCATCATCGCGGAGAATGTTGCAGTAGTTCCATAGTTTTTGGACGAGTTGTGGCGCTGGATTCGACATTGGTTTGAATTTTTGTGGCAGATTACTTGAACCAAGTGGCGAGCGTGTTCTGAATAATCTGAAAATCTTCCGCTTGCCACCGCTCGGCGACAGCTTGCGATCCCCAGCCTTCTTCCGTTTTGAAAAACTCCGAGTAAGTGGTCATTGCAGCCGCATAAACAGGGCTTCCACGCACAGTATCCAGAACGACGCCGGTGGTTTCACTTTCTTCCAGGGTCATCATGGCGATGACACGGCAAACATCCTCTGCATGTTTCCTAGCCTGACGGCTTTCCAACTCCCGGACTTCGGCAGATTTTGAAGCATCTTGTGACACTGACCACCGGTCGCGCATTGCGGTAAGTTTCATCACTGTCAACGTCACGGGATTGGGCAGCACAATTTCCAATTCCTTGAACTTGAAAGAAAATGGATGTAATTCAGAGCCGGTCGCTTCTGGGTTTTCCCGGCCATGAACACCCATCTGTCCCAGCGAAGGTTGTGGCTTTACCCGCCGCGCCTGAATTCGCAAATCATCCCGCTTTTGCTCCGGCGACGGCGCGTGAAAATCCAGAACAACTTGTCGCCCTTCGCCAATCACTTTTGAAAATTGCCAGCGCGCATTTTCAGGCACGACCTTGAAGCCGTGTTTATCCAACACCTCATGCAGGCGTCGCTGCTCCTCTGGTGAAGCAATCAAATTCAGGCTTATCAGAAAATCAAAATCCTTCGTCACGCGGGGCGTCTGATCTTTCCAGCGATGAATAGCCACTAAAGTTCTGATCTCATCCACAACCAACTTATCGCCCGTTGGTGTAACAATGGAATGTCCATCCGGGGTGCCGAGAAAACGCAATTGCGAAATCAACCACTGCTGCTTGAGGAATAAACCATAGCCGCCCGCCAGCAAAAGTCCCGGAGCAATCTTTCGCAGATCAGTCCAGAGTGGCACGAAATGCGGCCACAACTCATCCTGCACTTCGTCGCTCATCGCCGCGCCTCCTTGAGAATCTGCTCACGCAAATCCTTCGCCGCATCCTGCTGGCGCGCGTCGCCGGACTGGAGCTCCAGCCAGGTCTGCAACCGGCTCGCCCAGCGAACCCCTTTTCCATCCGTCTCGTTGCCAAAAAAGAATCCCGCCTCGTCCGTCTCCACCAGCTCCACATCGGCGAAATTCGGCACGGACTCCGGCGTGCCGCCGAGCAGCGTCAACGCTAGTGGCAAACTCGAAACCGCAATACGACGCGGACCTCCCTGCGAAAACATTGCGTAGCGCGTCACGGAGCTTTCACCGGTCAGCGCCCATTTGAGCAATGGACTCGTTGAGAGAACACCCGCCCAGTCCATGCCCTTCGGCAACCGCAACGCCTGCCGTGCTCGCACCAACGGCTTGCGCCATTCACTGCCGAGTTTGTCGAGCAGGCGCAATGGCTCATTCAGCGCGATGACTCCTGCGCCCTTCGACACAATCAAATCTTCTTCCATCGCCTGCACCGCCTTGGATGCTTGCGGCAGCGACAAAGCAACTCCCGCTGACTGGATGGCCGCCGCCAATTCCGAGAGCGACTCCCATTTCGGACGCTGCAAAAGCATCCGCGCCACCATTGCCGAACGGCCGCGATACGGATTGTTCAGCGGGCGCGAATCGCGATACCGGTTCGGCGCACCGGAGCGCATCACGCAGAGCCTCCCCGGCACTAGCACCACGCCATTGCCGCACAAGTCCACTCCGCTCACGCCTTCACGCTCCAGTTCTTCCAGCCGTTCCGGTGACAAATAGGGCACTTGAATCATCGGCCACTCGCCTGCTTTCGTCGCCGACTTTGCCTGCGCCATCGCCAGTTGAATTGTTTGCGGCGTCGCCCGCGCTTTCAACTCGACCACAAAACGAAATTCTTCCGGCTCTCCCGGCAACGCCAGTTTTATGCGGGCATCCGCCTTTTCATTGCCGCCAAGCACTGTGCAGGATTTCACCACCAATGGCGGCAGCAACACCGTTCCCACTTGAAAGCGGGAAAGCATCGTGACTTCACTAATTTGCTGGTTATCTTTCATTTCTTAAGTGGGAAAATGATATATTTTAAGAAAATGGCAACTAATTTTCTTAAATAAATACATTTTCCCTCAAAGGAAAACGGCTCAATTTGATTAAACAAAACCACATAAATTCAAAGTGCTCCGGCGAATGCTTTTTGGAGGATGGACTGGCGGAGACAGGTGGCGCGCTGCGAACTAATTTTCATTTCGCCTCCTTCGTTGGTTTGCCGAAGCCGGTCGGCACAAATCCCTCTTTTTTCATCCAGGCAATTGCTTTGAGCCAGCGGTCTTTTGGAAAGCGCTTTTTGCTATCATGCCAGCGTTCCAGAATTTCGTGGAGGATGTTATCTTCCGTCGCTTGCTTGCCCCACAAAATCAGGTCGTTCCAGGCGGCATAGGCTGTGCAAAAAATCTCGCACCGCTCCGTGTCCCATTTCCGCATCAGTTCGATGAGTTTTTCGATTGTCGGTAATTTGTCCGCCCAATAACGCTCCACATATTTTCTATGTCCGCCCGCCTTGTCCAAGGCTTGGTAGGCGTGGCCGTATGATTCGCGCCGCACCTCTTGATACCATTTCTGTTTCTTCAATTCCGCCTCGTTGGCGTAGATAAGTTTGTTGTCCAACGGCCCGGCGGCTTCGCGGTGATATTGACCGTGAATTTCTTCAATCTGCGCGATGTGTTCGCAGAGGTGGAAAATCTTCTGGTGCTTGATGCGCCCAAAAGTTGGCTCGATATGCAGGCGGTGAACAATCTCCGCCGACAACAAAGCCCGGGCAAAATGGGAATTGGGTTGTTGAACATGCTCTGGTTTGAGCGGCGGAATGATGTCGGAAATTTGAATGGCAGGCATTGTTGCCACAAGTTCACCGCTGAAAGCTTTGTGCAGAATGGACTGGCGGAGGCGGGTGGCGCGCTGGAGGTTGGCGGACACCACCGACTCCAATTCCTCCACCACGCTCAACCGCCGCTCCACTTCCGCCACGATCCGCGTCTGCTCGGCCAGCGGTGGGAGCGCGACCGGAATCATTCGAATCGTTCCCATCGAGAGTGAAGGCTGTGCCACCGCCTTGATGAAACCAAACGTGAGCGAATGGCCGACCGGTGAGCGTAAGAACATTTCCAGATATGCTTCGGACACGAATTGCGGATCAACACGGATCATCGCGATGTTCGGCCCAAGAAAATATGGCTGGTCGTCAGGGACTCGGGCGACATTTCCAGTGCCAGCACCAACGAACACCATTAACAAATCGCCAGCTTTAAGTTGAGATCGGGTCAGTTGTGCAACCGTGCTGCTTTTAATTCGTGAAATTTCTGTCCGTTTGAAACCACTGCGCCCGGCATTCTCTGCCTTGATCACGGCAAGGTCGCCATCTGGTGAGTATTTGACATACTTCGTATATTCAAACCCTGCCAACTTAGTAACGAACCCAATTGCTTCGACGGTCAACCATGTCCAGCCTACGGGAATCGCAGGAAGTTTCTCGGTGTCGGGTGCGGCGGGTTCTTTGTATTGGCCACGGCCCTGCCAGTTTAGGCGGCGCTCCGTGAGGATGCGGGTCAGGAGCTGCGCTCCGGTTTCGAGTTTTGAGTTTTTGGTTTTGAGTTGCCGATGCAGTTCGACTTCGGTGGGGACGAGGCGACCTTCGCAGGCGGCTTTGAGGACGGCGGCGCGGTAGCGTTTGAGGTTGGCCTGCACCCGCCGCAACGCCGCCACACCCGCCTCCAGCCGCGTGAATTGTTTTTCAATCTCCGCCACAATTTGCCGCTGTTCGTCCGGTGTTGGGAAGGGAAATTGGAGGTCTCGAATGATCTCTTGGCTGATGTTCGACTGTGCGCCGCCTTTGCCCATTTCAACCAACTCTCTGCGTTTCGATTCGAGAAACCGATATGCGAAGCGGGTATCAATTTCATCGGGAAGAAAAATTCCGCATACAGCCTGATTTGTGGCCGCGTCCATTCCCAATATGCCGAGCTTTCCGACCGTCGCACCATAGAGCGCAACGCAGAGCGTGCCCTTTGGAAAAAGTTTTGCTGACGAACCATCCAAACCTGCCTGCGAGATTTTTTCCTGCGTTTCGTAAACCGTGCTGTCGCCAAGCTCGCCGGATTTGACCCACGGAATCCTACCTCCGTAGTAAGCGGCGACACCACGTTTCGGTGTTCCACCACTCGATGTCTTGGCCACGTCTCCGAGGCGGACTGTTTTCCAACTGCTCATTTCCTTGGCTTCCTTTTCACCTGTTTGGTTTTAGGAGTCGCTTTTTCGGAAGCCACAGTCACAGTCGCGCCACATTTCGGACAACGGAACTTGCCTGACGTGATTTTCTTAAAGCGCAATCCAGTGTCTTCACTCGAATCAGTCCAACAATTCGTAATGAGCAGACCGGCGAAGCTAACATCTTCCGCAAGGCCACAGCGCCGGCACGCCAGCAACTCGCGATCATCAACGAACATACCAAGGGTGCGCGCCTCCGCCTGAACAGCGGCGAGTTGTCTAGCCAGCGACCGCAACGGTGGGGGGCTTTTTTTCATGCCGCAAGCACCTCGTTAAGTTCATCGAGCAGTTTGGGCAGTTGCTCGCCGAAAAGTTGGTGTGCTTTGCCCAAACCGCCGCGCTGATTGAATGGTGAGAGTTCCAAATCCTCCGGCTCAATGCTGATGGCCGTGGCGATGTGCTCGCGAATCAAATTCAGCCACGCGAGTTGTTCGGGAACAAACGTGACACCGGCTTTGGCTTTATCCATGAGCCATTCGTTGAACCGCTCTTGCACGGAGTCGGCGAACGGTGCGAGCACTGGCTGTTGTTCCAACGTGAAGCGGACGAGGGCGACGAGGTCGGCAAAACGTCCGGCTTGCGAGCGGCCTTTAACCTTGCCCGGCGCAGTCACGGCGAATGCGTCCCATAGGCGGTCTTCGGTCCACGCGGCGTGATTGTCGCGCAGTTTCTTTTCCAGTTCCTTGAGCATCTTTTCCGTAAGGCGCTGTTTGAATGGGCGGCTGTAAAGGATTTGCAGCGCGGTGATCTCGGCCTGGTGCTGCTCGATGTAATCGCGGAAGGATTTCAGGAGGTTCGCAGCTTTTTCTTTCGCAGCGGCGTCGAAGCCCTGATGTGTGACAACATCAGCGGTGACGGTATCAATAGTCTGCTCATTCTGCTGCTTGAGTTTCACAAGCGTGTCGCGCAAAGGGGCCTGAGTTGGAAGAGAGATCAGGCTGACGTGAAAGTTTTTTAGTCACAGGTTGTGACAGATTTGAACCAGCCGATTCTCCAACAAGCTGTGTGAGAATTGGAGTTCTTGCCATCACAACCGAGTTTCACAATGTGCATCCAGGCTCCGTTTCAGCGATCTGCCGCATGAACCTGGCAATCCATGCCGAGGCGTAACGAACGTCTTTGAGAATTTGCCGTTTATCGGCATCGCTTAACCGGCGACAAAGGATTTTTAACACGCGGTCGTCCACATGTCGTTGACCCAGATGGCGCAATGCCTGAATCACCAATCCGGTGATTTTTCCGGCGGTCATCATGTTACGCGGCGTGGTGCGTCTGAGAATGATCTGGAGTTTCCCAATTTGAATCCAACGAGGAGTGCCATCGGTTAGAAAAACAATTTTCGCCGGCACTTGATCGGAAAGACCGAGAAGATTGGCGGCATAGCCACCGGCGGGTTGCAGGCGGATGGCATCGCGCCCCCGCAAGGCTTTGGCGATGGCATCTATCGAGGGCGAAAGCAGTCCGATTTGCGGGTCTTTACCCGGATAATCATAGATTCCACGAGCCAGTTTTCGGATGATACCGGCTTGTGATTGCCGGGACAGGGTTTTGTCCACGGCATCGCGGCTGCCGAGGTCCACGAAATTACTGGCCGTGAACACCCAACCCCTCCCGCGAGTTTTCACCCGCTGAAGGATTTGACTGTCAATAGATTGTGCGTGTTTTCCCATTCAATTGTTGTCACAAAAAGTATGCAGTATTTCTGACAAAAAAAAGCTGCATTTCATCCAGATTATTCCTTTCCAGAATCATTGCAAGACAGCGCATTGAACGCTGCGGTTAACCGATTTCGTGTGGCACACACACCTTTACCGCGCCTCGTTATGGGAAGCTCGCGACATGAATGAAATAAAAAATTCTGAGATCATAAGACGAACCCGGATGGCGTCAGGCGATTTTGTGTAAAGATTACACAACACCCACCGCTCATTCAGTCAAGCTTGCGGTATTTATGAATGATTTGATCAATCAATTCGGCGGCAAAGAAATGAGAATTTGAGGAGGACGTATGAATCCAGACATCGAACGTTTTTTGAATTTGAGGCATCTGCCTGACCGACTGACGGCGACAGAAGCAGCGGGCAAGCTCGGTGTTTCCCCGCATGAAATTCCCATTCTTGTAGCCAAAGGATTATTGAAGCCGCTGGGACATCCGGCATCCAACGGCCCAAAATTCTTTTTGACGGCGACATTGAAAGATTTGGAGCGTGACGAAAAATGGCACGGCAAGGCCGCTGATGCGGTTCAGGAATACTGGCGCCACAAAAATGGCCGGAAGCAAGATTCGGCAGAAACCCGGCAGTCGTCACGACTGCAAACCCAAACCGCAGATTCTGAAAGTTGACCCAGACAAAAGGCGCGAGCGGAGAATCATCCGCTCGCGCCTTGCGCTCTTAAATGGCAACAGCCACTTCCGTTTTTTCAACGCGCGAGCCTGTGAACTGCGCACGTTGCCGTTCGTATTCGCCCAGCGACGGCAACTCCACTTTAGCTTTGCGCGAATACGCCTGCGCCATTGCCCGGCTGTTGTGTCCCAAATTCTCCATCGCATAGCGTTCGGGATAACCGGCGGTCTTCGCCCGTTCCGCCCACGCATAACGATACGAATGCAATGTGACCCCTTTGATTTTGAGGCCGACACAGCGTTGCTTGAATTCAGTGGCGCGGTCGCCCGCGCGGACGCTTCGCAGGTAGGGAAACAGCGGGCCATTACCCGGCAAATCACGCAGGATCTCCGCGATGTCTTCGTCAAAGCGCACGATGGCAACCGTGCCGGTCTTCTTGCGGGCGTAGCTGATAACCTGGTTTTCCCAATCAACATTCTCCGCCTCAAGAAACGCAAGGTCGGATTGTGCCGCTCCCAAATGCCACGCCAGTTGGTAGAACGCCCTGCGTTCGGAATTCAATTCGCGGGCAACAATGGCCTGATGTTCCGCCAAGGTGATGCCGCGCTTCTCCTTGAACTTGATGGCCGGCCAGCGTCGCTTGGGCAGCACCGGCCACGGCAGCCAGTTCATATCAAGGGCAAAGTTATGAACCCGGCGCAGATAGATGTTGGTGGACACCGAGCCAACCTCCAGGACTTTCAGAAAATGCTCGGCCTGGGTCTCCAGCACGACCAGGTTGCGAATGGAATCGAACGCCGCGTCTTTGATGGCGGTCAACCAGCGATGCCGGGTTTCACCCTCTTTCAGTTTGGGGATTTCGTCCATGACGTGCTGCCATGTCCGGGTGGCTCCGGTAGGGTCGCCCGCCTTCCAATAGACGCGCGCCAGATGGAGGCTGAAGGCCGGCGCTTCTTCGTTTTCGTTTTTGGCCGCGACGAGGCGGTAGGCTTCGTCCTTGTCGCGGGTCTTGAGGGTTCCCTGTTTGCCGGTGGTGAGATCCTCATAGTAATAGACACCCCAAGGCCGGAGGAATACATGGTAGCGTTGTTTCATGTCATTTTTCATTTAATGACTATGAACCAACTCGATCCGTTCTCGTTAGCGAGTAGTGGCCGGGTTCGTTTCGGATTCTGGCCGCCTTGTGCGGCTACTGAAACTTTCACTGAAACTCGGCATTTTTTCCGCTATTTTCCTCACAAATCCCAACAAAAGGGCTGGAGGCGAGGGTCGGAATCGAACGGGGTCATGGGATTTTTTCAAAATCCACTACTCCGCAATTACCACCCCACCACCAGAGGCGAACAGCCTCATAACTAACGAACGTCAATAGAATCAGGCATATTTGCACGTTTGTCAAGCACTAGGCATTACGCACTCAATACCAATCAACTACTCGCCAATTACTCATTCACAACGCGTTCACTGGCACTTTCACTGGCACTGAAAATGTTGATTTACCCTTTTGCTAACCAGAAGCATTGCGGCTAAAACCTTGATTAAACGTCAGGCTGGATTTGTGGTGAGCGATTTTCGTGCGCGCAAATAATCGCTGAAAGTGAGAAGCGGGCCGGTCATACAAGTGGTAACCAAAGCCATGATCACCAGCATGGCAAAAATGCGCGGAGAAAGAATTCCCAGATCATATCCGATGTTAAGAGCGATCAACTCCACCAGCCCGCGCGTGTTCATCAATGCGCCCAATGCAAACGAATCAATCCAGTTCACGCCGGTCAGCCGCGCCGTGAACATCGCGCCACCGAGCTTGCCCACAGTTGCGATGACAATGAGTCCCGCGCAAATCAGCCAGCCACTTGTGTCATTCAACAAGCCAACCTGCGTGCGTAATCCAACAAAGGCGAAAAACAATGGCAGCAAAAAAACTGAACTGAAATGTTCGAGCCGCAGACGTAAAAATTCACGGAATTCATGACGCGCCGGCATCACCACTCCGGTCAGAAAGGAACCGAACAAGGCATGAATTCCCATCACGTCCGTCGCCAGTGCGGATGCAAACACAAACGCGATCACGCCGGTCATCATACCTTTTCCCAGCTTGCCATCGCCAACCGTCGTGCGGTTGAGCAAACGCGGCAAGCGTGGCTTGATCCAGAACAGCATCACCAAAACAAACACCACCACCAGCCCGATGCTGAAGCCAGCTGAAGTCATGCTTTTGGCTTTGGCAACGGCGACTACCAAAGCGAGGATGCACCAGGCCGTTACGTCGTTCATCGCCGCGCAGATCAGGGCGGTGATGCCCAAAGGCGATTTCGTCAGCCCGCGTTCTTCCAGAATCCGGGCCAGCACTGGAAACGCCGTGATGCTCATTGAAATGCCTATGAACAGCGCGAACACTGTGAACGTCGTCCCGGAACCTGCGAACGTGGAAAAAAGAAATAGCGCGCTCATCACTCCTAGCAGATATGGAAACAGGATGCTCACCTGACTGACCAGCACCGCCGTCCGTGCCTGTTGTTTCAACTGGCTCACGTCCAGTTCCATACCCACCACAAACATGAATAAACAGACTCCGATTTGGCTAAACAACCGCAGTGATCCGAGCGAGGATGTTGGAAATACAAAATGGAAAAAATCCGGCCACAACCAGCCGAGCAGCGATGGCCCCAGCAAAATACCCGCGATCATTTCGCCAACCACGGCAGGCTGGCGAATCGCCGTCGCCAGCGTGCCACATAACCGTGCCGCCACTATTATCAAAATTAACTGGATGAAAAGTCGCGTGAGCGGGTCTTCCAGATTTTCTCGCAGATTTTCCACGAGCGATGCGGACGGTTCCACGCCCGTGACACCGTCCGCATTGGCAACAGATAACGGCTGGCTGGGAGCAGCGGAGAGAGATGGTTGCAGCTTCTGCCCTTGTTCCAAGATCAGTAAAATGCCCAAACCAAAAACCAGCAGGGCCAAACCATAAAAAAGAAATTGTTTCATCGCCACTTTTTAGCCAGTGATCCGCATTCATTCAGCCTTGAAAATTTTCATGAGCTGATCGGTTTCTGTGTCATATTAAAATCACGATAAAATAATTAGTTTGTTTCGTAAACATTCCAAATCATTTGTCTCAAACGCAAGGAAGTCTGGAAAACTCTTGGCCAAAGATTTCGTGGAATTACCGCTTTCGCCACCAGTCGCTGTGAAGCAACCCCCATTCACTTTCGATGCGGCGATGCAACGTGAAGCCGGCTTTCTCTAAAAGCGAATCAGGTTTGATCAGTTTGTGTGCTGCCAATCGAGTCGTCATGCGGAAGAAAACGTATAACATCCAAATAATTAGCCGGCTGCGAATGCGTCGCAACCCTGCGGGCGGTATTTGAAAATCAGCCATCAGCCAATTTGCATCTGGAGTCGAGACGGCAGCGATTCTGGGAATCAGTTGCTCCAGTTGTTCAGGACGAAAACAATCGAGAAAAAAGTTTGTGACAATCAGGTCGTAAGTTTTGCCGGAAGGCAACCAATTCAAAATGTCAGCATGGATAAATTCCACACGGCTGGCTTGCAGATTGTGACGCGTCAATTGCCGACGCGCCTGGGCAATCATACGCTCACTCGCATCCACACAGGTGATTTGTGCATCGGCAAACTGGCGGCAATACTCGACCAGACCGCGACCATGACCTTCACCCAGCAGTAGAATGTTTTTTGGTCGCGGGATTTGATCAAGGAAGGCAATGCGGCAGCGTTGCAATTTTCCGCCAGCAAGGATGAATTCCATCCAGCGGTAATACGGGGCTAGTGTATCAAAGCTCATCTGGTTGCCGGACGATAAGATTGTGATTTATGATGCCACCAGAACCACGCCACCATTCCGCCGCCCCAGTAGCAGAGCACATCCCACGGATCGGGCGTGGCGTGCGACCAGATTTTTGGGCCGATCCATTTGAACAACAACGACCAGAAAATAAGGTGCGGCACAATTTCAGAAATCTCCGGCGGATTATCGTGCAAGCGCAGGCTAAATCGCCGGTGCAACCAAAGCACGAGCGGCAACGCGCAGGGAATCAACCAGCAATCATTAAAATGATCGTGAAAAAATCCTGTGTGGACGTGTGGTTTGACGAGCCAACGGTTGATGGCATAAGCGGTGCAGCCAACCAGAAAGAGCGGGTCACGGTAATAGCGGAAGTGTGGCATGGTCAGAGTGCGTAAAGAATGATTGCGCCCGAAAGCGTGGCGATAATGAGTTTCCACAAGGCAATGTTGACCATAAATTATGCGAGTTTCGGTTTGACGGTATTTTGATAAGCCCAGCCTTTCTGACGGATATTTTCCTCTTCATGAATTTTCATTCGCGCCGAAAGGATTGATGCACGCCCCAAGTAGCCAACTATCTTTGTCTGATTTTTTCTTTCTACCACCGGCAATCGGCCTACGTTCCGGTTAAGCATTTTCGTGAGTGCTGTGTGCAATGGCTCGTCGGGAAATGCAACCGTAAGATTCGTGCTGCCAGCTTCCGCCACGGTCATTTCTTCCGTGTCATTTAACCGCAAGGCACGCACAATGTCGCCGCGCGTGATGATGCCGACAAGCTGGTTTTGCTCATTCACAATCAAAGTTCCCTGACGCCGGTTGAGATTGGCATCACCAGCGGCAATCCGATCCGAAAGTTCTGCAAGTTTCATGTTGGCGGGAATCGTCGGCACATCTTTGTCCATCACATCGCGCACGCGTGCAAATTCAAATGGATCAATGCTGTATTCGCGCGTGATATGATGTCCGCGCCGCGCAAGTTTTTCCGTGAGAATGGAGCGGCGCATCAGTAAAACAGTCACGCCGAGCGCGGCCACGGAACCGACGAACAACGCTGGAAAAAGATTGAAGTCGCGGGTCAGTTCGACGGCGAAAACCATTGCCGTAAGTGGTGAGCGCATTGTGCCGCCCATCATCGCCGCCATGCCGATCAAAGCCCACAGTCCGACGTCGCCCACCGGAATCCACGAGCCAACCAATGCACCGAGCGCACCACCCATGATGAGCAACGGAGCCAGCACGCCGCCGGAAGTTCCCGAACCCAAGGCAATTGACCAAACCAGCGCCTTCGCCACCAGCAAACCAATGATGGCCGCACCGACAAGTTCGCCGCGCAGCAAACTGTGAATCGTGTCGTAACCGACACCCAGCACGCGTGGTTCAATAATTCCGCCTACACCGACAAACACCGCCCCAATCGCCGGCCACCACATCCAGTGCAATGGCAATTTTTGGAAAAGATCTTCAAAGGCGTAAACCAGCATCGTGAGCAAGCCGGAGGCAAAACCGGCCAGAACTCCGAGGCCGGCGGCAATCGCCAATTCCGTCCCCGAAACTGGTCCGTGCGGAATCACCGGAAAAATCGGCCCGGCACCCAACAATGGCACGCGCACTACCGAAGCAATAATTGATGCCACGGTCACGGGAATAAAACTGCGCGGTTTCCATTCAAATAAAAGTAATTCCACCGCCAGTAAAACTGCGGCGACGGGTGTGGCGAACACGGCGGACATTCCCGCCGCCGCACCAGCCACGAGAAGTGTCTTACGTTCCGCCGCGCTCAAATGAAATTGTTGCGCGAAAATGGAACCGAACGCGCCGCCAGTCATGATGATTGGTCCTTCTGCGCCAAATGGGCCGCCGGTTCCGATGGAAATGGCCGAAGAGAGCGGTTTGAGTATCGCCACTTTGGGCGAAATACGGCTGCGACCGAGCAGAATGGCTTCGAGGGCTTCGGGAATGCCGTGCCCGCGAATTTTTTCCGAACCAAACCGCGCCATCAATCCGATGATGAGCGCGCCAACCACCGGCACCAACGCCACCCAATAACCCAGATGATTTCCCTGCGGAATTGCCGGGGCGGCGGAAAGGCGGTGATAGAAGGCCAGGTTGGTGATGGAGGCAATCAGCCAAATCAAGGCATAGGCGATCAGGGCACTGAACGCTCCGATGGCCGATGACATGGCGGACAACCACAGCACGCGGTGGTTGGTGCTAAAATCCGCCAGTTCATCTTCATGGACTGGCAGTTGATCTGAAACCTGAGAAGCCGCTGATTCAGTTTGCATTTATAGGGAGTGCATAATATATCGTATTACGATACTGTCAAATAAATGATGGCGGCGAAAGTAAAGCCGTGTTAAATACGCCCCAATGCCACGGCCCAAACAACTCAGCAAGGAACAATATGAAACACTCGCGGCGTTCCGTTACGCGCTCCGGCGATTTATCCATTTCAGCGAAACGGCGGCGGAAACTGCTGGCATCACGCCGCAACAGCACCAGGCATTGCTGGCCATCAAGGGGTTTCCCGGACGCGACCAGGTCACCGTGGGTGAACTAGCCGAGCGATTGCAGCTTCGTCATAACAGCGCGGTCGGTTTGATTGACCGGTTGGTGTTGGAGAAACTGGTGGCGCGAGCACCGTCAAATGAAGACCGGCGACAGGTGTTGATTGAACTCACCCGTCGCGGCGAAGAAACTCTGGAAAAACTTTCGGCCCTGCACCGCGAACAACTCAAACGAATCGGCCCCGAACTCACCCGGTTACTGGACCAGCTCAATGTTGGTCAGAATGGGTAATGGCCAGCGAGTATTTTGGTGCCGATCTGATTCGTCCGCCCAACGTGACTTATCAACTACACCGCGTTGTCGTCGCGTTCACCAGTCCGGATGCGATGGGCTTCGGCAATCATCAAGACAAATATTTTTCCGTCGCCGATTTTACCGGTCTTTGCCCCTTTAATAATGGCCTCAACGGCTTGATCAATCTGACTGTCGGGCAGCACGATTTCGATTTTGACTTTCGGCAGGAAATCCACGGTGTATTCGCTGCCGCGATATATTTCGGTGTGGCCTTTCTGGCGTCCGAAACCCTTGACCTCGGAAACGGTCATGCCGTGAATGCCGAGTTCACTCAAAGCATCTTTGACTTCTTCGAGTTTGAACGGTTTGATAATGGCCTCAATTTTTTTCATATTTTTGATGTTTATTCACTATAAGCGCGTTCGCCATGTTGTGAGAGGTCCAAACCGTGGCTCTCATCCTCAATATCCACTCGTAATCAGACCATCGCAGCAACGATTTTGATCAAAGATTAATGCGCCAGCGGCGAGGACGTGATTTTTATTAAATATGTTTATATCGTAATACGACAGTTTCATGTAAAATCGTGCGTGGATTTAATCGTGCGTGGATTTGACAGGCCGTTTCCCATTGCAACAAGAACGCAGATTGAACAAACACGCCGCGTTTCAAATGTTCAGAAACCTTGACGTGGGTCAAATTGCAATGATTGGACATCGCCTAAACTGCAGCCATGTATTCGCAAGCGAATTCAGATGCCAAAATCACGAATAAAAATCTTCGGGATTTGACAATTTTCCTGTCTCACAACCATCACCAAAAATCCAACCAAGGCGAAAATCATGAATGAACCTTCCACTAAAACCGCACTGATCTCCAAAGGTTGGATTCAAGCGGTGGCGCTCGTGATGCTGTTCGGCTTTTTCACCATGGGGCTGCTCGTCTATTACACCTACACCGATGAGCCGCCGATTCCGGCCCAGGTCGTGGACGCGAACGGCAAGGTGCTGTTCACTGGCAAGGACATCATTGCTGGCCAGCAAATCTTCCTCAAAAACGGCCTGATGGAATACGGCTCCATTTTCGGCCACGGCGCGTGGCTGGGACCGGATTACACGGCGGATTATCTGCATCGCGCCGCCGAACTGACGACCACTTACTACGGCGGTTCCGCTTCGGATACGGCACGGCAGCAGACCATCACCGATTTCAAAACCAACCGTTATGACGCGACGACGGGTATTTTGATCATCAGTGCAGCGCAGGCGGACGCCTTCGATAAAATGACCACCTACTACGGGGATTTTTTTGGAACGCCCACGACAAAATACGGTCTGCGTCCTAACGCGATTACCGATCCCGGCCAAATCCGGCAGCTCACCGCTTTTTTCAGCTGGTCGGCATGGGCGGGGTCGGCCTTGCGACCGCACAAAAATTACTCCTATACAAACAACTGGCCGCCCGAATCGCTCGTCGCCAATTACGCCTCGGCGGACACGATGTTTTGGAGCGTGATCTCCCTCATTGCACTTCTGGGTGGCATCGGCCTGCTGCTCGCCGCGTTCGGGCGCTGGAATTTTCTTGGCTGGCACGGACGCGAGGAGAAAAGCATTTCGTTCCGACCACCGGATGAAGTGCTGCTCACGCCAGCGCAACGGTCATGCGCCTGGTTCTTCCTCGTCATGGCGGTGCTGTTTCTGATGCAGGCGCTGCTGGGCGGCGCGGGTGAACATTATCGCGCGGAACTCTCCAACTTTTTTGGCTTCGATCTGGGGCGCGTGCTGCCGTTTAACATTGCCCGCACCTGGCATCTGCAACTGGCACTTTTCTGGGTCGCCACGTCCTATCTGGCGGCGGGCATTTTTATCGTGCCGATGATCACCGGCCGCGAGCCGCGCGGTCAGGGCGTGCTCTCCTATCTGTTGCTCGGTGCGCTGGCGATCGTGGTGTTTGGCAGCATGGGCGGCGAATATGCGGGCGTCTTCGGGTGGATTCAACACGGCTGGTCATGGTTTGGTCATCAGGGTTTCACTTTCCTTGATCTTGGCCGGTTCTGGCAAATCTTGCTGACCGTGGGTCTATTCTTTTGGGTCGTGATTCTGTTTCGTGGCTTGCGGAAAAGATTGCGCAATGAATACATGGGCAACCTGCCGTGGCTGTTTTTCTTTGCTGCGCTCGCCATTCCCGCCTTTTACGCCGTCGGCCTCCTCGTGCGGAACGACTCCACCTTCACCACCACGGATTTTTGGCGGTTTTGGGTCGTGCATTTGTGGGTGGAGGACTTTCTTGAATTGTTTACGACGGTCATGGTCGCCTACATTTTCGTGCTCCTCGGCGTGGTGAACCAACGCGTGGCCATGCGGCTGATTTATCTGGACGTGGTGCTGTATTCGGCGGGCGGCGTCATCGGCACGATGCACCATCTTTATTTTTCCGGAGAACCCGCCTTGCACATGGCGCTCGGTGCATTCTTTTCGGCGGCGGAAGTGATTCCGCTGACCTTCCTCACGGTCGAAGCCTGGAGCTTCCTCCAGCTTGGCGCACAGCAAAGCGCAAAGACACGCACGCCGTTCCCGCATTTCTGGTCCGTGATGTTTCTGGCCGCCGTCGGCTTCTGGAATTTCCTGGGCGCGGGCGTCTTCGGCTTTCTCATCAACCTGCCAATCGTTTCCTATTACGAAATCGGCACCGCGCTCACCGCCAACCATGCGCACGCGGCGATGATGGGCGTTTACGGAATGCTGGCAGTCGGCCTCGCGCTGTTCTGCCTGCGTTACTTGATTCCCGAAAAACTGTGGAGCGACCGCGCCGCGAAAATCAGCTTCTGGTCGCTAAATCTCGGTCTGGCGTGGATGGTTTTTGCCACGCTGTTTCCACTCGGCTGCATCCAGCTCTATCACTCGATGAACGTGAGTTATTTTGATGCCCGCTCGTTGAAGTTTATTTCCGGCCACACCCTTTCCATGCTCGAATGGATGCGGCTGCCGGGCGATGCGGTGTTCATTCTGGGTGGAACTTTACCGGTGCTCTACCTCTGCTGGCTCGGCGTCAGACACATGAAAAAGCAGCCGCCACGCGAAGAGCCGGATGGCATTCTGTTCACGGAACTCCAGGAAAACGAAAAATTCGGAGGCGAATGATTCACGGCGTTCACATCGAAGTGATCCTGGCCGGCGGCTATGCGATGCTGCTGGTCGGGGTCGCGGGCATCTTGGAATTAGTTGCGCGCCACGCGCATCACCGCTCGGAACATTTCCGCAATTCAGGCTTCACCTACAAAAAGCAACTGGACGTGTGGCAATGTCCGACCGGCCATCACCTGACGCGCGAGCAGACGGATTTCGAGCGGAAAATCGCCACATATCGTGCCCCCGCGCACAAATGCAACGACTGCCACGTCAAAGGCGACTGCACGGATTCCCATCACGGACGAGTCTTGGAAAGCCGCCTGGATGCTTGGTTGCAATCTGAATTGAACCGTTTTCATCGCGGTATTTCTCTCGCGCTGCTGCTGCTGGCCGTGCTCATTCTTGCGGCAGAGATGTTCGAGTATCAGGCCGTGCGCGACTGGCTGGTGCTCGGGGTATTGCTACTGCCCATCGGCTTTGCCGGTTCAAGATATTGGATTTCCTTTTCGGAACGGACGCAAAAAAACGGATGACATCAACTGCCAGAATGGCAGGGCGCACCATCAGGCTGGAGTTTAATCTGAGAGTGCAACGCTGAAGTTTATCAAAACGCCTATCACCGGTTTGTTTGATTTGGATCAAGGCGGGGTTTCCATAAACGAGCCATATTCATACCAAAATATGGCTCTGCCTGTTAACAGATACGTCAAAGCAAACACGAACTTGCATCGTTCGTTCGACCGAAAACAGCCGGGCGCAGCTTCATTTTTCATCCGTCAACGATTCGGCCTTAGCCAGAACCTCAAGCCACATCGCCTGCGTCGGACGGTGCAGCTCATTTTTTTGGGAGTTAGTCTGTGGATTGGCTGGCGTTTCATCGTCTTCTATAATTCATGCCTGAGCACCGGCCAACCGGCTGCTCTCCGCCCGCCGGGCGTGGAGGCCTTTCTGCCCATCAGTGCTTTAATGAGCGCCCGCTATTGGGTGCAGACTGGCGTCATCCAGTCGGTGCATCCTGCGGGTTTGCTGATTTTTGTGGCAATTCTGGCAATTTCATTTCTGTTCAAACGATCCTTCTGTAGCTGGGTTTGTCCTTTTGGATTATTTTCCGAAAAATTGGCGGATGTGGGACGCAAAATTGTTGGGAGAAACTTTAGTCTGCCCCGATGGCCAGACAGAATTTTGCGTTCAGTGAAATATCTGCTGCTCGGTTTTTTCGCTTACGTCATCTGCTGTCGTATGGATCTTCCCGACTTGAAGGCTTTTCTGGACAGCCCGTTTAATCAGATGGCAGATGTCCGCCTGTTGCAATTCTTCCTGCACCCAAGTTCAACAACAATTGTTGTTCTGGCTATTCTGGTCGTGCTGTCACTTTTTGTCCGGCACTTCTGGTGTCGTTATCTCTGCCCCTACGGTGCCTTGACCGCCCTGGCTGGTCTGGTGAGTCCAACCCATATAAAACGCGACATCCCTTCCTGCATAGATTGCGGCAAATGCGCCAAAGCCTGCCCAGCCTCGCTGCCAGTGAATCAATTGCTATCGGTTCGTTCGGATGAATGCTCGCTTTGTTTGGAATGCGTGGAATCCTGTCCGGTTTCAAACACGCTTGGGGTCAGTGTGGCATTTACCCACCGGCGGGTTTGGCCGATCGTTCTGGCTTTGAGTATTATTGGGATTTTTCTCGCCATCTTCGTTTATGGAAGACTGTCTGGGCATTGGCAAACCTCGGTGACGCCACAGCAAATGGTTCAACAAGTTCAAGAGCTTCAATCCACCGACCCACACCATCCTTGAAGAGCCTCTTGGAGCATAATTCTAATTCAGCCAAGAAAACTGAAACGAGCCGCCGAATTATTCCCCCAAGTTGCGTCGCAGCAGGGCGTGCAATTTCACTGGAGATAACACGGTGACAGTCTTGCCTTTGACGGCGATCAGTTTTTGTCCGCGAAATTTTGCCAGGGTTCGGGAGAACGTCTCACTGACCGTGCCGAGCTCCGCCGCCAGCACGCGTTTGGTCATCGTCAGTTCGATTTTAACCGGTGTTTCGCCTTGCGGATTCGGACACCGTTTCACCAGCCAGTTGGCCAGGCGCGTCTCGACATCCTTGACGGTGAGGTCTTCAATTTGTCCGACGAGCACGCGCAGATGGCTGCTCATCGAGCCAAGCATCCGCAGCGCGAGTTCCGGCTGGCGTTTGAGCAAGGCGAGAATGCCGTCTTTTTGCACGAGCAGAACCTGGGTATCCTCCAGCGCGCGGGCGTCGGCGGGGTAACCGGTCGCCGATGCCAGCGCGACCTCGGCAAAGGAATCGCCGGTGCGAAAAACATGGATGATCTGTTCCTTGCCGGTGGCGGTCACGCGATGAATGTTCACCGCCCCGCGCTGCACCACATAAAATCCGACGGCCGGATCGCCTTCGTGGAAAAGGTATTCGTCCTTCGCCAGCGGTTTTACCACCGTGACATCGGCGATATTTTGCAAATCCGGCTGTGACAACCCGGTGAAAAGCTGACAGCTTCGCAGGGTATTGGCGACGGCCATTTTTTTGAACTCGGCGAATGCGGACGACATGGCTTCATTCAAGCAGCCTCGCGCCAAAAGTAAATCATCCAATCCGCGCCTTTGCCACGCTCAACCTTGGCCGAAAACCCTTCGCTCGTTAATTTTTCGACCAACGGCGACGGCAGAAATGGCGCGACAATAATCAAGCCTTCATCCGGCATGAGCGCGCTTACCCGCTTGTGGATTTCGGGAAACGGCTCGACCCCGCGCTAGAGCATTTCGCGCACGTCGAAGCGTTTGAATTTATTGATTGGCGGCATGTTCATGGTGTGTTTCTGGTGTTGACTTCAGCAGCCTCATTCAAAAGCGGTGCGATATACTCGGTTTTGTTTTTATCAACGTCAACCGCCACAGACAAAATTCTTTTAGCCGCCGCGACGCCAGCCATAATCCGTTCCTCGTTCACCGGGCATGAGCCCTTGCGAACGCCGATTTTATGAAGTTCAAGATGATCAAATTTTTGAAAGCCGGCGAGTTTTAGCGTGTGCGCGGCACAATTCAGCGGACACCCGTCCACCACCAGAATGCGCTCCGCCTTTTCCGCCGTCGCCACCAGGCTTTTGACCCGGCCACCGATGCCGGCGAGACAGGACATCTTTGCCGCGCCTTCGCGTGTGAGCTGGCGGGCAACGCGGTCGGCGATCTCCCCGGCGTCCGAGCATCCGGAGCAGGCATAGACCACAGTGGTTGGTTTGTTTGGCGCGGTCGGATTTGAATTGTCGGTGTTCATAAGCTTCTTTCGTTTCTTGCAGAACAATTCTCGCCCAACCCGCTGGTCAATGACTTGATCCAAGTCAATAAAACGCCCATTTCTTTGCCGGTCGGAAAATGATCAAATCTTTGACCTGCATCAAGAGCTGCGACCGTTTTGGATGCGAATATATCAGCATGAATATGACGGTCGGACCAAGCGTGACAACCACCGCCAGCGGGTGTCCACCGAAAACCGTCGCCTTCACCAGTCAGCGGCTGAGCCGCGAATGGAAAACGATGGAAGCGATGATGAAACTCTATTGTCGCGATAGGCATGAAGCGACGACCAGGCTCTGTTCGGAGTGCCAAGGGCTGTTAAATTACGCGAATGTGCGTCTGGATCGCTGCCGGTTCGGCGAGGAAAAGCCGACCTGCGCCAAATGCCCCGTCCACTGCTACCAGCGCGACCGCCGCGAACAAATTAAAGTCATGATGCGTTACTCCGGACCGCGCATGCTATGGGAGCATCCCGTGATGAGCTTGCGCCACTGGCTTGATGGTTTCCGCAAAGCACCGGAGATTTGATCCAAACAATCTCCAACGAACTTAAAAAACAAACGGCCTTCGGTGACGAAGGCCGTTTGGCATAATATGACGATGCTTTCAAGCCTCAGTGTCCGCCGCAACATTCCGCGACTTCCCCAACCGGCGCAGTGGCCTTCAATTTCGTGATCTTGACGCGGAATTCTTCCGGGCCTTTGACGAGATGTTCCCAGGTGAACGCATTCGGCCACTGCGCGGCGAACTGGTAATAGAGCGGCACGGGATCGTGGTCGTTGAGCAGGATGAAATGCTCGCCGACCGCCAAATCCAGCCATTGTTTGATGATCAGTCCATGCTTGATGGAACAGGGAATTAGTCGCACGTCCATGACTCGATCCGTGCCGACGAGGTTTTCAGTTGATGTATTCATATTCTTGTTTGTATTTAGTTTTGCTTGATGGTTAAAAATTTCGGACACCCGTCATGGCGCGGCCAACTTCGGTCATCATCGAGGGATGCCACGGCGGATCCCAGACGACTTCGACCTCCACGTCGGTCACGCCTTCGAGACCGAGTAAAATATTTTTTGCGCCCTCCGCGATGCTGTCGTGCATTGGGCAGCCAGGCGTGGTGAGCGTCATCGTCACCGCCAGCTTGCCGGCGGTGCAGGCGTAACGATAAACGAGGCCCAAGTCCACAATGTTGACGCCGAGTTCCGGGTCAATGACTTGGCGAAGAGTTTCGAGGACAAGTTCGTCAGTGAGCGGTGTAGTGGTCATAATTTTTTTGCGATGGAAAATGTTTTCGATGCGAACGCCTCGATTTTTGGCCGGATAAAATGCGAAAGGATTTTTCCCATGTTGATGGCAAAAATCGCGAGACTCAATGCCAGCAGACCACCACCCCAACGAATGGCCGCCTCATGCGACAAAGCCGTTGCCAAGCACAAAACGCCGAGTCCGGTCAGAAAACTCCAGTAGCCCGCGATTTGGAGCGGCACGGAATACATCTCCGCCAACGCAGGAACTTTGGCGCGACCGATGTGGCGGCTGTAACTGTGAAACCAGACGAGGAACGGCACAATTTTGTAAAGCATTCCGAGAATCGCCAACCCCACGAGTCCGGCCAGCGCGAGCAGACCATAGACATTTTCCAATTGCATCGTGAACGCGGTCAACGGCAGTCCAGACCACGACAGCACGAGTGCCAAAATGGACAACGGAACGAGCAGCGCGATGGCCGTGAGAAAGTATTTCATTCCCCAATCCAGCGTCCGGCGGTTGCGCGTGCGCAGAATTGTTATGATTTCCCAGCCGTAAAGCACGAAGCCGGCAATTATCACCAAGGCAAACACTGGCTTTAACGAGCTTTGCAGCAGGACGGTGAAGAAGGCGCCAAGCAAACCGAGATTGAGCAATGCGACCGACCACCAAGCGCGGCGTTCGCTCTGCAGTTCGCTCAAGGTGAACATGGGCACGAGCTTGTAGCTCACCGTGACAATCATCATCACAAATACGCCGACAACACCGAGGTGCGCGTGCGCATGCATCGCCGCCAACGGTTGAAATGAAATGAAGCTCCAACATTTCGAGGCCGTCAAAACCAGTCCCGCCGCAATCGTGGACGACAACCAAAACAGCGCCGAGGCGATGCCGAATTTGATGACCTTCCAGTTTTTTACTTTCGCCAACGTGCAAGCCATGTTGAAGACAAATAATCCAACGCCCAATGTCAGCAACGAGCCAAACGCGCCGACCAAAACCATGTTAAAATTCCAGAACGCCCAGACCATGCCGGTGAAACCGATGAGGTGCGCGGCAAACTGCCATTTCACCAGCCGTTCGCTGAAAAGCTGCGTTTCCAAAGTCACTGGCACCAGTTGATACATCGCCCCCATGACGATGGAGCAGATGAAGCCGAGCACGAACAGATGCGACATGGCGATGAGGTGCGGCGTGTAATGATACATCGCCAACAAATCCGGTTGTGCCAATAAAAATCCGGCACTGATCAATAATGACACCACCCCAGCCAGAACGAAACACAGCGGCAGCCGAACCGCCGCCGCTTGAATGCCGGCGAGATTCGGCGTTGCTGCCGGGCGGGCTACTTTTCGCGGCGCAGTTTTTGATTCAACGACTGCGGATTGTGGTAATAAAGCTTCCATCATTTTGTTCCTCGGTTTCGCCGACAAATCCGCGTTCTTCAAGCTGGGCGTAAAGGTGCATCGGCCGGCGTTCCGTGTGGGCACGCAGTTCCGCACCAGCAGGCAAGACCGCGAGTGCTTCAAGGATTTTCACCATCGGCTGTGGTGGTTCGAGTCCGCGCGCGTACACTTCGATAATTTCCGTTGGTTCAGTTTTCACCACGCCACAAGACGGACGCTCCTGCGGAATAAATGCCACGGTTTTTCCACTTTGGCGCGTAAACAACACTTCCCAATCACCGGATTGAATCTGTTTGGATTCATGGTCAAAACCTTGTTTTCCCAGAACGGAAAAAAGCGGCGCAGGTTCAAACGGTGCAACCAGCAAAAGTTTTTCATCCGAATGCAACTGCGCGACGACATTCATGATTTTCGAGAACGGCTCACGTCCTTGGCGCAAATCTTCCCGGACATCCAGCGTGACAATGTTTTCACTCATGGTTTGGCAGAAAATGTTTCCGGCTTGGAAAGCGTCAGCAGCATGGAGAATTGCTTCGTAGCGCTGACTGCGTGCGGCATGTTTGGCGGCATGTAAATCAGTTGGCCGGCCTTGACCGCGTGCGTTTTGCCAGCCAGGGAAATTTCGCATTCGCCTGACAAAATCTGGATGACGGCAGATTGCGTGGAAGTATGTTCGCTCAGTTCCTGCCCCTCGGCGAAACCGAATAGCACCACCCGCGAATTTACCGTGCGCAGTAGTGTCCGGCTCACGATGCCGTTCGCCGCAAACTTGGTTTCTTCCGCCAGCGACAGGATTTTTTCCTGTGCGACATCTATCAAAGGTTTTTCGCTCATACGACTAATTTCGCATGGATATGGCGGACGAGAATTGACTCAAGTCAAACTTGATATCGATTCCTCCTTTGAGGAAGTTGGCCGGATATGTGCCAAAAACTGGATCAAACATATCAACGCGCCGTCGTCCGAGGGGATTAGGAAGTCAATACCGTTTGATACCGCAAACTTGAGGGCGCTATGCCACTCCGTTTTGTCGCTATGCGTCAGGTTTCGCCCGCCATTCACCGGCCTGCCGGTCGCGGTTGGATTCATCAAGCCTGAATTAGAGGTCTGGGGTAAACACCCCATAGCACTCTCAATTTTTCGGGTTTATAGTATCGTATTGCGATATTAAAAGTGTGTTGTGTTGTAACCTGAAGGGGCACCAGGCGGCGGGCAAGTTTATGGCCTCTTTGAAGAAAGGAATTTTGGACAGATTATGGTGGAGTTAAATAAACCCTGCCGTTTTTTTATTTATGAGCAGCGTAAACGCATCAAGTCCCGATTTGGCGCAATTGGATGGCTTGTGCATCAACACGATCCGGTTCCTATCGGTGGACGCAGTGGAGAAAGCCAACAGCGGCCATCCCGGCCTGCCAATGGGCGCTGCGCCGATGGCTTTTGTGCTGTGGACGCGGTTTTTGAAACACAATCCGGACAATCCACATTGGCTCAACCGGGACCGGTTTGTCTTGTCGGCCGGACACGGTTCGATGTTGCTCTACAGCTTGCTTCACCTGACGGGCTACGATTTGCCGCTGGAACAAATCAAACAATTCCGCCAATGGGGCAGCAAGACTCCGGGACATCCGGAGCACGGACTGACGCCGGGTGTTGAAACGACGACCGGGCCTCTCGGTCAGGGATTTGCCAATGGCGTCGGCCTCGCGATTGCGGAAGACTATCTTGCGGCACACTACAACCGACCGGGACACCCGATTATCAATCATCATACTTATGTGCTGGCCGGCGACGGTGATTTGATGGAAGGAGTATCGTCCGAGGCCGCGTCGCTGGCCGGGCATTTGAAGCTCGGCAAACTGATTTGCCTTTACGACGACAACCACATCACGCTTTCCGCTGCGACCCACATCACCTTTACGGAAAATCGTGCCAAACGATTCGAGGCGTATGGCTGGCACACACAGACGGTTGAGAATGGAAACGATCTTGAAGCGATTGACAACGCGCTGCGGTCGGCTCAAACGGAGAAGGAGCGTCCCTCACTGATTCTCGTGCGCACGCACATCGGTTATGGCTCGCCACACAAGCAGGACACCTTTGAAGCGCATGGCTCGCCGCTCGGCCCAAAAGAAGTGAAATTGACTAAACAAGCGTTGGGCTGGCCGCTTGATCCGCCATTTTACATTCCAGACAGTGCGCTCGCGCATTTCCGTCTCGCACTTGAAAACGGCAAGCAGGCCGAAGCGGAATGGGATGTGAAATTTTCGGAGTATTCGAAAGCGTTCCCCGACCTTGCCAAGGAATTTCAACAGGCGATGGCTGGCGAACTACCTGACGGCTGGGATACCAACATCCCGGTTTTTTCGGTTGATCCCAAAGGCATGGCGACCCGCGTCGCCTCGGGCAAGGTGTTGAATGCCATTGCTCGAAAACTTCCCTGGTTGATCGGTGGATCAGCCGATTTGGATCCGTCCACCAAGACAGCGTTAGAAGCGACTGGCGATTTCGAAAATCCGCGCGACGAAGCCGGCAACTTGCAGGGATCGGCGGGTGGCGGGTGGAGTTATGCGGGACGCAACCTGCACTTTGGCGTTCGCGAACATGCCATGGGATCCATCACGAATGGATTGGCCGTGCATGGCGGCGTTATTCCGTTCACGGCAACATTTCTGGTTTTCGCCGACTACATGCGACCGCCGATCCGGTTGGCGGCGTTAATGGAACAAGGGGTTATCTTCGTTTTTACCCACGATAGCATCGCGCTTGGTGAAGACGGCTCAACGCATCAGCCGGTCGAGCAATTGGCCTCACTGCGCGCGATTCCGCAATTGATTGTCATCCGTCCGTGCGATGCGAACGAGACCGCCGTGGCGTGGCGTGTCGCCGTTGAAACCAGAAATCGGCCAGTTGCGCTTATCTTGACACGGCAGGATGTGCCCACGTTTGACCGGATCCGATTTGCAGCGGCGGATGGTTTGCGGCGCGGTGCGTATGTTTTGGCCGATGCTCTCAATGGCAAACCGGACCTCATCTTAATCGCCACTGGGTCGGAAGTGAGTTTGATCATTTCAGCCGGCCAAAGACTGACCGAAAACGGGATCAGCGTCCGAATCGTATCCATGCCAAGCTGGGAGTTGTTCGAGATCCAGTCTCAAGAGTATCGCGACTCGGTTCTTCCTCCAACCGTGCGGGCGCGACTCGCGGTTGAAGCAGGCGCGACTCAAGGTTGGTGCAAGCATGTGGGCGACGGGGGTGATGTGATTGGAGTGGATCGCTTCGGCGCGTCCGCCCCGGGGAAGTTTCTGATGCGCGAGTATGGTTTCACAGTGGAGAATATTTGCGAGCGCGCGATGAAGTTAATCGAGCAGAAACGTCCAAATACTCACGAGATGACGGTGGCGGAAGCCGTGGCGGTGGGGCGAAACGAGGGAGATCCAAACTGAACATCCAAACGGTTGGCAGATTTGGCCAACCATTCCACTAGAAAGCAAAAAAACATGCAACAAATAATGCCGATGAAACACGAATTCAGAACTGGGGATCATGTGGAGTGGAACTCGGAAGCGGGCCGCGTCCGAGGAACGATCAAGAAAAGAGTCACCTCCGCCATCAAATTCAAAACCTACACCGTCCGTGCCTCCAAGGAAGAGCCGCAGTATTTGATCAAGAGCAACAAAACCGACCACATGGCCATGCACAAAGGTGCGGCTCTCAAAAAGATCACCAAAAGCACCTGTCCATCCAAGAAGCGAACGCATCCAAAAAAGAAATGATACGGTTATGAAATCACGAATTGAATATGCCCAGGTTGCGCCAGGTGCCGTCGAAGCGATGCGCGCACTCGAAAATTATGTCCACACCTGCGGCATTGAGCCGAGGCTGCTGGAACTCATAAAGATCCGCGCCTCGCAAATCAACGGCTGTGCCTATTGTCTCGACATGCACACGAAGGATGCCCGCTCACAAAGCGAAACCGAGCAGCGGATTTACGCACTCAACGCTTGGCGTGAGACGCCGTTTTTCACCGAGAAAGAGCGCGCCGCGCTGTCTTGGACGGAATCGGTGACGCAGATTTCCACGTCGCATGCTCCGGATGAAGTTTATGAAATCGCGCGACAATATTTCGATGAAAAGGAACTCGTGAACATCACACTTGCCGTTATTGCGATCAACGGCTGGAACCGGCTGGCCATCAGTTTTCGCTCTGTTACCGGTGCTTATCAGCCCGCAAAGCATTGAGATCAAAATCCCGCATAATCCCAAAGAAAGACACAATTATGTTAAGAAGCATCAATAAGCATTACGAAGACAATCTTGGAGCGTCGGATGGCGAAATCGGCCATGTGAAAGACTTTTATTTCGATGATCAGAGCTGGGCGGTTCGTTATCTGGTCGCTGACACTGGTTCCTGGATGCCGGGGCGCCTGGTGCTGATCTCTCCCCATGCTCTCGGCGCCTTTTATCAAGGTGGAAGGGTTCTGCTTGTTAACCTCACTCGACAACAAGTTGAAAACAGTCCTTTGATTGAATCGCATAAACCGGTGTCTCGGCAATACGAAGAAGCGTATCACCGGTATTATGGCTGGCCATTCTACTGGCAGGGCGGGCAGTTGTGGGGTGTGAGCGCTTTTCCAGTTATTTCGCCGCCACCTGGCCGTTTGTCGGATGAGCATGTGGCGGCCAAAGGCGGAAACCAGGAAACCGGCGATCCCCATTTACGCAGCACAAAAGCGATGATCGGTTACCACATACAGGTGGGCGATGAAATATTCGGCGACGTGGTTGACTTTGTGATGGATGACAAGAACTGGGCGATTCAGGACGTGGTCGTAGACACCAGGCACTGGTTGTCGGGCAAAAAGTTGATGATTTCCACCAGCCAGATCAAACGGATCAGTTGGGATGAATCCAAGATGTATGTGGGTTTGACCAAGGAGGCCGTTCTTGCGTCGCCGATTTTTGACCCGGCTTTGTTCGGTATCGTGGAACATGACCCGCGAATTCTTATGTGAGTCAAATCAATCCAACTTGCGGAGAAGAATAACAAACTGACTAATGCAAACGACATCTCGCTCAAGCCATGAATCTACAAGCAGTCACAAACGTTTAAAACACCACAGATTGAACGCACTGGAAAATGAAATGAAATCACAACCATATGAAATCGGGATGGTCGGCCTGGGCGTCATGGGACGCAATTTTCTGCTGAACATGGCCGATCATGGCAATCCGTGGCCGGTTACGACAAGGATGCGGCCAAAGTGACGGCGCTGCGCCAAGAGGCGGAGAATCGAGACATCCGCGGTGCGGCGGATATCAGGGAATTCGTCACCCTGCTGCGCAAACCGCGCGCCATCCTGATGCTGGTGCCCGCTGGTGCCCCGGTGGATTCGGTCATCAAGGATTTGTTGCCGCATCTGGACAAGGGCGATCTCATTATTGATGCCGGCAATTCCTACTTCAAAGACACCGACGTGCGCGCCAGAACTCTGGCGGACAAAGGCATCCAATTTCTTGGTGTGGGCGTGTCGGGTGGCGAAGAAGGCGCGCGTCACGGACCGAGCATCATGCCTGGCGGGCCGAAGGATGCCTACAAACGTGTCCGTCCCGTTTTTGAAGCGGCTGCCGCGAAAATAAATGGCGATCCCTGCGTGACCTATCTCGGTCCCGGCTCGGCAGGTCACTTCGTAAAAATGGTCCACAACGGCATCGAATACGGAATTATGCAGTTGATCGCCGAGACCTATGACTTGATGAAACGCGGTGTTGGCTTGAACGACGACGAACTGCATGAGGTCTATGATTTATGGAACAAGGGTGAACTCAATGGCTATCTGGTGGAGATCACCAGCCATATTTTCTCCAAGCAGGACGAGAAAACCGGCAAACGGCTGATTGACGAAATCCTCGACGTAGCCAAACAAAAAGGAACCGGCATGTGGACCTCACAAAGCGCAATGGGACTGCAAGTGCCGATCCCGACGATTGACCTGGCGGTTGCAATGCGGGATTTGTCCGTGTTCGAAAAGGAACGCGAGCAGGCCAGCACGACCTATCAGCGACCCATACGACGCTTCACCGGCGACCGCGACACGTTCATCAAGCAATTGGGCCGCGCGCTTTATGCCGGGATGGTCATCACCTATGCGCAAGGCATGGCGCTTTTGACGGCGGCTTCAGGCAAATACGGCTACCAATTCGACCTGGAAGCCGTGGCACGGATCTGGCGGGGCGGCTGCATCATTCGCGCCGCATTGCTGGACGACATCTGCGCGGCGTTCCATGCGCGGCGCGAACTGCCGAACCTGCTGCTGGATTCCAATCTTTCACGCAAGCTTATCGAGCATCAGGAAGATTTGCGCCGCATCGTGAGTCACGCGTCCGAATCAGGCGTGCCGATACCGGGCTTGATGGTTTCGTTGGGCTATCTTGATGCTTACCGCAGCGCCTGGCTGCCGGCCAATCTCATCCAGGCCCAGCGCGACTATTTCGGAGCCCACACCTATGAGCGGATGGATGCCAAGGGCACGTTTCATACTGAATGGGAAAAGAAATGAAAGGAATGAAACCAAACGATCAACTCGAACCGACGGTATTCGTCATTTTTGGCGGAGCCGGTGACTTGACCTGGCGCAAGCTGATCCCGGCTCTTTTCGACCTCTCGCAGGACCGCAGCCTGCCTGCACAGTTTGCGATCATCGCAGTGGACCGGATCAAGTTCGGCGATGAGGCGCTGCGCAAACGGTTGCATGACGGCGTCAATCAATTCTCCCGTTTCGGGAAAGCCAAACCCGCCGCTTGGAATCAGTTCGCGCAACACATCCATTACCAGCAGGGCGATTTCAAGAAACTGCCAACATACATGGCCCTCGGCAAACAATGCGCGAAGCTGGAAAAGGAATGGGGAACCAAAGCTCATCGCATCTTCTACATGGCCACGCCGCCAAGCATGTTCGGCGAAATTCCAAAATACCTCGGCAAGGCCGGACTGGCGCGGGATCGAAAATGGGCACGGATCGTGATTGAGAAACCGATCGGCTACGATTTGGAATCGGCACGCGCCTTGAACGCCGTTCTCGCCGCCAGCTTCGAGGAATCTCAAATCTTCCGAATTGATCATTATTTGGGCAAAGAGACGGTGCAGAACATCCTGGCCTTTCGTTTCGCCAACCCGCTCTTCGAGCCCATCTGGAACCGCCGCTACATTGACTATGTGACCCTCACCGTCGCCGAAACGGTGGGCGTCGAGCACCGCGGCGGCTATTACGACCACGCCGGAGCGCTGCGCGACATGGTGCAGAATCATCTGATGCAACTGCTCTGTCTCGTGGCGATGGAACCGATGGTCTCCTTCGAGGCCGACGAGATTCGCAACAAAAAGGTGGACGTCCTTCATGCGATCCGTCCCGTTCAACTCGACGCAATCTCGCAATGTGTAGTGCGCGGGCAGTATGGTTCCGGTCACGCCGCTGGCAAAAAAATGCCCGGCTATCGGGAAGAAGACGGCGTATCGCCTGATTCCCAAACCGAGACGTTCGTCGCGCTCAAATTATTTATCGACAACTGGCGCTGGCAGGACGTGCCGTTTTATCTGCGCACCGGCAAGCGCCTGCCCCAGCAAGTGTCGGAAATCTCAATCCAATTCCGCGCGGTGCCGCATCAGTCGTTCCCGCCCGAAGCCTCACTCGGTTGGCAGCCATCCCGGCTCGTCCTTTCGATCCAGCCCGAAGAAGGTATCGTGCTGGGCTTTCAGGCCAAATATCCGGGGCCAAAGATGCAGTTGCGGCCGGTGGACATGCGGTTCAATTACCGCGAGAGCTTTGCCGCACCTTCCCCCGACGCCTATGAAACGCTGCTGTGGGACGTCATGAAGAATGACGCCACGCTGTTCATGAGGGCCGATCAGGTGGAGGCGGCCTGGCAGTTGCTGATGCCCGTGCTCCAGGGATGGCAGGCTGCTCCCCCGAGCGATTTCCCCAACTACGCCGCCGGCACCTGGGGACCGGAGGATGCTCAGGGATTGCTGGCTCACGGACACCGTTGGCCGCTACCGACCGAATTGGTGGTGCCTTGTAAGAAGGGAAAGAATTCGAGGCTCAAAATGAAATGAAGACCCCCATCGAATACACAATCGTCGCAGTGCCTTTTCACGCCGATGCCGCAACTCACGAGGAGTTGGCTCGTAAAGTTAATGAAAAGCTAAGCAGCGGCTACGAACTATATGGTTCACCGTTCTTCAGCGAGGAAATGATGTATCAGGCAATGACGAAATTGATTTCGCGAAGCTGAACGGCGGCGACCACATGAAAAAAAGCCCAGCAATCAAAACATTATTTGTGGACATCGGCGGTGTCCTGCTCACGGACGGCTGGGATCATCATGCCCGCCGACGGGCGGCGAAACATTTTAAGCTGGATTGGGCCAAGATGGAGGAGAGGCATGGTTTGAATTTCGAAACTCAAGAGGAGGACAAAACCACTTTCAATGAATATTTAGACCGCGTCGTGTTCTACCAAAGGCGTTCGTTTACGCGAGCCGAGTTTCGACGTTTCATGTTCGCGCAGTCGAAGCCTTACGCCGAGATGATCACACTGGTTCGCAACCTTAAAGCCAAATATGGATTGAAGATTATCGTCGTCAGCAACGAATCCCGCGAACTGAATGCGTATCGGATTCGACAGTTCAAGCTGGACGAGTTTATGGATGCTTTCATTTCCTCCTGCTTCGTTCGTCTCCGAAAACCTGACGCGGATATTTTCAAGCTGGCGCTGGACATCGCCCAGACACCCGCGCGGCAGATTGTCTATATCGAAAACACTCCGCTCTTCATCCAAATCGCAGAAGGTTTGGGGATTCGAGGTATTCTTCACAAGGATTACAAATCCACCTGCGCCAAACTGGCTGCGTTTGGATTGCAGAATGGCGAAAGCGTCACCCATAAAACCCGCTGATTCAAATATCTGCAATTGCAATCTGGAACATTAATCAAACACTATGAAAGCTACCCAACTGCTGCACAACTTGGGCCAGAGCCTCTGGCTCGACAACATTACGCGCGACCTGCTGAAGAGCGGCACGCTTAAACGCCATATTGGCAAATTATCCGTGACAGGGCTGACCTCCAACCCGACCATCTTTGATCATGCTATCAAGAGTTCCTCCTACGACGTTGCCATCCGCGACGGGCTGAAAAAGAGGAGATCCGGCGAGAGCCTCTTTTTCGATCTGGCACTGGACGATCTCACCTGCGCCGCCGACCTGTTCCGACCGATTCACGACCGGACGAACGGGCTGGACGGGTGGGTGTCGTTGGAAGTTTCGCCATTGCTGGCGCATGACACGACCAGCACCATTGCCGCCGCCAAGAAACTTTTCGCGCGGGCCGGACGGCCAAATCTTTTCATCAAGATTCCTGGAACCAAGGAAGGTTTGCCGGCAATCGAGGAAGCGATTTTTGCGGGTGTGCCGGTCAACGTAACGCTTTTATTTTCACCCGAACAATATGTGGCAGCGGCAGAGGCGTATTTGAGCGGCATTGAACGACGCATCGCCGCCGGACTTAACCCGCTGGTCCGCTCCGTGGCCTCGATGTTCATCAGCCGTTGGGATGTGGCCGTGGCAGGCAAAGTTCCGAAGACGTTGGAGAACCGGCTCGGCATCGCGATTGCCGGCCGCATTTACCAGGCATACCTAAGACTATTAAGCAACCCGCGCTCGCAGCGTGCGTATAATGCCGGTGCCCAACCGCAGCGCCTGCTCTGGGCCAGCACCGGCACCAAGGATCCGAAAGCCTCCGACATTCTCTACATCAAAGCCCTCGCCGCTCCATTTACGGTCAACACTATGCCCGAAGAAACGTTGGAAGCCCTCGCTGATCATGGCGAACTTGGCAAGATCATGCCGGCGGACGGTGGCGACAGTGAAAAGATTTTGGAACAGTTCGCCAAGGCTGGTGTCAACGCGGACAGACTGGCCGCGCAACTTCAGGACGAAGGCGCAAAGTCGTTTGTGAAATCCTGGAACGAATTGCTGGCGGTGATTGCAACCAAGAGCATCGCACTCAAACAAGCCACCTGATCCGGCAGTGGAAATAACGAAACGAACTACGAGTATGGCAACCAAAACCAAATCTCTCACGCAATGCGCGGCGTGGGAAGCGCTCGCGGTGCATTACAAACAAATTCAAAAGCTGCATTTGCGACAACTTTTTGTCGAAGATGAAAAACGAGGTCAAAAATTCACTGCCGAAGCAGCGGGATTGTTCCTCGACTATTCCAAGAACCGCATCACGGACAAAACGCTGAAACTGTTATTGCAACTGGCGAAGGAATCGAATTTGCGTGGAAAAATTGATGCGATGTTCAGCGGTGAAAAAATCAACGTCACAGAAAACCGCGCCGTGCTGCATGTCGCGCTCCGTGCGCCAAAAGGCGCTTCCATTCTCGTAGACGGAAAAAATGTTGTGCCGGAAGTTCACGCTGTGCTCGACAAGATGGCGGAATTTTCCAATCACGTCCGCAGCGGCGAATGGAAAGGTCACACCGGCAAGCGCATCAAGAACATCATCAACATTGGCATCGGCGGTTCCGATCTCGGCCCGGTGATGGCTTACGAGGCGTTGAAACATTACAGCGACCGCAACTTGACCTTCCGTTTTGTGTCCAATGTGGATGGAATTGATTTCGTCGAGGCAACACGCGATCTCGATCCGGCGGAAACGCTGTTCATCATTTCGTCCAAAACTTTCACGACGCTGGAAACCATGACCAACGCCCAAAGTGCGCGCGACTGGCTGCTGGCCAAATTCAGCGGCGATGTCAAAGCCGTGGCGAAACATTTCGTCGCCGTCTCGACGAATGCCGAAAAGGTCTCCGCGTTCGGAATTGATACAGCCAATATGTTCGTTTTCTGGGATTGGGTTGGCGGACGTTATTCGATGGATTCCGCCATCGGCCTTTCCACGATGCTGGCGATTGGGCCGGCAAATTACCGCGCAATGCTCACGGGCTTTCACGAATTGGATGAGCATTTTCGCACCACACCGTTCGAGAATAATTTGCCGGTGCTGATGGCGCTGCTCTCTATCTGGAACACGGATTTCCTCGGCGCGGAAACCGTGGCGGTTTTGCCTTACGAACAATACTTGAAACGCTTTCCAGCGTATCTCCAACAGTTGACAATGGAGAGCAACGGCAAGCACGTCACGCTCGACGGCAAAAAAGTGGATTACCAGACCAGCCCGGTTTATTGGGGCGAACCGGGCACGAACGGCCAGCACTCGTTCTACCAGCTCATTCATCAGGGAACGCGGCTGATTCCGTGCGACTTCATTGCGTTTGGTCAGGCGCTCACGAAGCTGGGCCGGCATCACGATATTCTCATGGCGAATGTCTTTGCGCAGGCCGAGGCGCTGGCTTTTGGCAAAACCGCTGAAGAAGTCAAAGCGGAAGGCACGGCGGATTCACTCGTGCCGCATCGCGTGTTTGAAGGCAATCGTCCATCGAACACGATTCTCGCGGAAAAATTGACGCCGGAAATGCTCGGCAAACTCGTCGCGCTTTACGAACACAGTGTCTTCACGCAGGGCGCGATTTGGAACATTGATTCGTTCGATCAATGGGGCGTTGAACTTGGAAAAGTTTTGGCGCAGCGCATTGTTCCTGAACTTGAAAGTAAAACTGTTCCGAAACTGAAACATGACAGTTCGACAAATAATTTGATCCGCTGTTATCGCAAATTGAAGTCGTCGAAATGAAAACTTTTGGCGGACACCATTTTCGGCGCGCGGTATCCCGCTATAGTCCGCGGTCGGGTTTTATCCGGAACTGGAAGTGGCAGGTTCCAAATATATGAACCGAGACATTCCGAACCATCGGCCTTACTGGCGGCGGGCGCATCGTGACTGGCGTCTCTGGGCCATCGTGATTTTGATGCTGGCCGCCATGGCGGTTTATTTGATGACCGGCGACTTGCGCTGGAAGCTTCAAGCGCAGCCGGAGCAACCCATTTCCGTCCCGGCCGGCAACTGAAATTTAACCGCCAACTCACGCACCAAGAAACATTGCTATGGATACACATATTCTAATAGCCACCGCGAAAGCCCTGGTCGCCGACGATAAAGGCCTGTTGGCCATGGACGAAAGCAACCCCACCTGCCATAAACGCTTCGCGAAGCTGGGCATCCCGCAGACGGTCGAAGCCAGGCGCGATTACCGGGAGTTGATAGTGACCACGCCGGGTCTTTGTGAGTGCATCAGTGGCGTAATCCTATACGACGAGACCATCCGCCAGCAGAAAGAAGATGGCACTCCATTTCTCAAAGTCCTCACTGATGTGGGAATCATTCCCGGCATCGAAGTGGATATTGGAGCCAAGGATCTGGCCGGGCATCCCGGCGAGAAAATCACCGAAGGTCTGGACGGATTGCGCGACCGGCTCAAAGAATATTTTCAAATGGGCGCGCGTTTTGCCAAGTGGCGCGCGGTGATTGCCATCGGTGATGGCATTCCCAGCCGGAGTTGCATCAAGGCCAACGCGCATGCGCTGGCGCGTTACGCTACGTTGTGCCAGGAAGCAGGACTGGTTCCGATTGTCGAGCCGGAAGTGCTGATGGAGGGCGAACATACTCTGGAGCAGTGCCGCAATGTCACAGAGGAAGTTCTGCGGAATGTTTTCATCCAGCTCAATTGCCAGCGCGTGCTGCTCGAAGGCATGATTCTCAAACCCAACATGGTTCTTCCGGGATTGACCTGTCCCAAGCAGGAATCCGTGGTTGAAGTTGCTGACGCTACGGTGAAGTGTCTGCTGCGAACCGTCCCCGCCGCCGTTCCCGGAGTTGCATTTTTGTCCGGTGGCCAGCATACTACCGAAACGCCAGTGGTGAACAAGGACAGATAACCCGCCGTGACCAACGCGCGTTTTGCTTCGCTGCACGGGCTTTCGGTCGCCCCTTTCCCCCTTTCGACCACGCCCGTTCCGCTTCGCAAACTGCGCGCTCGTCACGAGCGAGCATCCGCAAAGTGCCGCATGAGCGGCGGCCTTCCGTCTGCGGCTCGGCGGCAGGCGTTGCGCTCAGGCTTCATTCCGCTAAACGCTCCACTCCGCTCTCCGCTCCACTTTTCCCGCTCGCCGACCGCAGACCGAAGCCAGATCAGAACCCATTGGGTATTGAGGTTCAAATGTTCTTGTCATTGTCACAAAAACTAGGCAGTTTTTGTGACCGTAAAGAATGAAAACAGCAACCCAACCAATTGATGTTTCGATTCTCCGCACGATGCGTTCGAGTCGGAGCGCCTCGGTGTTTTCACCAGGCCACTTTGATGGCCTTGGCAATGCTGCCGCCATCCGTAAGGCATTAAGCCGGCTGGTGAAAGCAGGCACAATCCGCCGGATTCGCCGGGGACTCTACGATTTGCCACGCCAACATCCCATCGTCGGGCAAACCGCGCCAGACATCATGGCAACGGTGCGTGCGTTGATGGACGGCAGTCACGCGCAGTGGCAGTTTACGGGCGCTTACGCAGCCAACGCACTTGGGTTGTCAGATCAAGTTCCAGCCAAGATTGTCATCCAGACGGACGGCGTTCCGCGCCGGGTGTCATTGGGAAAATTGATGCTCTTGTTTCGTCGGGTCGCCCCTCGCAATTTGTTCGGAGCGGGTAGGCCAGCCGGTCTCGTCATTCAAGCGATTCGGCATCTGCGGAGTGACCCGGACATTCCCCGTCACATCGCGCGATTGAAGAAACGGCTGGATGCGAAAACGAAGTCGGATTTGAAATCGCTCATGCCCAAAACTCCGGTTTGGATGCACCCGCTTTTGCAGCAGATTGTCGAGAAATAATTTATGGATTCCGTTCTACAGCTCACACCGAAACAGCGTAGCGAACTTTTCATCGCCGCCGCGCAACAGAGCGGCATTGACGTGGTGGTGTTGGAAAAAGATTTTTGGGTTTGCTGGACATTAAAAGAATTGTTTCGTCTGCCAACGATGGGCGAGCATTTGATTTTCAAAGGCGGCACGTCATTGTCAAAAGTTTTCAAAATCATCAACCGATTCTCTGAGGACATTGACGTTTCGATTGACCGTAGCTTCCTCGGTTACGGCGGTGCGAACGAACCGGAAGCGGGCACTAGCAACAAAGAAAAGCAGCGGCGCGAGGAAAGCTTAATGGCAGCGTGTCAGCAAAAGATCGCCGACGAACTCATGCCAGCATTGCACGATGCAATTCAAGGAAAAATTTCCCGCGCCGACAACTGGTCGTTGTTGCCGGACGAATCTGACCCGGACAAACAGACGTTGCAATTTGCTTATCCCTCATCGCTTCCGGCAGGTGAGTCCAATTATGTCCGGCGGGCGGTGAAAATCGAAATGGGGGCGCGATCTGACCACTGGCCTTACGAAACCAAATCCGTTACCCCTTATGTGGCGGAATTGTTCCCCAAAGGATTCAAGCAGGCGGCGTGTGATGTCAAAGTGCTGGCAGCGGAGCGAACATTTTGGGAAAAAGCGACAATTCTACATTCGGAATTTCACCGCCCGGTTGAAAAACCAACGCCAGTCCGATTGTCCCGGCATTATTGCGATTTTTATGAATTGATCCGCAAAGGGGTTGCGCAACACGCCGTCGAACAAATTGAGTTGCTCAACCGCGTGGCTCAACACAAGAGCCTGTTCTTCAAATCGTCCTGGGCGAAATATGATGAAGCAGCGAAAGGAACTTTGAAAATCTTACCACCCGAACATCGCATCGCAGTGTTGCAATCTGATTATGCGAATATGCGGGAAATGTTTTTCGGCGAGCCACCTAAATTCGACAGCATCCTCGCATTGCTGAAAGAGTGGGAGCGCGAATTCAACCGCGGATAATTTTTTAGAAGCACGGACACATGGACGGCGGTTGTCGGTCCCGCCGTGACGAGCGGCAATGGATTGGCCGCAGGTGCGGTTGGCTCCTGTCTGAAGTTGTGGTGTCGTCGCTTCGACTACGCGGCTTCACTCATTTCGTTCCGCCAGCACCACCTTCCGCTTTAAGCCGCCCAACGCCAGACCGAAGACGGATAGGGTCAGCACAAAGCGCGTTGTTAAATTGAGAGCGTGATACCACGCTGCGCTTAAGCTTGTGCGAATATCGCTCATCGCACTTTGGCATTGAACTGCGCGTTTATGACACAAACAAAGATTGAGAACCCGATTGGCGAAGGTCATATTTCTCCATGTGATTTTGCGTCAAGCACGGTCATCAGATGTTCAATGCAAATATTGTTTAATGGAATCATTTTGGGTCTCACGATTGGCCTTTTAGCACTGGCCTTTAACGCAGTTTATTTGCCCACTCGCGTATTCCATTTGGCGCTTGGAGGAGTGTTCGCTATCGTGCCTTTCATCGCATGGCAGTTTCTTCTCTGGAAACAATCCTGGCCTGTAGCGATTTTGATCGCAGTGGGGGCTGGAGTTTTGATTTCCTTGGCTTGTGAATCATTCAACCACGCCCGATTAGAACGGAACGGCGGGTCATCGGGTGCTCACTTTATCTCATCACTTGGCATATATATCGTCACGGTGCAGGCGATTGCGCTGATGTGGGGAAACGAAAACAAAGTTCTCCGTATCGGAGTGGATTCGGTCTTCAAGGCAGGACAAATTACACTTACGCACGCCCAATTGCTGGCCGGGGTCGTTTCGCTGTTGGCAATGGCCGTCTTCTACGCTTCGCTTAAATTCACCAATATCGGCTTGCGCCTTCGGGCCTTGGCTGACAATCCAGCACAACTGGCCTTGCACGGCTACAACACCCGACTTCTCCGCCTTTTTGCATTTGGCATCGCCGGCCTGCTCGCCTCGGTTTGTTCACTGCTTGTTGCTTACGACATCGGGTTTGATCCGCATGGTGGTCTGATTGCCCTCTTGCTGGCCATTGTTGCTGTGATTATCGGCGGTCGCGCCACTTGGCTGGGGCCCGTGTTGGGAGGAATAGTGCTTGGCCTCATTCGATCAGAAGTTGCTTGGTTTCTCTCCGCGAGATGGCAGGATGCCGTAACTTACGCACTTCTCGCGTTGTTTTTATTCGTCCGACCTCGCGGATTTTTTGGGCGCAATCTTCGTCTGGAGGCTCAAGCATGAATTACCTGCTCCATCTGCTGATTTATTTGAGTATTTACTCAATAGTGGCAATGAGTTTGAACATGATTGTGGGCTACTGCGGCTTGCTGTCGCTGGCCCAAGCTGGCTATTTTGCGGTAGGCAGTTACGTTTATGCTCTGGCGGCACTCAAGCTGGGTTTGGGATTTCTACCCGCGCTCACCTTGGCAATCGGTGTGGCTGCTCTATTGAGCTTGGCACTTTCGCTGCCGGCGTGGCGCTTCAAAGGTGATTCCTTTGTCATGGTTTCGTTAGCCGTGCAAGCGTTGTTCTTTAGCGTATTTTTCAACTGGTCAAATCCCGGTGCCGAACCGGGCACCATGACGAATCTCACTAACGGATCGTTCGGTCTCGCCGGGATTCCAAAACCGTCATTCCTTCAGTTCAAGGCAGATTCATTGCCCAGCATTGCCATTCTGTCGCTTGTCTTGGCGACTCTATGCGGCTTGCTTTGTTGGCGGCTAGCCCCGGCGGAATTCAAGCGCATCAAGTCGTCATTAAAACGTCCAAACGTCGAACACCGACAATTTTGCCAACGCAAGGCGCGGTTGGACACAATCTTGCCAAGCGCAACTACACGCTTCATTTGATCGAACGTTACAATGATTTTCAAAAATGGGACACCACGAAATTTGGGAAAGGCAAATACATCGTCATCCATCGTGCCATTAAGAAGGAATTTGGCGCAAAATGGGATCTTGTGCCGGAAAACCAATTTCCAAGATTGGTGGATTACTTGCAGGCCAGAATTCTCAACTCAAAATTGGGGCGGATCAAAAACAGTCGGGGCGAGAAGTGTTTCAGCACTTGGGATGAATGGCTGCAAAACCAACACGGTTCGTGGCTTCCGTTCCTCCTTTGACACGCCCGCCGCCGCCGGGAAGTTTTGCCTCTAGGTTTTCATCGCGGGAAGTCTGTCTGCTCGAAAGAAGATTTAACTGTTTTGCCACAATTCTGCGCTGTTATTTCTTCGCAATTTTTGGTTAATTGGGTTTATTGCTGAAAGAAACATTGCACGGTTAGTGAAAAAAACTGTTGAAAAAGCGTTTCATCGGAATGGCCGACTGCGTGAGGTAGTGCCTTTGCGAAACGGTCGCAGGCATGGCGTTGTCCGCGTCTGGCACAAGAACGGTGTTCTGGCCAACGAAGAACGCTATCTGAATGGCTTGCTGCACGGCGTTTGCCGCCAGTGGAGTGAAACCGGACGGTTGCTGGGCGAATATCGCATGGTTCAGGGAACAGGTGTGCAGCGCACCTGGCACGAGAATGGCCGGTTGCAATTGGAATTTTCCACCGTGCGTGGTGATTTTTCCGGGCGTTATCGCTTGTGGTTGAACGACGGGAAGTTGATGTCCGAGGAAATTTATTTGCACGGCAAGCCCGTCTCCGTAGGGGAATATCGCGCCGCCCGCGCCAAAGACCCATCATTGCCCAAGCTGACCGGCAAAGCTGGAAAACCGTTGCCCAACACGGTCGCCACGGAAAAGCACATCCATGAAGTTTTTGTCCGTTCACTTTTGGCGCAGAAATATCGCGCCGAGGCAGCGGAATGGCTGGAGAACGGTGGCAAGGGCGTGCGCTCGCTCGGACGATTCAAACGCGTGAGTGATGCCCTGAAATTTGTTGAGTCGCTATACAAAGCAGGCGCGACCGAAGTGATCGCGCCTGACATCTACGCCGGCAAAGCCGGTGATCAATTTGCCGATTGTCTGTTGGTGAAGCTGCCGGGCATTGCCGCCAAGCAGAAAGCTATTCGCAAAATTTGTGCGCAATTGTCGAAACGTAAACTTGGCGCGTTCCAGCCGGACAAGGACATCGGCGAGTCGCACCTGTATCTCTTGCTGGCCTGATTCACAGCACCATCAGGCAGTCGCGCATTTCGTCTAGTGTCAACGCGCCACTGGTTTCCCGCTCTTGCAGCAGGCATTCCGACACGGCATCGCCGACCAGCTTTTCCACCGCGTCGCGCATCGGACGCGCGCCCAGCTTCGGGTGAAAACCTTTGCGCACCAGAAACGGCAAAACCGTTTTGTCCAATTCCAATTTGTGTCCGCGTTCCCGCAGGAATTCAATTTCGCGCGCCAGGAATTTCTCCGCAATTTCCAATTGGTGTTCGTAACCCAAACGACGGAACACCAGTTTTTCATTCACGCGCGCGAAGATTTCCGGACGCAGGGATTGTTGCGCCCGCGTCAGGACGTGGCGTTCCAGCGTCGCGTCATTGGAATGTTGCAGGCTCATCAATTCCGCCGAGCCGATGTTTGACGTGAGCCAGATATAATAGTTGCTGAAGTCCAGCGTCTGGCCGGTCGCCACCGTGATGCGCGCCGCGTCGAGCAATTGCAGCAGGATGTCCAGCACGCGCGGATGCGCTTTTTCCGCTTCATCAAACAGGAGCGAGCCTTCCGCTGCGCGCTCGCGCACTCCGCCCAAATAACCAACTTCGCCAAGCCGCGCGCCGAGCAGCAGGCCGAGCGATTCTTGATTCTGAAACTCCGACATATCGAAGCGGAATAATTGTCCCGGCCCGAAAATCTGGTTTGTCGTCACGATGACCGTTTCCGTTTTGCCGACGCCCGTCGGGCCGAGCAGCAGAAAACT
>Ga0209483_1000348_pt1 | contig 41964 bp, 30 predicted proteins | sample NGEPerA_FD_184508 | JGI IMG/M metagenome (GOLD analysis project Ga0209483, IMG submission 184508) | Arctic peat soil microbial communities from the Barrow Environmental Observatory site, Barrow, Alaska, USA - NGEE PermafrostL2-A... | ecosystem: Environmental > Terrestrial > Soil > Wetlands >...
CACGAAATGAAGTCCATTCAACCTTAATGCCGCAGTTTAGTTGCCGCCAAAAGTCACAAAAGGCGCAAAAAATGTGACTGTTTGCACGTTGTGGCTGGCAAGGCCTGCACCCAATGGATGAAGGAAAATCCCTGTTCCAGTCCGGCCAATTCTTTTGCTTTTGCGTCTTTTGTGCCTTTTTGCGGCCATTCCACCTGCGGAATTTAGGTTCAACAGCTTCCTTTGTTTGTGTGCAGCAGAGCTACTTTCCCCGAACGAACACGAATTATTCCTTGACGGCAGCGAAAGAAGTGGGATCATCCCATTATGAAATTAGTGGCAGATTCCCGCGGACGGCTGGCGGCGAAGGATTTATTCCGCCCGGGCACGGTTTTTGACGTGACGCCGCAGGCCGATGGCAGCCTGCGGGTGGTGGAACTGGTGGAACGTGAGGTGCCGGTCATCAAACTCAAGCGCGGTGCGGATGGAATGTTTAATTGCCCGCATCTGATGAGCCGCGAAGAAATCGTCGCCTACATCCGCGCCGACCGGGATGCGCGATGAGAGCGTATTGGGATTCATCGGCACTGGTGCAGTCGCTGGTGAACTCCAGCTTGCAACTGCGCCTGAAGCGTGACGGAGGTTTTACGCGTGCGCACGCGCTGGCGGAAACTTTTTCCACCTTGACAGGAAATCCAGCCACGCGGATTGATGCCGATACCGTTGCGGAATTCATATCCGATCTTGCCGCCGACCTGGACTTTGTGGAGCTGACCGGACCGGAAGTTTTGAAGGCGTTAAAATCCGCGCGGCAAAAGGGCGTTCGCGGCGGGCGCGTGCATGATTATCTTCATGCCGTGGCGGCTGAAAAATGCGGGGCGAAAACCATTCTGACGCTGGATAAAAATGGTTTCGCCGGCATTACCGGCCTGCAAATCGAGCAGGCTTAAAACCGGGGTGAACCGCAGCAAGCGGAACTTGAACGGCCGGCAATGCGGTTGACTTTTTTACCGGACATTCATCATGCTTGCGTTGAACAATGCGCCGTAATGTCTTCATTTGCCTGCTGCTGGCCGGAATCACGCTGGCGCTCTACTGGCCGGCCGGCAGCTATGACGTGGTTTTCTACGACGACACTTCGTTCACGGACAATCCCGAAGTGCAGAGCGGCTTGAACGGGCGGAGTTTTGTGTGGGCGATGACGGGCGTGGTGGCGGCGAACTGGCATCCGGTGACGAGCCTGTCGTTTGTGCTGACGCACCAGTTTTTTGGAACGAATCCCGGCGCGGAACATCTGGTGAACGTGTTTTTTCACGCGGCGAACGCGGCGCTGCTGTTTCTGGTGTTATGGCAGTTGACGCGGGCGACCTGGCGGAGCGCGGTGGCGGCGGCGTTGTTTGCCTGGCATCCGCTGCGGGTGGAATCGGTGGCGTGGATCGCCGAGCGGAAGGACGTGCTGTGCGGATTTTTTGTGCTGCTGACATTTTGGTTTTACGCCCGATTCGCGAATGAGTCCAAAGTCCAAAGTCCAAAGTCCAAAGTTCATTACTGGCTGGCGCTGGTTTCATTTGCGCTGGCGCTGATGAGCAAGGCGATGGCGGTGACGCTGCCGTTTTTGCTGCTGCTGCTGGATGTGTGGCCGCTGGGGCGAATTCAAAATTCAAAATTCAAAATTAAAAGCCTTAAGCCGCTGCTCGTGGAAAAAATCCCGTTCTTTGCGCTTACGGCGGTTTTTTGTGTGGTCACTTTTTTGGTGCAGCAACATTCAGAGGCCACGCCGTCGTTGTCGGAACTTGGCCTGGGAATCCGGCTGGAAAACATCATCGTGAGCTACCTGCGCTATGTGGGCTGGTCGCTGTGGCCGGCCAATCTGGCGATGTTTTATTCGTTTCCATTCGACAGTCATTTTTATCTGGCGTTGTGGCCGGGCTGGGAAATCGCCGCAGGCGCGCTGGTGCTGGCGGGCACTTCGGTGTTGTGCGTGAAACAACTTTTTCAACGGCCTTATCTGGCGGTCGGCTGGTTTTGGTATTTGGGGACGATGGTGCCGGTGATCGGCTTCGTGCAGGTCGGAAGCCAGGGGATGGCGGATCGTTACACTTACATTCCGCTGATCGGGCCGGTCATCAGCCTGGTCTGGCTGGTGTCGGAACAATGGGGCGCGACGTTTTTTCGCAAGGCGATGATTGTCGTGCCGACCGCAGTGGTTCTGGCTGCCAGCATTTTTCAGACGCGGCACCAGTTGCAATTCTGGAAGAACACGGAGACGCTTACCAAGCACACGATTGAAGTGACCGGAGAAAATCCCCGGGCGGAATACATCGCCGGCCTTGGTCTGGAACACGCCGGCCGCATCGCCGAGGCAATGGTGCATTACCGCAACGCCATGACTTCGCAACCGACGGTCAAAGAAGCGTATTACGCGATGGGGCGGCTGCTCGGACAACAAGGCAATTGGACGCTGGCGGAACAGGCTTATTTGCTGATGCTGCAAAATAATCCGAACGATTTCAATGCGCACCTTGGCCTGGTCAACGTCCTGCCGCATTTGGGGCGACCGGCGGAAGCGGAAACGCATCTGAAAGCAGCCGTCCAAAACTGCCCGGACGAACCCGAAGCGCTGAACAATCTTGCGTGGACACTGGCCACCAGCAATGACGCCGGATTGCGCGACGGCGCACAAGCCGTCAAATGCGCCGAACGCGCCTGCCAGTTGACGGGCTACCGGAAAACCATCGTGGTCGGCACTTTGGGCGCGGCCTACGCGGAAGCGGGGCGGTTTGACGAAGCCATCGCGACCGCGCAAAAAGCCTGTGACCAGGCCGAGAAATCGGGCGAAACAAATCTGCTGCAAAAAAACCAGGAACTGCTTGAATTGTATCGTCAGCACCAGCCGTATCGAGAAGCGACGCCGCCTTGAATGAATATGTCGCACTCATCCGCCAAACCGTCACTGTCCTGGAAGAATCACGCGACGTTCTGTCAATTTATCATTTGCCTGATGTTGGCCGGAATGACGTTCGCCGTTTTTTGGCCCGTCGGCCACCTGGGTTTCAGCATTTATGATGACCAGGAATATGTTGTTCAAAACCCGCACGTCCAAGCGAGCATCAACGCGGACAGCATCGGCTGGGCCTTCACCACCACGGACACCGGCAACTGGCATCCGATCACCTGGCTGTCGCACATGGTGGATTGCCTGCTGTTCGGTCTGAAGGCCGGCGGCCATCATTGGATGAACCTGGGATTTCATACTGCAAACGTGGTGTTGTTGTTTTTAGTTTTGAACCTGATGACACGTTCGCGCGCTGATAAAAATGACGAGGCTGCGCCACCGCAGACAGAAGGAATGTGGTGCAGCGCCTTGGTGGCGGCATTGTTCGCGCTGCATCCGCTGCGGGTCGAGTCCGTCGCGTGGATTTCGGAACGCAAGGACGTGTTAAGCGCATTTTTCATGATGCTGACGTTGTGGGCATGGGTGCGTTACGCGCAAAAGCCGGAAACCGGCAGCCGGACTTCTACGCTTCCTGCTTCCGGTTATTATTGGCTGGCCTTGTTTTTTTTCGCGCTGGGACTGATGAGCAAGCCGATGCTGGTGACGTTGCCAATTATTCTGCTGCTGCTGGATTTCTGGCCGCTCCGGCGATTTGCGATTCATGATTTCCGATCTGCAATTTGGAAACGGCTCGTGTTTGAAAAATTGCCGTTCTTCCTGCTCGTTGCGGCATCCTGCATCATTACTTTTCAGGCGCAAAGCGCGGGAGGATCCGTTGTCTCTTTGAGCGGCCTGCCTTTGGGCTGGCGGATGGAGAATTCACTGGTGTCGTATGCCGCCTACCTGGAGAAAATCATCTGGCCGGAAAATCTTGCATTGTTATATCCCATCGGGCAGATACCTGCCTGGGAAGTTTTTGGTTCCGGTGCGCTGTTGGCCGGTCTGTCGGTGATCTTCCTATGGCGGTCACGCCGTCAACCTTATCTGACAGTCGGCTGGTTCTGGTTTCTCATCATGCTCGTGCCGGTCATCGGGCTGGTGCAGGTCGGCAAGGAAGCCATGGCCGACCGTTATACTTATCTGCCATCAATTGGATTGTTTATCATGCTGGCTTGGGGAATGGCAGGCATCGCCGCCAAATCAAAACCCTGGCGAACCATCATGATATTGGTCGCAGCAGGAACGGTTCTCGCCTGCCTGCCGGAAACCAGACGCCAGTTAAATTTCTGGCAGGACGACGTGAAACTATTCGGCCATTCAATCGCCGTGACACCGGAAGATAATTATGAAGGTTATCTGTTTTTGGGCAACGCCCTTGTCGAGGCGGGAAACTTGGATGCCGCCGTCCAAAGCTACCAGTCCTCGCTCCGAATTGATCCAAATGAAACGACCCATCTGGAACAAGCCCATTACAACCTCGGCTGCGCCCTTTCCCGGCAGAAAAAATTTTCCGAAGCCGGCGTTCATTTTGACGAAGCGTTGCAGCTTGATGAAAACAATGTGCAGGCGCATGTCGGCCTCGGCCACGCCTTGGTCGCCCAGAAAAAATATGCGGAAGCCGAGGGCGAGTTTTCCAGCGCCCTGCAATTGAGTCCCGATGACGCCGCCATCCGCAAAGACCTGGCGTTCGCCACGCTCATGATCGAAAGCAAAACTGCTCTCACCAATTTTTACGAAAGCTTGAAGGTAAAACCCACGCCAGATGCTCACGTCGGAATTGCTACCATCCAGATCATGCAGGGGAATTTTCAGGACGCCGTTGAGCATTACCGTGCCGCCTTGCAGCTTCAACCTGACGCTTCGGATGTGTTGAACAATTTGGCCTGGCTTTTGACCACCTGCCCGGACGCACACGTCCGAAATGGAGCACAGGCAGTCAAGTATGCCGAGCGCGCGTGCGAACTGACACACTACGATCTGGCCCGTGCCGTTGGCACGCTGGCCGCCGCCTATGCCGAGGCCGGAAGATTTGACGATGCCATATCAACCGCACAGAAAGCCTGCGTTCTGGCCGAACAATCAGGCGAACAAGATTTGCTGCAAAAAAACCAGGAACTGCTGAAGCTGTATCGCGCCCGCCAGCCCTTTCACGAATCGCTCAACCACTAAGTGTCAAGCGCTTAATGAAAAATGCAGCGTCCTCATTTGCCGATGGAGCGCGGGCTTTAGCCCGCTTCAACGACCTGATTGCTTTTGAACGGTGAAGCGGCATAAATGCCGCGCTCCGAAATCAGGACACTGCCATGAAAATGCACGGCTTGAACCGCCAGACTTGTCGCTCACTCCTCCACCGGCACGACCAGGCTGTCCATGATGTAATCCTTCCGCTCCGGCGTGTTCTTGCCCATATAGAAATTGAAAATCGGCGCGGACTCGGCGCGCGGAGCATATTCGATTTTGCTCAAGCGCATTTCCTTGCCGATGAATTGCGCGAATTCCTTCGGGCTGATTTCGCCGAGGCCTTTGAACCGCGTAATTTCCGGTTTGCCGCCGAGTTCTTTGATCGCGTTGTCGCGCTCGGTTTCGCTGTAGCAGTAAATCGTTTTCTCCTTGTTGCGCACGCGGAACAGCGGAGTTTCCAAAACATAAACGTGGCCGTCGTGGACAAGCTGCTCGAAGAACTTGAAAAAATACGTGATCATCAAATTGCGGATGTGCATGCCGTCCACGTCCGCGTCGGTGGCAAGAATGACCTTCTCGTAGCGCAAGCCCTCGGTGTTGTCCTCGACGTTGAGCGACTGCATGAGATTATACATCTCGTCGTTTTTATACATGATGTCGCGCTTGAGATCCCAGACGTTGAGCGGCTTGCCCTTGAGCACGAACACGGCCTGGTTGTTCACGTCGCGGCAGCTCGTGATCGAGCCGGCGGCGGACTGGCCTTCGCAAATGAAAACCATCGTGCCTTTGCCCTTTTCTTTTTTCGCGTCAAAATGATTTTTGCAATCTTTCAACTGCGGAATGCGCAGCGTGATCGCCTTCGCCCGCTCGCGCGCGAGCTTCTTGACGTTCTGCAATTCCTTCCGCAACTCCTGCGTGTCCTTGACCTTCGCCATGATGGTCTCGGCGATCTGCTTGTTGCGCTGGAAAAAATGCAGCAGTTCCTCGCGCACGTTGTTGACGAGTTCGGTGCGGATTTCCGTGTTGCCCAGTTTATTTTTCGTCTGCGACTCGAACACCGGGTCTTTCAAACGGATCGCCACCGCGCCGACCATGCACTCGCGCACGTCGTCGCCTTCAAATTTTCCGTTGCAATATTCGTTCACCGCTTTCAGCAAACCTTCACGGAACGCGCTCAAATGCGTGCCGCCGTCGCTGGTGTATTGGCCGTTGACGAACGAATAAAACGTCTCGCCGTAGCGCGAATTGCTGTGCGTGAAACAAAATTCCAGCGTCTTGCCCGCGTAATGCAACGGCGCATAAATCGGCTCGCCGCCGTCCGTCGCCATGTCTTCCATCACCAAATCCATCAGGCCGTGGCGTGATTGGAAGACTTTTTGTTGGAGTTCACGCTTTAGCGTGTCCCCGTCGCCCGAACAAGCTGAAGCTTGAACTCCAACAATTTTCCACGTCAACACCAGCTTCAAGCCGGTGTTCAGATAACTGTAATGACGCAGGCGGCGCTCAATATGTTCCAGCCGGAATTCACTTTCTTTGAAAATGCTTTCGTCCGGCTCGAACTCAATCAGCGTGCCGTTCGGCTCTTTCGTTTTGCCGGTGCCTTCTTTTTTTAATTTGCCGATCTTGAAACTCGCCTCGGCAAACTCGCCGTCACGATGGCTGCGGACAAAAAAGTTTTTTGAAAGTGCATTTACGGCTTTTGTGCCAACGCCATTCAAGCCGACGCTGAATTGAAAAACGTCGTCGTTGTATTTCGCGCCGGTATTTATTTTTGAAACGCAGTCCACGATTTTGCCGAGCGGAATGCCGCGCCCGAAATCGCGCACAGTGACGCGGTTATCCGCGATTTCGATCTGCACTTCCTTGCCGTGGCCCATGATGTATTCGTCAATCGCGTTGTCCACGACCTCCTTGAGCAGGACGTAGCAGCCGTCGTCAGGATTGTTGCCGTTGCCGATGCGCCCGATATACATGCCCGTGCGCAGCCGGATGTGCTCCAGCGAGGACAGCGTCTTGATCTTGCTCTCGTCGTAAATGTGCTTCTTATCTTCAGCCATAAAAATTGTGCGGTGGTGAAGATGAAACAAAGCGGACGGAATTTCAACGCAAAGAAAACATTTTGAATTCAATGTGGATGTAAAAATCAAATTTCAGAAAAACCTCTTTCTTTCGGGACGCGGCGGCGCACTTTTTCATGGCGAACGGCGAATGATGGCTTAAACTTTTGTCATGTTAAGCCAGCGACAGCGACCGATACTTTTGGCGGTGGCCGCACTCGTGGTGATCTGGGCGCTCGCGATTGCCGGCTACGAAATCGCAAAAAATGCCAAGGTCACTCCTGAAAAAGTCCGCGCTTATGTGGCGTCCGTGGATTTCAGCCGGTTGTCCGCCGCCGAACGCGCGGAGGCCATCCGCAAACTGGCGGCCATGCTCAACGCGCTTTCCCTCCAAGAACGGCAGAGCCTGCGGCCGGACCGCAACGACTGGTTTGAAAAAATGACCGAGGACGAAAAGGAGAAATTTCTCGACGCGACGATGCCCACCGGCATCAAGCAGATGCTGGCCGCATTCGAGGCGTTGCCGCCGGACCGGCAGCAGCGGACGGTCAACGACGCCATGAGGCAGATGAAGTCCGCCGACAGATCGCCGGGGCCAGACGGCATGGCGTTAAGCCCGGAACTTCAGCAGAAGATGATGAAGGTCGGCCTGCAAAGTTTTTACAGCCAGAGTTCCGCGCAGACCAAGGCGGAACTGGCGCCGTTGCTCGAGCAGATGCAGCAAATGATGGAAAACGGCCGGCTGCTGCGCCAGCAATGAATTTTTCTTCGCAAACAAAACCGTTCTGCGCGTTCACGCTGGTCGAACTGCTGGTGGTGATCGCCATCATCGCAATTCTTGCCGCGCTGCTGCTGCCCGTGCTGGTGCGCGCCAAGGAATCGGCGCGGGCCACCGTTTGTCTGGGCAATCTTCATCAGGTCGGCGTCGCGCTTCAGATTTATGTTTCGGAAAATAACAACAAGCTGCCCGTCATGCGCGATGTCGTGCCCGATCCGGCGGTGGTCGCCACCAACACGTTTCCCACCCTTGACAAAGTTCTCGCGGCGCAGCTCGGCAACAAGAACGTGCTGCGCTGCCCGTCGGATTCGGCGCACGTTTTTGAGATCACCGGTTCGAGCTACTCGTGGAACAGCCTCCTGAACGGCGAGGACGCGGATCATTTGCGGATGTTCACCTTCCAGTTCAATCCCGATCAAGTCCAACTCGTGTTCGACAAGCAGTCGTTCCACCTTGCGCGCGGCGCGAACCGCGCGGTAAATTATATTTACGCCGACGGCCACATCAAAAACCTGCTGGAAATTTCCGGCCCCCAATGATCGAACTGCGCAACGTCATCAAAAAATTTTCCGGGCGCACGGCGGTGGACGATTTGTCGTTCACGGTCTCGCCGGGAGAAATTTTCGGCCTGCTCGGCCACAATGGCGCGGGCAAAAGCACGGCCATCGGCATGATGCTCGGCCAGGTCTGGCCGACGGCCGGCGAGGTGAAAATTTGCGGCCACGATGTCCAGTCCGACCGACGCAATGCGCTGATGCAAGTCGGCGCGATTTTTGAGACGCCGGCCTTTTACGACTATTTGAGCGGCGCGCGGAATCTGGAAATTTTGAGCACCTACACCGCGCCGACTTCCGCCGCGCGGATTCGCGAGGTCATTGAATGGGTCGGCCTGACCGGACGCGAGCAGTCCAAGGTGCGGACGTATTCGCACGGGATGCGTTCGCGGCTCGCGCTGGCGCAGGCGTTGCTGCCCAAGCCGGAACTCCTGATTCTCGACGAGCCGAGCGACGGCCTCGATCCCGAAGGCATCCACGAAATGCGCCAGACGATTCTGCGTCTGCGTCGCGAACTCGGCCTGACCATCCTGCTTTCGTCGCACTTGCTGAACGAAGTCGAGCAGCTCTGCACGCGCATCGCCGTTTTGCAGAATGGAAAAAAAGTTTTTGAAGGCAGCGTCGCCGACGTGAAGGCCGCGCGCGGGAAAGTTGCCCTAAAAACTTCTGATTTCACAATTGCGACGAAGCTGCTCCGCGAGCGCGGCCTGATCACCGCCACGGCGGAAGAAAAATTCATCACGCTGGCCGAGAATCATTCAACAGCGGAAATCACACAGGCAATGGTTTCAGCCGGCTTCGCGGTGGATGGCATCTGGCAGAGCGAGCAGACCGTGGAGGATTTTTATCTGGGACTGGTCAACCGGCAGCGCGAAGAGAAAAAATGAACATCCAACAACGAACCTTGAACTCCGAAAAAGCAACGGGAGCGCGCCCGCCTCGGGCGCAGTTTTCCGCGCCCTCGCGGAAAACTCGGGTGCAACGAAAGTTTTCAGCCGTCGTGTTAGTTTCACGCGCAACCGGCTGGCCGCGAGGCGCGGCCAGCAACGCCCGGGGCGGACGTGCTCCCCAAACTGAATCATGTTCCTCGCCCAATTAAAAAACGAACTCTGGAAATTGTTCGGCAAAAAGCGCACCTACATCGGCTTCGGCGCGTTTCTGCTCGCGCAGACGGCGATGCTGCTCGCGTTCAAATACACGCGCTGGCAGGACGATTTCGAGCGGCTGCTGAACGGCAACGGCTATCTCGCCGCGCAATACATCTCGGTGCTGACGGTGTCGGTCGTGATGCTGATCCCGCAGGTCATGCTGCTCATGCCGCTCTACGCCACGCTCGTCGGCGGCGATCTCGTGGCGAAAGAAGCCGAGGACGGCACGCTGCGGATGATTCTTTCGCGGCCCATTTCGCGCGTCCGGCTGCTGTTTGTGAAATGGAGCGCGGGAATTTTTTTCGCCGTCGTGCTGGTGCTGGCGCTCGGCCTGACGGCGGCGGGATTTGCGAGCCTGCTGTTTCCGTGGGGCGGGATGTTTGTCTTTGCTCCCGGCCAGGCGTTCAGCGTTTTGACGGCGCATGACGGGCTGGAGCGGTTTGCTTTTTCAATCCTGTTCATGGCGGTGAATGCGAGCGTCATGGTGTCGGTCGCGTTCATGTTCTCGTGTTTCAACATGAAACCGGCGTCGGCCACGATCCTGGCGCTCTCGTTTTTGTTCGTCAGCATGGCCATGGAAAACATCCCGTTTTTTGACCGCTTTGAAAACTGGTTCATCACGCATCATTTCAAATGCTGGCTGCTGATCTTCCGCGACCCGGCGCCGTGGGCGCAAATCTGCCAGTCCGAAATCATCCTGCTCGCCGTGAGCGTCACCGCGTTCATCATCGGCACGATGGCGTTTCAAGTGCGCGACATCAAGTCCTGAAGGTAGGCGGCAAAGTTGATTTCCGGCGGCGTGTATTTTGCAATTCTTCCGCTTCCTGAATCAAGGCGGCCAACGAAAGATTAAGTGCTGTTGCAAGAGATTTCGCCACATTAACGCTCGGATTGCGTTCGCAACGCTCAATGAGGCTGACATGGGTCGGATGAATATCAGCCTTTTCCGCGAGGGTTTCCTGCGAAAAGCCTTTGGCCAAACGCCGCTTTTTTAGCACCGCGCCAAGAGCTGCCGCCATGTCCATATTCCGCACTTTGGCATACTGCCAAAGCACGAAATCAACTAACACAGACAATAGTCTTGACTATTATTGTCTATTTGGTAAACCTAATCCGCAATTCAGCAGGCTCGTTCGGCTGCAAAAAACCAATAAAACAATATGAGAAATATCACACCCCTAATACTCGTTGGCGTCAGTTTGTTCATACAAGGTTGCGACACAACCGGCGAAGGTTTTCACGAGCGTCATGTCCAAGCTGCCGAAGATTCAGGCAACGCAGTATCAGTGAGCGGCGGTCAAAGTTTTCAGGTCAGTAAGCCTTACGATGACGTGTTTGAAGCGGTGGTGACATATCTCAAAAAAAAGGACTATACGGTTGAATCGGCGAACAAGGATGCAGGCCAGATCACGACGGCGATGACGGTTACCGGCGGCTGGCGGCAGACGGGCGCTCGCGTTGAGGTTTCGCTCATCAAAGAAAGCGACGCGGTTACGACGGTCAAAGTCGCCGTCACGGAGCAACATCGCTACAACGCATTGCAAGTTGAGCCGTGGGATGATCCGAAAGTGAACGACGACAGTTCCGCCGCGCTCGCCACGGACATGAAATCGGCACTCTGAAGAACGCTTGCTGATTTATCAGGCGGAGAAATCCGCGCAAAACAATTCTTGCCGCCCTCCGCGCGAGCCGTTATCAAACGGGATGGATTCGCGGGAAGCGTTCATCGCGTTGAACATGATCGAAGGCGTCGGGCCGGTGCGCGCCCGCTCGCTGCTGGAACATTTCGGCGACGCGTCAAAAATTCTTTCCGCTTCCAAACACGAACTCACGCGTGTTCGCAGCATCGGCGATGACACGGCGGAAAATATTTTCAACTGGGAAAAATCCATTGATCTCGCAGGTGAATTGAAACGCATTTCCGATTTCGGCTGCCATGTCGTGATCCAGTCCGATGAAAATTACCCGCCGTCGCTCCGTGAAATTTACGATCCGCCGCTCGTGCTTTACGTCAAGGGCGAACTGACGGCGAAGGACAAAAACGCCGTGGCGATGGTCGGCTCGCGCATGACGACGCACTACGGCATCGAGACCGCGCGCAAGCTCGCGTATCAGCTCGCCTACACCGGCGTGACCGTGGTGAGCGGCGGCGCGCGCGGCATTGACACGGCGGCGCACCAGGGCGCGTTGAGCGGCAAAGGCCGCACGATTGCCGTTTTGGGAACAGGAATAAATTTAATTTTCCCGACGGAAAACGCGGAACTCTTCGAGCGCATCGCGGCGAACGGCGCGGTCATCACGCAGTTTCCGTTCAACCGTCCGGCGGACAAGCAGTCGTTTCCCATTCGCAACCGCATTGTAGCCGGAATGACTTTGGGAACGGTCGTGGTCGAGGCGAATTTGACCAGCGGCGCGCTCATCACGGCGAATTTTGCGACGGAATATGGCCGGCAGATTTTCGCGGTGCCGGGGCGGATTGATTCGCCGCGCAGCAAGGGCTGTCACGACCTCATCAAAAAGGGCGCGAAGCTCTGCGAAGGCGTGGAGGACATCTTGAGCGAGTTTGAGTATCTGTTTCCGGCGAGCAACAAGCCGCCGTCGGCGGGCGAGACGGGCGTTTTGCCGACGCTGGAACTTTCGGCGAACGAGCAGAAAATTTTCGACGCGGTGTTGGCGGACGACGAAACGACGATTGACGAAATCATCCGCGCGAGCGGCCTGCCGAGTTCGACGGTGAACGTGGTGCTGTTCAGCCTGGAGATGAAACGGCTGGTGCGGCAGTTGCCGGGAAAATTGTTCGTGCGGAATGTGTGAGCGGCCGGCGTTGTCATCTTAATCGTAATCCGGCGTTGAGCGATTAAATTAAGATTAAGATTACGAGAATGTCGGCTTGCTTGCCTGGTTTTAATGAATTAGAAACAGCGGAGACAAGCGGCGACAGGAGAACTTTATGGCGAACTATAATATCATCGGCGGCGACGGCAAAGAATACGGCCCGGTAACGGACGCCGATGTGCGGCTGTGGATTGCCGAGGGCCGGCTCAACGCGGCGTCGCGCGCAAAGGCGGAGAGCGACGCGGAATTCCGCGCCCTGGCGCAGTTCCCGGAATTTGCGCTGGCGTTCACCGCTGCCGCGCCCGCGACGATTGGGCCGCTGAAAACGCCCACGGATTTTTTGGAACGCGATTACGAGCTGGATCTCGGCGGGTGCATTTCGCGCGGCTGGGAGCTGTTGAAAGGAAACTTTGGAACGATGTTCGTCAGTTTTCTGGTCATGATACTGGTGGAAATGGCTTGCGCGGGAATGATGAACGGGTTCATGCTGGTGTTTGGCAAAGGCCTGCTGCACGCGCCCATCGCGGTCCGGCTCGGCTCAAACTATCTTTTCACCGCCGTGTTTTCGCTGGTGATGGGACCTTTGATGGGCGGACTTTTTCTGGTTTATCTCAAGACCATTCGCCGGCAGGCGACCGGCATGGGCGAAGTTTTTGCGGGATTTCAAAAAGCGTATTTGCAGCTTTTCCTCGGCGCGCTGGTGGTGTCGTTGATTGTCACCGGCTGCATGTTGCCGTTCAACTTCGTCTGGCAGATGAAGGCCGGCCCGTTGCTGGAACAAATGCAGCAGATGCAGAGCGATCCGGCCGGGATTCAAAACCTTCTGCCGCAACTCCTGTCGGCGTTCACACACGCCCTGCCCGTCCTCTTCGTCTGCCTGATTCCGACGACTTTTTTAACGATATGCTGGCAGTTCACGCTGCCGCTCATCATTGACAAGCAGATGGATTTCGGCACGGCGATGAAAACCAGCTTCAAAATGGTGACCAAGCATTGGTGGCAGGTTTTCGGACTGACCATTCTGGTGGGCCTGGTGAGCTTCGCCGGGGTTTTGGGCTGCTGCATTGGCGTGCTGTTCACCGCGCCCATCGGCATCGCGGCGTTGATGATTGCGTATGAAACCATTTTCGGCGCCGAAAAAAATTAGCCGCGCCAAGGCGCGCAACGCCGCGCTGCTGAACCAGCTCGCCACGCCCGGCCTCGGCTCGATCATCGCCGGCCGCTGGATTGCGGGCGGCGCTCAACTGGTGCTTTCCCTCATCGGCTTCGCCCTGGTCATGGTGTGGTTTGTGCAGATAATGATGCGGTATTACGGGCAGATTGGACAGATGTATGGGCACCCAACGGCAGACCAGCCGGTTGGCCTGACCAACCTTTGGCTCGGCGCGGGATTGTTCGCGCTGGCCTGGGTCTGGTCGCTGGTGACAAGTTTCAGCCTGTTTCGAGAGGCGGCCAAGGTCAGCCTGGAATCGCTGGAAAGCTTTGCCGCCGGCCAGGTGAAAATGGATGCCGCCAGAATCGTGCTGGCGCTGACAACCTTGCCGCAGTGGCAACGCGACGGCGAAGTCATTTCCCGCACGTTTGAGTTCAAGGATTTTCCCGCCGCGATGGATTTCGTCAACGCCGTCGCCAGCCTGGCCGAGCAGGCGCAGCATCACCCGGACATGGACGTGCGCTGGAACAAGGTCACGCTGGCGCTCACGACGCACGACGCGGGCGGGCTGACGGAAAAAGATTTCGCCCTCGCCCGCCAGTGCGAAGCGCTGTCACTAAACCACAATTTTAACCAGGTTTAACCCACGCCAAAAATCCCGGCTTCAAGCGTGGCCGCGCAGCGGAAAGATATTTCACCTGGGAATTTCGCTTCCCAAGGCGGCAAATCCACTGGCCGGATTGGTTCGAGCATGAATCCTTGTCCGCCCATGGAGGGATCAACGTATTCGACCTGCGCCGGTGCCCGGCAGGCAAAACAAAGCGCAACGACGGCCAGAAATCGGGGCAGGGCTTTTTTCATAATCATGCGTGTTTTTCCAAATGACTGGCGGTGGCCTGTTGGGTTTGTTTATGTCCTAGCCTTTGCGTTAGTCAAATATCTTTGTCCAGCCAAATCACGCCACGCGCAAAATCTTCGCCGGCTGTTTCGCGCCGCCGAAGTTGAGTTGCGGCTGGTCGCCGGATTTTTTGCCCATGAGCTGTCCGCCCAGCGGCGATTGCGGGGTGATGACGAGGATTTCCCTTTTGTCGTGCCACACTTCCGTGCCGCCGGCGCGCGGGCCGATGAAGTAAAAGAAGCTTTCGCCGCCGTGTTCCACTTCCACCAGCGCGCCAATGCCGATGCCATCGTCCGGGCCGCATGTGCGCGCGTCGAGCTTTTCAAACTCGGCGATGGCGGCTTCGAGTTCCGCCGCCTGCCTGGACTGGCCGCGCGCGAGATAGGAGGCTTCGAGACCGCGCGTGTCGTATTTGCTCTCGGCTTTGCTTTGTTCGTGCGTGGCCTCGGTGCGCGAGGCGTGCGCGGCGCGGAAATAAACCTGCAATTCCTCCGTGAGCCGGGCGACGACTTTCTTGATAATGGCGCGCTTGTTCAAAGTGAATGTGAAAAAATGTTTGGTTCAGGATCCATTTTATTTTCCGCCCACGACCGTATTTCGCCGGCGCGAGTTCGATGCGGTGGCCGGGGCCATGTCCGCGGAACCTTTCGCCGGGCGCGAATTTACTGGCCAATGATTCGATACCATGTCGCGTCATTGCTCGGCGTAATTGTCAAACTGTTGCCGACCGGGGTGCCGAGGTTTGCCCAGTTGGGATTGGCAAGGTTAGTGGTCATTAACACTTGATAAGGTGCGATGCCGCCGGTCCAGCTCAAGAGCAGATCAGCGCCTTGGAACGAGATAGACGAAATGATTGGAGGCGCGGCGCTCACGTTGATTATCATGGTGGCGCTGGACGACAAACCGCCCGGGTCAGTGACGCTCACCACAAAGCTGTTGGTGCCCACGTCGCTGGAAAGCGGCGTGCCCGCAAGCGAGCCATTGGCGGCCACGCCGAGCCAGCCTGGACCGCTGACTTTGGCGAAGGTGAGCGCGCCGCCGTTCAGATCCATGGCACTGGCGGAAATCGTGCCGGAATACGCCTGACCAGCAGTGATGCCGGCTTCCGTAAATGAATTGTTCGTGAATACGGGAGTCCAATTAGGAACCAGGCTGATCGCAGTGACGATGACATTGCCATTATTGGGCAGCCGGATGCTCTGAATGGTTTTGGCGGGATTCAGCACGAAGGAGTAGCCATAGAGATAAAATATGCGGTTGTCGGCCGAACCATTGCTGGAATTCCGGTGGCCCATGATGATGGCCTTGGATTCGCCGGGATAGGTTGACGGAGTGAACCAGTCGCTCAAACTCTGCACAAACGTCGTGGTGGTGCTGTCGGTGTAAGTGACGACAAAGGATTGGGACACCTGGCCGCCTAACACGCCCGTCGCGAGCATGCGCAGGACGGCATCATTTCCACCGGGCAGGGAAATCGTCTGGCTGGCCGCGCTGATGACATTGGTGGCGTTGACCGGACCGAAGTTGAACACCGTGTTGCTCCAGGCTTGCGAGCCGCCAAGCAGCGTGCCGGAATACGCATAGCCGCCGCCGTCCAGGCCGCCGGTCGCCGGATTGGTGAACGTGGCGCCGTCCGTGTAAATGCCGGCCCGGTTGTAATACGAAGCCAGCGGTGCGCTGACCGGATCGTTTGCCAGCATGGCTGACAGAAGGATGAGATTTGAGTTGCCGGGAAGGGTGATGCTTTTGACCGTCTTGGTTTGGTCCAAGTTAAAGGTATATCCATCCACATTTACATTCAGCGTTTGAGTTCCTCCCGTGTTTAAGTCCCGATAAGGCATGGTGAACCCGGTGGATTCGCCGGAGTAAGATTGCGGACTCGCCCAGTCGCTGAAACTTTGTTTGAATGTGGCAGTCGAGTTATCCGTGTAAGTGATGGTGAAGGTCTGGGCCGCCTGGCTGCCCTGCACCGCCGTGGCAAGAATCTGCAACGTGTTGAAGCGGCCCGCTGGCAGAGTGATGGTCTGGCTGGCGCAGTTAACCACGTTGAGCGCATTGGACGGACCGAAAGTGAAAACCAGCCCGTTCCAGGAAAGCGTGGCACCAAGCAGGTTGGCGGAATAGGATGAGTAGCTCCCGTCCAGCCCGGTGCTGAAAGTGCGCCCGTCCGAGTAGATTCCGGCGCGATTGTAATAGGAAGCCAGATTGACCTGCATGGCTCCGGGTATCGGGGCAATTATGACGAAGTTGAGAGTGGCGGAATGAGTCAGGCTTCCCATCGTGCCGGTGAGCGTGGCGCTATAACTGCCCGGCAGGGTGTTGGTGCGCGTAGTGATCGTCATGGCGACGGTGGTGGCCGTGCTCGCGGGACTGATAACTGCGGTGATGCCAGCGGGCAGGCCGGTGGTTGAGAAGGTCGCACTGCCGGTCAGACCGTTCATGCGCGTCAGGGTGATCGCGGCATTGGCCGAAGCTCCGGCGACGAGATTGAACCCGCCTTGAGATGGATAGAAGAAGAAATCATTCGTGCCCGCTCCCGCCAGCGCATTGATCGTGTTGCTGCCGGTCGGCGTCCCCCAGCCGGTGCAAAGATCGTATCCGGCCCGCGCGTAGTATTTTGTGGCGTTATGACCGTTCAAAGTGTTGCCCGTGATAATGTCGTGGAAACAGCTACTATAAGTAGAAGATGGTCCCTTGCCGATCGCGTAAATCGCCGGATTGACAAAACCGACTGATGGCTTGCCCAAGGTTGCGGCCTGTTGGTTGACCAATGCCATGAAACCCGCCCACAAAGGTGAAGCCGCGCTGGTGCCGCCGATGGTGCTGCCTTGACCGTTCTTGAAATACCACCAGATCACCGGGTTCGCCAGCATGGCCACGTCGGGATAGTTCCGATAGGTTGTGGAACCCAGGTTGGCGGTCGTGGCGATGCCTTGCTGCCAGTTGGGAATGCCATAGCCGCTGATGCCGCCGCCGCTGCCGGCCCATGCCGTCTCCGATTGCCAGGGGCCGCCGGCACCGCTCGTGTTCAAATCGGTGCCGCCCACGATCGTGGCGTAAGGATTTCCCGTCAGCCCGGTGCCGCCATCCAGATCGGCTCCGCCGTCGCCGGAAGCCTGGCTGAATTCCTGTCCTTGCGCGGCAAACTCCTGAAACATCTGAATGATGCTGGCATCAATGCCAAAGCCGTAGGACAAGGTCATTTGCTTGGCCTTGTTATCAATGGCGATTTGGTTGAACACCGCGTGGGCTTCGCCTTCGTAATTCAGAATCGTCGCTCCCGGCGCCATGGACATCGCCATGTCAATATCCAGCGTCTCTTCGCCGTCGTCGTCGCTGCTGCCGGTGGGAATGCCGGTCCAGCCCGAAAGCAGAATGTTGGTGACGACAGTGCTGGTGGACAATCCGGCATTCGTCTCATACTTATAAATGTCATTCGTGTAATAGGGACCGCCGACATCAACGATTGCAATGTATTGCCCGGCGCCGGTGTTGGTCACGCCGTGAACATAGGCGGCGCGGAAGTCTTTGCCCGTGAAATCGCCGCCCGGCCCGGAACCGGTGGCATACGCCGTGATGCCTTGATTGGTATTGACGGAAGCCGGCTTGATTCCGCCTCCCAGGCGATGCGGCAAGATATAGTTGTCAAGTCCGCCGACACATAAGATGGGCACGTTCGTTTCCACCGACGGCTCCGCGTCCGGCGCGTAAAACGTCCGGTTTTCCGCCGGGTGCTGATAGACTCGCAGCTTCACTTGAAAGGCGCTTTCCAGATTGGTCGTCGCCCCGGTCACGTCCAACAGCAGGCGGTTGGAATGCGTGCGGGTTATTTTCAAGCCGTGCGCTTCGGCGAAATGAATGACTTTCTGGTAATCCGCCTCCGTCGGACCAAACTGTCCGGCAAATTGTTCCGGCGTCAGCCACTGATGAAAGTTCGGTGTCGCCGGATCGTAAAGCTGCCGGAGCAGATTGGTGAGCGCCTCCGGGTTGCGCAACGGCAGGCCGATCGCCAGATTCAAATGATTTGTTTCCGCCAATGATTTGAGGAAATGCAAACGTGCCGCCGCCGGCACCTGGCTGCGGAGAATGCGTCTTCCCGACGTTTGCGCGGAACTGGGCGTGGCGAATAAGACCGTCAGCGAAACGGCCAGCACGAGCGCGGCGGAAGAATCCTTCATGTGTATTTTGAGTTTGATGACCGAATGCCATTCATTGCACCACGCTTCAATATGTTTACAAAGGAGAATATGCGTGTTTGAAATGCAAACAAGTGCGCGGACATCAACCCGGCACCAGCAGGCGCTCAACCTTTCAGGTGCGGGGCGGGACCGATGGTCGTCCCGGGGACGTGTTCCAATGGAATCTTGATGGACTTACGGGTAACGCTGCCCGTGTTTGCCAGTTCGAGCACGCGCTGTGCTATGTCGCGGGAGAACACTTTCATGTTCGGCTCGTAGTAGGACAAAGGAGGATAAAATTCCGAATACCAGAGGTCATTTGCCAGGGCAACCAATGAAACATCCGTCGGAATGCGGATCCCTTTTGACACCAGCCAGGAATAACAAGTTAGAACCTGCGTCGCGCGGGTGAAGACCAGGGCCGTCGGCCGTTCTTTGAGGCCGAAGGCCAGATCCAATGCGCGGGCCACGGACAACGGCGAACGATCGTCTTTGAACACGACCAGCCGGCCCGCGCCGCCCGCCGTGGCCAAGGCCCGTTGCAAACCTTGTTCCTCCGCCACCTGGCCGGGACGGCTTTCTTCATATTCAAAAATTCCGATGATCCGATGGCCGTGGCGGATTAGTTGAAGCCCCGCATGAAACGCGGCGGTTTCCCAGTCGGACACCACATACGGCAGGTTCACCCCGGGAAACGGCCATTCGTAGAGAAACGCCGGCAAACCCTGCTGGGCGAACCAGCGCTGGATCGGCCCGCTGGTGATATACAAAATCCAGGCGGCGGACGGATGCACCTGCACCAGGCGTTCCAACTGGCGTTCGGGATGTTTGAGATGAAAAATGTCCGGCGAGAGAAACCGCAGACTGCGTCCCTGCTCGGCCAGCCGGATTTGCGTGTCCTCCATTTCCAGCAAAGTGACCCGGTGCTCGATGCGATGCGGCGACAAAAACGTCACCGGCAACCGGTCCTGGTCCGCCGGTTTTGGCGGCAGCGGCGGTTTGGCCAGCACGCGGCGTTGCAATCCTTTCGCCGCCGGCGCCACCCAGCCTTCGTTCGTGAGCAGTTTCAACGCCAGCCGCAACGTGTCCCGGCCGATGCCCAGGCGCTGCTTCAATTGCAGTTCGCCCGGCAGCATTTCGCTCAATACGCCGGTGCTGATCCACTCTTTCAAGGTGGCGGCCGTCTCATGCACCAGGCTCGACCTTTTGGGCAGATGTTCCATTGTAAAAATCATACGCTATCAACTGCGGCCCGTCCAACGCATTGAACATTTGTTCCAAGCCGGAACCAAGCAGTAGGACAGGCGTCGCGCCTGTCTCTGACTTCAAAATGCTTCTCCTTGAGCGGTTTTGATAGATTGAGACCTCTGCAAAAGCCCTGTAGCGGCGCTCTGTGAGCGCCGAAGCATGATGATTTCGAGCAAATCACGGCGGTCATAGACCGCCGCTACAACCAAAGGCGGCTTTTGCAGAGGTCTCAGATTTCGGTGCGACGCATGGTTCGGTGCCTCGCTTTTGAAGAGATGGGGACAGGCGCGACGCCTGTCCTACGCCGCGTTGCACGCCATCCGTGTAAATTCAACCGCATCGTTCCGGCTAAGAACGTGTTTGAAAATTCGATGTTCCCACCGCCTGAATTGTCGCTGGTGCCAGAGGACAAAGCGCGAAGGCCGGACACCCGCCCGGCCTTCGCTGATACTGTCTTAATGCTGGTTTAATTTATGGCGTCTTGATCCGGAAGAACAGACGCGGATTGGTCGAACTGACCGGCAGACTGATCGAGAAGTTGCCAATACTGTCAAACGACCCGGTCATGGCCGGACCCCAATTCGGCAGCGTCAGATTTGCATTGGTCTGAATGGTGAAGCTTCCGCTCGGTGTGCCACCCGTTCCGGAAATGTTCAAGTTTCCGCCACTCAATGTGGTTGTGGAAATCGCCAGCGCCCCGCCTCCGGGAACGCCGAGGAACTCGACTTCGCCAACCTCCAAATACGCGACGTTATTGGAGTTCACCACATTGGGGAACGTCAAACGATAGGTGGTGTAGCCGTGTGTGTTTGAGAACAGAATTTCCTGCGCCGCAGATTGGGTCGGATCCACCGCGATGGCAATTGAATTACGATCCAGCGGCAACGCGAGCGGTCCCGAGGCAATGGTGGAATAAGTGGTTCCATCATTCGAACCTTCCAGCACGAAGCTGCTTGGGTCGCCATCCGCCGCATCCTGGCCCGGATAAATGCGCAGGCCGTCGAGAACTGTGCTCCCAACCGCAGGCGTGATAGTCATGCCCACCGGGCCCGCGCCCAGCGGAGGCGGGATTTCTTCAAACGGCGGGAAGCCAGCGCCGGCGCTGTAACCGCTGCCACCGTTTTCCCATTCGGTGAACGTGTTGTCAATGACATTGGCCGGACTGGCATTGGCACCGTAACGGGTTCCGGTCGCGTCGCCAAGGTCGGTGGTTGTGTCGCCCGGCTGGCTCACGTCAACATTGGTGCTATAGATGAAGAGGTGGGCAATGGAACTCGTGACAAATCCGACCGTGCTGTTGGCGACCGCAATGTAATCAGCCGAGTCGGCAAAGGTCGTTGGACTGATGCTTAGGCTTGTGGTCTGCGAGCCGGTGATGTTCCCGCCATCCGTCAGCGGAACATACACGCCATTGGTTCCCTTGCGCCAGCTCACCGTCGGCGTGGGAGTAAAGACGGGCACGGCGGTAAAGGTGGCACTGTTTGGCGAGAGGCTTGAACCAGCGTAAGCCTTCTGGTCAAATGGTTGCGGGCTGAAGTAAGGCTTGGAAGTGTCATTCGTGCCCAGCAGTTCCATCTCGTCAAATTGAAGTTGCCCAGATCCCTTTTCAGTCGGGAACAATATCTTATAGGTCGTGTAACCGATGGTGTTGGGGAAGCGCACTTCGGTCACATACTGCGTGAGCGGATTGGGCGGCACGCCAGTGAGCGGATTGCGGTTATCAGACAGCGCAATCGAATTGGAGGAAATGACCGTATAACTGTTTCCACCATCCAAGGAACCTTCCAGCTCGTAAGATGCCGGATCGCGGCCAGTCGAGTCTGAACCAGTGTATATCCGCAAGGCGCTGACCACGGTGAGTCCAGCGGAGGGTTTGATAATCAAACCGACGACACCGCCGGAAATGTTTCCACCGAGCTTGGTGTTCATGGTATTGTCAATGGCATAGGAAACCTGTCCGTCACCGAACGCAGAAAAGTTAACACCCGTGATGGGGTCGCCCGGCTGCGTCACATCCAGATTGGTGGAGAAGACCCCAAGTGTCGCCGCGCTGCTGTTGGCGTGGTAGCCCGGGTCGGTGGCGACCAAACGATAACTTGCCTGATCCGTATAGCCAACCGGATTGATGGTCAGATTGGTGGTGGTCGAACCGGAAATGGTGCCGTCGTCCGTGAGATTGACGTAAACACCGTTGGTTCCCTTCTGCCACTGATAGGTGATCGGCGCATTGGCCGTCGCCGTTGAGGTGAAGGATATGCTTGATCCAACATACTGATTTACGGATGCGGGCTGCTGCGAAATGATTGGCGGAAGGGCGCCGACATTGCCGCTGACCGCGAGGATCGCAAAGCGTCCGCTGGTTAAACCCTGGTCGGCACCATTGGTGTTCTCCAAATAAATGCTGACCACCGGATCAGTCGCGTCGGTCAGGACGATGTCGTTCTGATGCAAAATGGGATCACCGGAGTTGACGTTGGCAAAAAAGGCCGTATCCGCTGCCACGCGCCCGTGGGCGACGAAAGTCGCGTTGGCACCGTCAAACCAGTCGGCAACCGAGAGAACCCCCGTTTCCATGATGCCACCCGTGTGGGTGATCACATAATTGACCGGCACCGGACCATTGCCGGCCGAGGCCAGGAAGGATATTCCAGAATAGGCGGTTGGCGTGGTGAGAGTGATGGTGTCGTTGGTGGACGTGTCCGCAGAACTGATGTAAATCGAGTTGTTCACCGTGTAATCCGGCGCCATCTGGTAAATGTGATCCAGCGCCGCGTTAGTGATGAAGCCGCCCGGATGAGGCAAACCGGTGCCGGTCAAATTGTCGAGGGGGTTGTTCAACGAGCCGGAGGCGTCATTGTTCAAGTTGTAACCCCGCTCATACCAAGTGTTGCCGGTGTCGGTGGTGCCGTCCAAGGTTTGAGTCGTGGCCCACAAATTGGTGCCGGCAACAATCGTCTGGCTCAAAATACGCCCGCCCATCGGAGCGGCGGCTTCGACGACGAAGTCATAATCGTATCCGGTAACGGCGATGGGGGCGACCGCGCCGCTACCGCCGGTAACGGCACCGCTGACCGCCATGATGTCGCTATGCGACCCGGAGTTCCCACCGTTATAGGTCAACACAATGTTGGTGACCGCGCTGTTGGTGTCGGTGAGGGTGACTTCATAATGATAGACGCGGGGATTTCCCAATCCATCACCACTGGTGCCATCGGTTTCGGTGTTCAAGTTGTAGACCTGGTTCAAACGGCCATTCATGATCAAGGCTATGCCGGTTGTGCCGCCAAACCAATCCGAGGTATGAAAGCTGCCGGTTTCAGAGGTGCCATCCTGGTGATAGGTTGTTACCGTGACTCCATCGCCGCCGTTGCCGCCCAAGCCGATGAAGGACAGCTTGGCATAAGCTGCCGGAGTGACCGGCTTGAACGCGCCGGTGGTGACGGAGGAGTCTATCAGAATGCCGTTTGGCGCCGCATAACTCGGAGCCATCTGAAAAGAGAAGTTCGCATTGTCATACGCCGTAAAAGTGGCGCCGGCAACCGGCAGGCCGTTGCCAGGGTTGGCCAGATCACGGCCCTGTTCAAACAAGGTCGCGTTATAGTTGTTCGTCCCCTCGTCAATGGAGGCGGTGGTGGAGATGGTCAGCCGAGGGGTTGCGTTTGACTCGACAATGACGTCGGCGTTGTAGCTGCTGCTTTGAATGGCAACCGGTTTGTATGCCGCTTGCGAAATGCTGGCGGCCGCCAGCGCCATGCCATAGATGAGTAATCGTGATTTCATATTTTTTTTTGCTGTTGAACTTACCGCTCTTCTTATCGCTCTTTGCCGGTTCCGGCATCAAGCCGGTTCCAGCAAAGAAATTGTTTAACCACCATCATTTTTCCGGCCGCCAAAGATATTAAAACGCCAGCTTAAAACCGCCGGGCAAATTGAATCAATGACCGGCGAAATGACCCTGCCAGGTTTTTTTATTGCAAAACCGACGAGTTTATCGCCAGATAATACCAATCATTCCAATCGGCGGTGCCGGCAGTTACGGCTGATCCGCGGGCGTTCAAAATGATGCCGCCATGCCACCGATGGATTTCAGAATGACCATCTGCAAAGGATAGTCCAGACCCCTTGTTGTGGTAGGTTGCCGGAAAATCAACTATTTGGGCGCCGCTCGTGCCGCTTCCCGGCAGCCCGTTGCAATCCGTTGCAAAAGCCCCGTCGTTTTCAAAAGTGGGGTTTTCATCAATAAAGACAAAGGTTTGCACCGGGCTGATGATGTCTGACATTTTTCCGTAGATGCGCCACGGGCCGGGGGCGTTGGGTGTGGCCTTTGGGGACGGCAGCCAATTACCCCAATCAAAAACCTGGCTCATCGAGATACTGCGCACCCGAGGTCTGGCGACACCAGCGAGGAGCACGGTGGATGGATCGGCAGGGCATTTGAAAATTGCAGGAGTCTTGACATAGGGCCATAGGGGGCTTTTCATCACATCCACTGTAACATCCCATTCGCTTGAAACGCTTGAAGTAAAATTACCTGTCATCCAAACTGGACGCCCGTTGTAAGTTGCCGCGCCGCCTTGACCCAAAGACGCAACCAGTCCGCCATTGAAATCATCCGAGTAGAGGCGCCAGGACAGCATGAGTTGCCGGCCATTGTTCATGCACTGGATGCCCTGGGCCTTGGTTTTGGCTTTGGACAAGGCCGGAAGCAGCATGGCGGCCAAAATTGCGATGATGGCAATGACCACCAGCAACTCGATCAAGGTGAAGCCGCGTGGCCGTTTGCCGTCGCGGCCAATGTCCGGTCCCCTGGAAAAAAAGCGCGCCGTTGCAGGTTCAACGTGGGTTTTGATCAAGGGCCGCCTTGCTTGACTTTCAATTATACAACGAGTCGGGTGCATTTTGGTCATACAACGGGAAGCTTCGTGCATGACTGAATGTTCGGTTAGAAATCTAATTTATGGAAGAAGAATCTGCTTGTCTGGAAATAAAACAGGTGGATGCCGGCTGCAAAACCACTCCGGCCAAAATCACCGACGGCAGAAATGTGTCCGGCCAGCGCATTCCTTCGGGCGCGTGTCTGGTTTGAAAACAGGCCGTTTTAAGTCTCGTTCCCGCGTGAATGCCGCGTAAGATGATGCATTGCCCGCACAATGAAAATTCGACAGAACATCGCGCTGTATCTGGCCATGGCCAGCCTTGCCACTCCGGCGGCCAACATGATTCCGGTTGCCGTGACGGGCTTCAACCGTGACGTCGTCGTCGAAAAAACGGCGTCCGGCCCGCCGTTCAGCAGCGCGGCGGCGGAGTTTAATCCCGGCGAGGGCAACGCATTTTATCAGAGCGGCCTGCCCGGCAAGAGCTACGGCCTGCCGCTTTCCGGCAGCTTTACCAGCGCGGCGGGGGATGGAACCCAATTTCAATTTCAGCCCTACACCGGCAACAATGCCCTGGTGTTGAGCAGCGAAACCGGGACGAACACCGGCACGCTCACGCTCGCGGCCCCGGCGGCCTATAACCGCATTGCCGTCATCGCGAATTCCGCCGCCGCCACCGCGACCAGCGCCGGGACGCTGACCTTGACCTTCAATGACGGCAGCACGTTCGTCACCAGCTACAATGCGCCGGACTGGTTCAACAACAGCGGTTACGCGCTGGCCGGAGTGGAGCGCATCTCCTTGAGCACGGGTGCCACGGAAGGCGCGACAACCAATCCCCGGTTTTACCAGACCAGCCTGGATTTGGCCGCGCTCCTGGGATCGGCCAACAAGCCGCTCGCCAGCCTCACCTTCACCGAAGCCACATCAGTGGGTGCCACCGGCATTTATGCCGTCAGCGGCATCGTTGCGCCGCCGTCACCGCCCTATTTCGTCAACCAGCCAACCAACGCCACGGTTCTGGAAGTCAGCCCGGTGACGTTTAGCGCGACGGTGGCCGGCAATCCTTATCCGTCCTTGCAATGGTATTTCGATGGCAGCCTGGTTCCAAACGCGACCAATGCCTCTTACACCATCCCGTCCGTGCCACTTATGGACGACGGGAAGCAACTGGAGCTGGTGGCTTCCAGCCAGGTGAGCAACGTCAACTATAGCATCACCAGCAGCGTGGTCACCTTGACCGTCGTGGCGGACACCAATCCGCCGGTGTTGCTCGGCGCACAGTCGTTGGGTTTGAATCAAGTGGAGGTAAGCTTGTCCAAGCGCATCACGCCGGCCACCGCGACCAATACATTGAATTACTTGCTCACCGGCCCAGGCGGCGCGGTCGCCATCTTGGGAGCGGCCCAGGACGTTTCTCAAAGTAACGTCTTTCTTACCGTGGCCCCGATGATTGATCAAAATACCTATGTCGTCACCGTCAACAATCTGACCGACCAAACGGGCGCCGGCAACGTCATCGCCGCCAATTCGCAGGCCGGTTTTGTGGCCAGCATTTATACGTCGCTGGCCATTGGCAATCCCTCATCCGGCGGCCAGATTGTGTCAACCAATGGCCTGACGATCATCAGCGGCGGCGACGCCATTGGCGGAACCAATGACCAGTTCCAGTTCAGTTACAAAGTGGTTTCGGGCAATTTCGACTTATCAGTGCGCCTCGCTGGCTTGAGCTTGTCCGACACCTGGGCCAAGGCGGGACTGATGGCGCGGGAGGCCCTGACGCCGGGCGGCCGGTTTGCCGCTTCGCTGGCCACGCCCGCGATCAACGGCTGCTTTTTCGAGTGGCGCGATCCCGCCAATGGCACCAACCAATCCGGCGGCGGTTTTCCGGACAACTATCCCAACACCTGGCTGCGCTTAAGCCGGATGGGTAACTTATTCAGCGGCTTCGCCAGTTATGACGGCCAGACTTGGACGTTGCTGGCCACCCAGACTATCGTTATGTCCAATCAGCTTTATCTGGGTTTCGCGGTGGACAGCGACCAGACCAGCCAGGCCGTCACCGCGCAGTTTCTCCAGATCACCAACACCCCCGCCAGCGCGGTGATAGGAACGGTGCCTTATCCCTACGAACCGCCGGCGGCGTGCAGCCGCACGACGCCCATCACTATTTCAGAAATCATGTGGAAGCCGGCCCCGCGCGCGGACACGAACGACTGCGAGTTTGTGGAAATTTGCAATTCCAATCCTTGGTTCCAAGATATTAGTTCTTACCAGCTTGTCTGCGCCGACATGAATTACACGTTTCCGCCGGGAACCATTCTCGCGGGCGGAGCCTATCTGATCATCGCCGCCTCGCCCGGCAGCATCCAGAATGTCTATGGCATTACTAATGTCATTGGGCCTTACAACGGCAGCCTGAAACATTCCGACACCTTGCAGTTGCTGGACGAACAGGGTTCCGTGCTGCTGACCGTGCCTTACTCGGACACTTATCCGTGGCCGGTCGCGACCGGCGGCACCGGCCATTCGCTGATCCTCGCCAATCCGAGTTATGGTGAAGGCGATCCGCGCGCGTGGTCCATCAGCGACATGGTCGGCGGATCTCCAGGTGCTATGGAATCTTTTCATCCCAGCCCATTGCGCAATGTCGTTATCAATGAAGTTCTCGCCCACTCGGAGGACCCCGCCGTGCCGCAGTTTGTGGAACTCTACAATCACAGCACGAACGTCGTGAACCTTTCGGGTTGCATCCTGACTGACGATGCCAATGTAAGTCAATATGTCATTCCATCGGGAACGACCATTGGCCCCGGCAGCTTTCTCTCCTTCAACACCTCGCTCGGTTTCAACTTGAATCCCGCCGGGGACACGATTTATTTCATCAAGCCCGACGGCAGCCGGGTTTTAGACGCCGTGCAGTTCGAAGGTCAGGCGGACGGCGTTTCCTATGGCCGCTGGCCGGACGGGGCCAATGACTTATACCCGTTGCAGTCGTTGACGCCCGGAACGAACAACAGCGCCATCCTTATCCGTGACATTGTCATCAACGAGCTGATGTATGATCCCATCAGCGGCAACGACGACGATCAATACATCGAACTATACAATCAGGGCACCAACACGGTGAACCTGGCTAACTGGCAGTTCACGGCCGGCGTCACGTTCACCTTTCCAGCCGGCGCCAGCATTGGACCGAACAGTTATGTGGTTGTCGGCAAGGATGCGTCGGAGTTGTTTTCTAATTACGCGAATCTGAATTCGGGCAGCACTTATGGCAACTATTCCGGCAAGCTCTCGCACAATGGCGAACGGCTTGCCCTTTCCATGCCACAGTCACTTTACGTCACTAACACGTTTTATGTGGCGGAGGACGAGGTTACTTATGGCACCGGCGGGCGTTGGGGCCAATGGTCCGGCGGCGGCGGCAGCAGCCTGGAGTTGATTGATCCCCACAGCAACCATCGTCTGGCCGCCAACTGGGCCGACAGCGATGAGTCCAAAAAATCCTCCTGGGCTGACATTGAAAACACCGGCGTGCTGGACAACGGCGCCAATTATGAGGCTTCCATCATGCACGCCCAGATCGGCCTGCTGGATGATGGCGAATGTCTGGTTGACAACATAGAAGCCGACTATCAAGGCACCAATTACATTGCCAACTCCACCTTTGAATCGGGCCTGGCCAATTGGTCCATGCAGGGCAGCCATGTCCGCTCCAGCCTGGAAAATTCCGGTTATAACAGCAGTTACTCGCTGCACATTCGCAACAGCGACAAATTATGGCCGGCGGAAAACTCCTGCCAGGCCGTCCTGAACACCAATAAAATGGCTGCGGGCAACACTGTCACCTTGAGATACAAGGCCCGCTGGATTCATGGCTGTCCTGAACCGGACCTGCGCCTGAACGGCAACTGGCTTGAAGCCACCGGCATTCTGCCCATCTCCCGCAATCTCGGCACGCCCGGCGCGCTTAACAGCACTTATCTAACCAATGCCGGGCCGGCTTGCTACCTGGTCACGCACACGCCGCCGGTGCCCGCCGCCAACCAGCCGGTTGTTGTAACAACCCGCGTTCAAGACCCGGACGGTGTGCAAAGCGTGACCTTGCATTACCGGATTGACCCTGCCACCACTTATGCCACCGTGACAATGAAGGATGACGGCACCGGCGGTGACGCCATTGTCCGTGACGGCACTTACAGTGCAACCATTCCGGGACAGGCTTCCAAAGCTGTGGCTGCGTTTTATGTTTCCGCCGCGGACAACTTAGGCGCCACAACCCGTTTTCCTGCGCTGCTCGCGGATCAATCGCCGGCGCGTGAATGTGCCGTGATGTTTGGCGACGGCAATCCAACCGGCAGCTTCGGCGTGTATCATGTCTGGCTCACACAAACCAACGTCACCCGCTGGGCCAGCCTGGCCGATCTAAGCAATGAGGGCATTGACTTCACGTTCGTCTATGACAACAACCGGGTCATTTACAATGCCCAAGGCCACTATTCCGGCAGCCCCTTTCATCAGGAGTTCAACTCGCCCGTCGGCAACCTCTGCGCCTACAAATGGATGTTTCCGGATGACGACAAATTCCTTGGCGCGACGGATTTCAATAAGGTCCATCAACCGGGCAATTCGCCGGGAGACGATCTAAGTTTGCAGCGGGAGCAGACAACCTGGTCGTTCATGCGCGCCCTGGGCGTGCCTTGGGGATACCGGCGTTTCGTTGCCGTCTATGTCAACGGCAGCCGGCGCGGCACCTTGATGGAAGACGCGCAGGTGCCCGACAGCGACATGGTCAAGCAGTATTTTCCAAATGACACCGGCGGCTATCTTTACAAGCTGCAGCCGTGGTTTGAATTTGCCCCGTTCCCTTCCGGATACACCATTGGCACCACGGCGAAATCCTACTGCTATTTCCTGTCTTATGTCACCACCGGCGGCGTCAAGAAGCCGGCGCGTTATCGCTATAACTTTGAGATACGCCGCACGCCGGACAGTTACAGCGACTTTACCAACGTGTTCTCGCTGGTGGACGCGGCCGGTTCTTACTCAAGTCCCAATTACGTCGCCAACATGGAGAACATCGCCGACATGGACGAGTGGATGCGCGTGTTTGCGGCCAATCACGCGGCGGGCAACATTGACTCCGTCGGCACGCAGATCAGCCAGAACATGTATGGTTACATCGGCGCGAACGGCGTCAAATTTACGCTCATGCCTTGGGACCTCAACATTGATCTGGGCGGTCCGCAGTCCCTGGCACCGGGCCAGAATCTGCTGGCCTATGACACCTCGGATCCGAATCTGGGCATGATTTATCAAACCCCCGCCTTTCTGCGGATGTATTGGCGCGCCCAGCAGGAGCTGGTCAACGGCCCGCTCAACATCGCCGAAACGACGGGGCCACTGATGAACGCAAAATACGATGCCTTCGTAGCCAACGGACTTGGCGTGGAGAATCCCAACGCCGCCATTCTGCCCTGGATTTCCTCGGCCCAAACCAGCATTGCCTCGCAACTCGCGGCGGTTAATGCCTCCACCTTTTCCGTAAACGCCAACGCGACGGTGAGCAACAACGTGACCTATGTCAGTGGTGTGGCACCAGTAAATGTCGAGACCGTTTGGATCAATGGGAAAGCCTGGCCGATAACTTGGACGACCCTGACCAATTGGACGGTCGCCGTGCCTCTGCGCCCAGGCACCAACCAACTTATCGTGACGGCGGTGGATAAGAACGGACACTTGATCGCCGGCGACACCGGCAGCGTCGCAGCGACTTACAACGGAACGGCGACATCGCCGGCGGGCCAGGTGGTTGTCAATGAAATCATGTATGATCCAGTTATGGCGGGCGCGGCGTTTGTCGAGTTATACAATAACTCAACCAACACCACTTTCGATCTTTCCGGCTGGCAGTTACCGGAGCTGGACTACATCTTTCACGATGGATCCGAACTTGCCCCCGGCGGTTTCCTGGTGCTGGCGAATAATCAGCCCGCCTTCGCCGCCGCCTACGGCGCGACCAACACGGTGTTCGACCTTTTTACAGGAACCTTGCAAGCGGGCCAGCCGCTGACGCTGTTGCAGCCCGACGGCAATGGTTCCAGCAACCCGGTCGTGGCCGAAGTGGAATTTGACCGCGTGCCGCCCTGGCCGACCAATGCCGACGGCACCGGCGGCTCGTTGCAATTGATTGATCCGCGACAGGACAACTGGCGCGCTGGCAATTGGACGGTGGCGACGGCTCCGGCTCGAACTGTCAGTCCCGATGCAACTAATACGACGGCCGCCTCACTGACGCCATTCCCACCGCTTTGGCTCAACGAGGTCGGGCCTGATAATTTGACTGGCATTACCAACAGCGCCGGCCAGCGCGCGCCGTGGATCGAACTTTACAATCCTTCCACCAACATGGTTTCACTTAATGGCATTTATCTGGCGGATAACTACACCAATTACGGACAATGGGCTTTCCCCGCGAATGCCACCATCGGGGCAGGCCAGTTTCTGATTGTTTTTGCCGACGGCCAGACCGGTCTTTCGACCACCAATGAACTGCACACCAGTTTCGTCCTGCCCGCCGCCAGCGGGTCGCTCGCATTGAGCCGGCTGGCCAGCGTGCAATGGCAGGTGTTGGATTATCTTAATTACACCAACTTGCTGCCCAACTATTCCTATGGCTCCTTTCCCGACGGCCAGAGCTTTGTCCGGCAGGTGTTTCCGCAGGCCACACCCGGCGGAACCAATAACGGCACCAGCCTGCCTTCGTCCTCTTTTATCGCCTATCTTGCCGCCGGTGCGGTCTATTCCCAGAACTTTGATTCCTTGCCCGATCCCGGCGCAACTTCCGTCAACTCCGACAATCCGGTGACTATTGATGGGATCACTTATTCGCTTTCCAATCCCTTCGACTTCGCCTTTCCGGTCAGCGCCAGCGGCGCCAGCGGCGGTCTGGGACTCGCGAGCCTGGCCGGCTGGTATGGCCTGGCTGACCCGACGGCGAGTGTTGGCACCCGCTTTGGCGCGACGGACGGGGATCAAACCACTGGCGGCCAGATTAGTTTCGGCCTGCCCAACAGTTCGAATCGCGCGCTGGGCCTGCTGGCCACCAGCACCACCGGCCATACCGTCTTCGGCGCCAAACTTATCAACGGCACGTCGCAAACCTTGAAGTTCTTGAACCTTCAATTCACAGGAGAAGTCTGGCGCCAATCTAATCTGGCCAAGACACTGGAGTTCTATTATTTCATTGACCCCGGCGCGACTAATGCCTTTTCAATCAGTGCCATAGCGTTTTTGCCGGCGCTGAATGTGAATTTCCCTACTGTCCCGTCCGCTGGCGGCGGCGCAGCCGTGGATGGCACTGCCGCCCTCAACCAGACCAATCTAAGTGTCGCCGATCAGGTGATTACTAATTGGATGCCCGGTGCCGCGCTCTGGCTGGTCTGGGAGATGGCCAGTCCGTCCGGCAAATCTCAAGGCCTGGCCATTGACAATCTTAGTTTCTCCGCCTCGGTCTGGCCGTCCGGCCTGTCCTCACCGTCATTGACTGCCCTGGCCAGCGGAACCGGTTTTCTCCTTTCCTGCCCGACCTTCGCGAATATCAATTATCAGTTCCAATATACAACCGATCTAACCCAGGCGGCGTGGCTCCCGCTGGGCGGACCGATTCCCGGAACCGGCCAGTCCATCACGGTCACCAACAGCCTGACAAACTCCGCGCAATGTTTTTACCGCGTCACCATTCTGCCATGATCACCGCACAAAACGAATGCCAGACGAATTCCTGCCCTGTTTTCAATCGCCTCGACCATGAGGCTGCCTTGGTTCATTTCGAGTTGAAACCGCAGATTTCGCAGATAGACGCAGATTTTTTCATTTTTATCTGCGAAAATCCGCGGAATCGGCGGTTGAAAAAGCATCCAGTCTTGCACCCGCAACCATTTCAATCCACACTCAACCCGGTGACGGATCGCGGTAATGCGGTAAAAGATGAAAGTGCTGGTCAAAAGCAAATCGGCGTGCGGTCTTTGGATCGCATATATGCCGGCGCCAGACATGGCCATCGCCGACGTTTTGAAATTTGTTAAACATATCTCCATGAAAAGACATCGCGTAAATGCCCATTCTTGGCAACTGATGATAATGACCCGGTCGGCGCTGATTGGCATGGCCATAATGGCCCATGCCGGCGACTCGAATTCATCCGGATCAACATCTTTGTCTGATTACATCCGGCCGATGGTCGGAACCAAGGGCGAGGAGGGCAATACTTATCCCGGACCATCCGCGCCGTTCGGCCTGGTCCAGATCGGTCCGGACACCGACATCACGAACTGGGCCACGGACTCCGGCTACGCCTATGCCGACCCGACGATTTTGGGCTTCAGCCTGACGCACCTCACCGGCACCGGCTGTCCTGATCTCGGCGATTTTCTGTTCATGCCGCAAATCGGGAAGCCGGCATTTGTTGCCGGCCCGAAAGATCATCCCGAAGCCGGTTATCAATCAGTGTATTCACACAAGGACGAGTCGGCCTCCGCCGGTTACTACAAAGTGAAGCTCCAGAAATCCGGCGTCCTGGCCGAAATGACGGCGGGCGAACGCGCGGGAATTCTGCGCTTCACTTTTCCGGCGGGCGACGCGGCCTCCATCATGGTTGACTTGAGCCACGTCATCGGTCCCTGGCGCGTGGCGGAATCGCATGTGCGCATCGAGGACCAGTCCACCATTACGGGCTTTCATCTTATCAACGGCTGGGCCAAGGAGCGGTATCTTTATTTTGCCGCGCGCTTTTCGCGGCCGTTTGATGACACGGAAATCATCAGCGCCGGCAGGCCGGTCATTTACAACACCTATCGTTTCCGCAGCCATAAGGAAGCGGCCGGCACCAATCTCCAGTTCTTCGCCAAATATAAGAAGGCCCGCGCGGGCGAAGTGATCCAGGTGAAAGTCGCCGTGTCCGCCGTCAGCGCCGCCGGCGCGCTGCAAAATCTCGACGCGGAAATTCCCGATTGGAATTTTGAAAAGCTGCTGGCCGCCACGCGCGAAAAATGGAATCGCGAACTTAGTAAGATCGAAATCGAAGGTTCGCCGGAGCAAAAGGAAACCTTTTACACGTCCTTGTATCACGCCTTCCTCGCGCCCAATCTTTACGAGGATGTCAATGGCGAGTATCGCGGATTTGACCAGAACATCCACCAGGCGAAAGGTTTCACGGAATACTCGGTTTTTTCGCTCTGGGACACCTTTCGCGCCGAGCATCCGCTCTTCACCTTGATCCAGTCCCAACGCGATGCGGACATGATCAACAGCCTGCTGGTGCATTTCGACCAGAGCGCGGATCATCTGCTGCCAATGTGGGAACTGCAAGGCAACGAAACGTGGTGCATGATCGGCTATCACGCCGTGCCGGTGATTGTGGACGGATATTTGAAAGGCGTGAAGGGATTTGACGTGCAGCACGCCTACGAGGCGATCAAAACAACCGCGATGACTCCGGATTACGACAGCGTGGCCGCCTATGCGAAACTGGGCTGGGTGCCGTGCGACCAGGAAGACGAGTCGCTCTCGAAAACCCTTGAATACGCCTATGACGATTGGTGCATCGCGCAAATGGCCAAGGCGCTTGGAAAGACGGACGACTATGACTACTTCATGAAACGCGCGGCCAGTTACAAAAACATTTACGATCCGTCCATTGGCTGGATGCGCCCGAAAGATTCACAAGGCCACTGGCGCGCGCCGTTCAATCCGCACGAGTTCGGCGGCGGCACCAACCTTGACGACGTCACCGAGGCGACCAGCTCGCAATACTCCTGGTTTGTGCCGCAGGACGTGCCGGGATTGATTGCGCTGATGGGCGGCAATGAAAAATTCGTTGCCAAACTCGATTCACTTTTCGACGCCAGGCAGTCCAAGCTGTTCACCGACAATATGTCGGCCAATGATCTGCGCGGCTGCATTGGCGAATACTGGCACGGCAACGAACCAAGCCATCATGTCATCTATCTCTACAGTTATGCCGGCCAGCCGTGGAAGACGGCGCAGCGGTTGCATCAGGTCGTGACAACTCAATACGGCAACCAGCCCGATTCACTGTGCGGCAATGACGATTGCGGCCAGATGTCGTCATGGTATCTTTTCACCTGCCTGGGCTTTTATCCGGTCTGCCCGGCGGGCGATTATTATGTGATCGGCGCGCCGCAAATTCCCAAGGCCGTGGTGCATCTTTCCAACGGAAAAAAATTCACGATGACGGCGGAAAATCTTTCCGACAAGAACATCTATGTGCAATCCGTCCGGGTGAACGGCAAAAACTGGGACTCGCCGTTCCTGCCTTATCGTGCAGTGAAAAACGGCGGGAAAATCGAGTTCACCATGGGGCCGCAGCCAAGCCAGTGGGGAACTAATCCAGTAATGCCAAATTGACTTGGCGGTCTCTTTCAAGTGGCAAGCTTGAATTCATTTAGTCCGCCCGGTTCAACTTTCATTTTCGCTTGCGGCCGGTGTCGTCGTGAAAAACCGGCTCGCGGCGGTTGCCGCGATCCATCAGATGATAAATTGGGTCGGGATATTCCAGCCGCGACTGCCTCGGCATATATGCCAGCCTAATCTACCGGCGAAATCCTGTAAATAATACCTGGGACCCCTTTACATGGTCGGGTCAAACGCGCCGCCATCAGCTTGTCCATCGAACTATTTTTCAGGCGGTTTTTCAACTTTGATTTTTATTGGAGAAAATTGAAAAAGGTCTCGTTGCCAAGCGTTGGTGCTGTGTGGATTAAAATAAAACATCTGCATTTGAATTTCCAAAGTATAGACGCCCGGCTCTTTCATTTCGAAAAGGTCTTTGGGAGTTAAATCAGAAACACGACCATTCACAGGATAACTTTCAAAAAATCTTGCCCCACCTAATCCCAAATTATCTTTGTATGCACCCCAAGCAAGAATAGGATATGGCCGAGTATCCGTAACACTATGCAAACGATCAAATTTTGATCCAAACCGTTTCCCCAAACCAGTTTTGGATACTTCTTTGCCATTTGCGTCAGTCATATTTATTTTTACACCGTATGCTGGATCAAGCGGATACGACAATTCAATTTTTCCAGTATCGCAAAAAGTAAGAAAAACAAGCCTGTCATCAAATCGCATCGGCTTATTTGTCATTATTCCTACTAAATCGTGATGAAATCCGCCAATGACCAGATATACTCCATTAGTCGGCTGGGAAAGTTCTGCTGCAAGAGCGTTTGAAAGTAGCCAAAAAAAAGTTAAAAGCGGAAATAAAATTCGATAAATCATATTTTTTATCGCGTATTTGTCCACTGTGGAAATTCGTCACTGTCAGTCGGCCCAGTCGGTCCGTCCACAGTTTGGCTTATATCTGTGGCTGAATAAATCACACTTGCATTCACATCCCAAGTTACTTTGGCAAGCGGAACATAAATGCCATCACCATCTGGCTTGAACATGACATAATCCACAAAGCTATCATCCATGTAGATTGTTCCAGTGTTCGTATTTGCATCCGGCGCATCATCAAGATTTAAGATATTGGCATTTCCCGTCGGATTAGAATTTTTCAGCACTCCAGTATCCGTATAAGGGTCAACACCATCAAGACAACCAGCGCATCCCGAATCAAGTCCCGAAGCGTCTATATTACACAGTTGCGTAATTTTTGCATCTCCCGAAAAATCGGAGGAAATTACGCGAAGCAAATAGCTCATATTATTTGTAACGCTAGCTACACCAAGTTGAATTGCTCCATGTTCAAGTCCAAGCACCGAATACCAGGGAGTTTCCCAAATGACAGTCGGTGAGCCATTTTGGTCAGGATTAACCATAACAGCACTTGGCCGATACATACTGAATTTTCCATTAGCAGCCACTGCCACATACTGGCCGTTGTCCAAAGTCAATCCCTCTCCCAAACCAGCTTCTGAACCACCTTTTACCCACCATGCGGAAGTCGTCTCGTTGGCAAGCAAACTAGAATCTTGGTAATAATTTTTGGAAGATGTATCTGAAGGCAGTATCCAATCATTCACAAAATTTCCATCAAACGACCATTTGACAAGTTTAGTTTGAATTCCAGGCGGCTCTGAAGGACTCCACACTGGCGAGAACGGAATATATTGCCCCACGCAAAACTTCGCTCCATCCACGACCACGTTCGGGTCAAGCGTCGTTCCATTGGCTTGAACCGCCAGTTCATATTTCTGCTTATCCACGCTGAAGGTGTAAAAATCCTTGTTTTTGACGCGCGGGGTCACGTCGCGGGTGTCGTTGTCCGCGTAGAGCCGCCACTGGTTGCCGTCGCTGCCCAGCGGCAGGCGGTCAATGGTAATGTCCTGCATCGGGATGGGGCTTGTCTGCGGCTCGCGGCTTTCCCATGCAACTTGACCTTCATCATCATTGGGCGGTGCCACCGGAGAACTGAATTCCTGTTTTGGCATAAGCCATGCGCAAACCGGTGAATGGTGCCGGTGGGAACACGTCCACTAGGTATAACATGGAGCTGCCGTAGAAGCCCGTCGGACTCCCGGTGCCGGTGCTTTCTCCCACCGTGCTGTCATCCTTGGCCGTGAACACCACGGGATGATATGCGCCCCCTTTCCAGTTGACGCCCGGCGTTCCCGATGAACCCGGAACAATTTGGATCGAGCCATTGGTGGCATACTTGATCACGGCGCCACCTTCAAAGGTGTTGGTGCCATACAAATCCAGCGCGCCGCTGACGTAATACGTCGTGTCGCCCTGGAAAGTGTAGTTGGTATAGGCTGGGTTCAGTGTAACGTAGTCCAGCACATACCCCTGGTTTGACGGGGTGGCCGCAGCCAGCCGGATCGGCCGGGCGGCAGTTTTCACCGTCGGGGCCTTCGGCAACACAAGATTTTTGGAAGCCATCATCGGCAGCCGGCGCTCGTTGGACGCCTGTTCCGGCAGTTTCGCCAGGGCCGCCTGGATGTCCTGATACTTCACTTTCTCCTGCAGATAATACTGGCCTTGAATGTTCACATATCGCTTGACCACCGTGGCCGGGGAATCCTCACCGCCAAGATTGAAGGCCTTGCCGCGCCCCAGGCTCGCCAACTCACGGTCTGATCCGGATCCAGTCCCGGTTCATTTGAATCCACTGCCGCCACGCGCGCCGCCGGTGCGTCCTGGAACTCCGTGAACACCTCCAGTTCGACGGTGGCCGAATTCATCCCCAGCGTTTCCGGCGCCGGCAGTTGCTCCCGCAAAATGACATCCTGTTCCATGCCGTCGCGCCGGTAGCTGTAGAGCACGTCCGCCTTGACCCCCGCAAACGCATTCGTATACAGGACTTGGTTGGTGGCAATCAATCCCCCTTCGGAATCTTGAATTTGGGCGATCTGGACCGCGTCGCCAGTCGTGGGGTCGTAATACATCAGGCCAAGAATGTTGCTCCGCAGCCGCTTTCCGTCCGGCGTCTGCAGGTCAATCGCCCCGGCGGAGTTCAGATTGTTGGCAAAGATGACCTGATACTGGCCCTGCCGGGCGATGGCTCCGCCCGGATAAGCCTCAATTTCTTCCTTTGAGGGCATCCATTGGCCGGTAACCGGGTCTTTGAAATTCAAGCCGGATGCCAGCTCCGTGTAGCGATGTTTTCTGGCAACCGTCTGGCCGGAAGGTCCCGGTTCAAAAACGGTTCGTTCCCACACTTGCGAATTGGCGTCGCGGCTGACCACCGCGTAAGCCGTGGGCGCAGGGACAGTTGATTGGTTGGCGCTGGTGGCCGTGCCGGCCGTCTGCGCGGATGAAGGGTGCAGGGTGAATGCCGTGTCCAGAAGGAAGGCCCGGACGGGAAACTCCGGAATGGGTTTCATATTTGCTCGGCCCGTTTGTTTGTTCCCCGGAGCATTTGTTCCCCGGAGCGGTTGTTCCCCGGAGAATTTTTATTTTTTACATCTTACCATCTTACCCAAGATAGTTGCAAGACTAATTTCAATCTGTTTTTTAGGATTATGCAGTTGACGGAAGTTTGATGTGAGACGCGGCGCGGCGCACCGCGGCACTGGCACAGGCGTCTCGCTGGTGAGTTTCTGAAATAAGTCACGCCAAACATGCCAGCGCACAGGCAGGATGCCGGTGCCACTGCCGGGGCATGAAACTGGTTTAACCACCTTCCGGGCTGGTCAAGACCAGGCGTGCCCCATTTAACATTCAAAGCCAGCAGGCAGGTTGATAATTTTCTCATGTGTGCCAACGGGAATCAACTGCCGGAGCGGGGCTTCCGCTCCGGCAGCGTTGCCTTTCAACCCGCCATCTCGCCTACATCGCCATGTGGCTGACCGGGTCGCTCCAATCGGAATAACCCGTGACGCCGCCGACGGCGCGCGCCTGGACGGAATATGTCGCGCCGGGCGTCAAACCCGTCAGCACGATGCGGCGCGCCGGCGTGAACGTTCCCGACGGCACATAACCGCCGGTGCCGTTTTTGACCTGCGCCTCATACGATCTGGCGTTGGTCACGGGCTGCAAACTCACGGTCAATTGCGTGTTCATTTCATTGGTGATGGACACGATGGCCGGAATGTCCAACTGCTGCCGTGAGCGGTTGGTGCTGGCGGCATTGAAGCCGGAGGACAACAACACGGGCAGGCTCTGGCCGGCAAGGCTTTGAACATAGGCGGCTTCTTTGCACAGCAACAACACCAGCGCGCTGCGCATTTCGTTTTTGACGGCCGTCAACTGCACGCCGCCCTGGGCTGCGGCCGTCAACGCATCTTCAAACGCCGTTTGCGCGGCGGTTAGATCGGCCAAAGGCACGGCGGGCGCGGGAAAGCCCGCATTGCCGGTGAGGCAGGCGACGATGTTTGACGTGAACTCGTCCAGTTGAGTGTCGGGCAGCCGGGCGAAGTCCAGCGCCACGCGGTAGTTTTTTGTGCTCATAACTTTATTGTATATTTACTTGAACAATCCAGGTGAACCAAGATGGTTCGTTGCTGAAACGCTCTTACGCGCGGGCAAAAAGCCAAACCCCTGCCAAAGGTTTCAGGGAAATAAAAATAGTTTGAAAAAAGTTTTTGCAATGCCGATTAAGCTCCAATCAACATTGCAAAACCTTTTTGCAACCTTGCTCAAGCTTCAAACAACATTGAAAAAGGTCTTTGCAAACTTGAAAAATGATTCCGACAACTATCTTAAGCATCGGGATACATTGAAAAAGCTTTCTGCCAACCATCTTAAACCGTGAGCTAGTTTGAAAAATGCCTCGGCAAGCCGTCAAATCCATCAAGCTGGCTTGTTTTAAGACTGGATGGATTGCAAGAGGCCAAAAATTAGGCAGACACTCTTTACGGCGGAACACGCTGGAACCAGATCGGTGACTGAACGGATCATCTCCAGTGAGGGAGCGGTGCATCCCAATCAACAACGGAAATGACAGGCACGAATGGCACCTTGGACGCCGCCCGCACCGGCCCGAAAAGACCAAGACAGCTTTTAAGAAAAGAAAGGCTGGCTGACAAAAATCTCATTTCACTCTTGACCGCTCACGCTAATGGGCGACCCCTTAACGATTCATCAAATGATAAATCGCGCCAGGATATTCGACCCGCAATTGCCGGGGCATGAATCTGGTTTACTCCCGCAGCCGCCAGTTCGCGCCAATACGGGATCCCTCTTATGACTTCATGGCGGGACGGGCGCATTGATTCCGGCCAAAGTATTGGTTTGCGCCAACAATTCTGCTAGATTGTTAAACACGATTGGCTTCCGGAGGATGTATTTCGGGTCTTCAACGCGCAACTGCAACAGGGTTTTGGTTGGGGTAAAAACTCTAACGGAAGCCACGCCACTACCGGGACCGACGTGATTTTTTGACCAGACGACATAATACACCGGCACAAACTTGCCGGTGGGTGGATGCACATACACGTTATCTAATTCGACTTTGACAGAGCAGTCACGGTTCAATCCAGCGACATCCATTGAAACCGCCGCCAGCCATTGCGTCGCCAGTGCCAGCGCCTCATTGGTGTTGATCAGGCTGGCCGGCAACGTATAAGACGCTTGGAATTTCCGGCAAAGCTCGACCTGATGCGGGCTTTCCAGATAGGAAAACTTGTTGCCCTGCGAAACGTAATAGACATAGTTGCTGGTGGTGACATTGCCGACCGCCCTTTTCGCGTAGGCGTAGCCGAATGGATTGATGAATGCCTTGATGATGTTCGATTCCGTGATGGGCAATGCTTCAGGCAACTGCAATTCCATCGCCACTTTATTGGCCTCCTGAATTACCGATTTCAAGGCTTTATCGTGATAGGCTCTGGTGGTAAAAAACATCGCGCGGGTATATCTGCTATCCGGCCCGATGGGATTTGGCACACCAGGTGGAAGTTCTTGTGCAGTTGTGGAAACGGCCAGGAAAATCAAGCACCATGAAAACAAAAATTGTTTCGCCATAAAATTATGTGTTGTTGAATTGTGCCGTCATTTACCATTTGTTTTCTGCGCTTGTTCTTCAGCCAAATGTTTCTTAATCATATAATCTGAATATTCTTCTCCGTCTTTTTCACAATAATCTGCAAACTGCTTATACAGTTTACTCAACGTTTCTGTATGATCTTCAAACTGGCGGCCGTCTTCACAATTGATGGTATCACCTTGAAAGTTTGCCACGGCAATGCAGTTGGTGCCGCGAAAAAAGTGAAGCTCCAAGCCAGACCGCCCGATTGTTACTGGAGTGTAAGTGTATCTATGTCTGGTCAGCCTAGAAAGCACTTCGATCAGCTTTTTCGCTTCCGCACCGAATAGTAAATGGCTATAGTTGCTCTTGTTAGGCAAAGGAGCCTCATCAGTAAGGACGTTTGTGACGATAATGTAATCAGCATTGGAAATGCTAAAAATAAAATTCGTAGGAGACTCAATTCCATAGAATGTATTGGTTACAGGCATTTGATTTTGGAATCGTGAATCTTGAGCAACGCCGTTTGTCAATAGTGAAACATACAAGAACAACGGAAGAGAGATAAATACAAAATACAGCAAGTGATGTCGTGACGAGCACTTATTGACTTCTGCATAATAAAGTGAACGTATTTAAGGGTATGCTGTCTGATCTTGCATGGGATTTCCCAAAGGACAAAAACGCGATTTTAACGCACTGCAA
>Ga0209483_1000349_pt1 | contig 41929 bp, 27 predicted proteins | sample NGEPerA_FD_184508 | JGI IMG/M metagenome (GOLD analysis project Ga0209483, IMG submission 184508) | Arctic peat soil microbial communities from the Barrow Environmental Observatory site, Barrow, Alaska, USA - NGEE PermafrostL2-A... | ecosystem: Environmental > Terrestrial > Soil > Wetlands >...
GACGCTTGAAGTGCTTAAGTCCCCGGACGTCCTTGTCCTGTAGTTCCTGTTCCATCGTCCCGGATCGTGCCACGAACCCGCCGCCAGCGCAATACGGCTTTTGCTAGGATCGCCGCCCCGCCATCAATCGCCGTGCCGAACGGCATTAACAAACTGTCGCGAAGTGTAAACCTGAACAGCTCCGCCCCACTTCCCACCGCATCATCATCTGCCGTAGTCGTGCCGAAGGAAGTGATCACGGGTGTTTCGCAAGTCTCATCGTGAGCCTACAATCCGCCTTGTCCAGCTTTCTGGATTTTCCGGAGGTTTGCCGATGTCGTCGTTGCGTGAAGTTGATCCTCAGGTGGCGGAGTTGATGGCGCGGGAACTACAGCGCCAGGAGAGCACGCTGGAGCTGATCGCCAGCGAAAACCACGTTTCCAGGGCGGTGCTGGAGGCGGCGGGCTCGGTGCTGACCAACAAATATGCCGAGGGGTATCCCGGAAAGCGCTACTACGGCGGATGCCAGTATTACGATGAAATCGAGACGCTGGCGATCGAGCGCGCCAAGCAGTTGTTCGGCTGCCGATATGCGAACGTGCAGCCGCACAGTGGGGCCAACGCAAACCTCGCGGCGTTCATGGCGATGATGCAGCCGGGGGATTCGTTTATCTCGCTGAACCTGGCGAGCGGCGGGCATCTGTCGCATGGGATGAAGCTCAATACGTCCGCCATTTTTTATAAGCCGAGCCATTATGAGCTGGACGCGAAGACCGAAACCATCGACTTTGACAGCGTGCGCGCCAAGGCCAGGGAATTGCGCCCGCGAATGATTTTGTGCGGCTACAGCGCATATCCGCGCACGATTGATTTCGCAAAGTTCCGCGAGATCGCCGACGAAGTGGGCGCGCTGCTGATGGCGGATATCGCCCACATCGCGGGCTTGGTGGCCGGCGGGACGCATCCTTCGCCGTTCCCCCATGCGCACGTCGTGACCACCACCACGCACAAAACCCTGCGCGGCCCGCGTGGCGGGTTGATCCTCACCAACGACGATGATCTATACAAGGCAATCCAGCGCAGCGTCTTCCCCGGCAGCCAGGGCGGCCCGCTCATGCACATTGTCGCCGCCAAGGCCGTCGCGTTTGCCGAGGACCTCAAGCCCGAATTCAAGCAATACGCCCGGCAGATCGTCAAGAATGCAAAAGCGTTGGCCGATGCCCTTATCGCCAAGGGATATCGCCTGGTGAGCGGCGGCACCGACAATCATCTGATGCTCGTCGATCTTCGCGCCCGGGATGCCGAGCTGACCGGCGCCCAGGTGGAAAAGGTGCTTGAGCAAGCCGGCATCATCTCCAACAAGAATGGCGTCCCCAACGACCCTCGCCCGCCGACGCTCACCAGCGGCTTGCGCCTGGGCACGCCCGCTGTCACCACGCGAGGGCTCAAGGAAGCGGACATGAAGAGCGTCGCCGACTTCATCGACCGCGCGGTGCAGGAGCGGGCGGATTCAGCCGCCCTGGCAAAAATACGCAATGAGGTGGCGGAGTTCTGCAAGAAATTCCCGATGCCGCATTGACAATGGCAAGCAATCAGCCTTCCCGTTGGACTTTTCACCGCGGAGACGCGGAGAATTCAAGGCGGAATGGGAGACAACCCGCTTGCTCGATACAAGCTCTATTTATTCGTAATTGTCCGTACACAGGATTGATTGTTCCCCGTTTTCTCTGCGTCTCGGCGTCTCCGCGGTTAATCTGAATTTTCCGCGTTTAAGGCTTTTGGCGGTCGCGGAACACGCGGAAGAGCGTGATCGCGCCCAGCAATCCCACTTGCCCCAGTATCTCGCCCGGCAAGCCCCACCTCAGCAATCGCCAGGTCACGAAAAACGTCCCCACCGACAGCCCACACCATAAAAGCCCCGGCACATCCTCCATCTCGGCGGCTTTGTAATAGATCACCGCGCACGCCAGCAGCAGGACGAAATCCAATGAATAAAACGGCCCAAGCGGATTCATAAGCGAACTTTACCGCGCGGCGGTCGTTTTATTGGCATCGTTGCAGTATATCCGGGCGCAGGACGGCAGGTTGCCTCTTGACCCACGCGCCTCGGGCGGCGCGGCGGGGCTTGGTCGCTGACTCAGCGGATCATCGTTTTTTTATACAGGGCCGCACCATGAAGCATCGTCTACCCGGCCGCGTTGAATTTGCAATTTTTGCCGCGATGGCGGTCGTCTGCGGGCTGCTGGTCACGATAAGCCATCAGCACGACACCATGCTGTTTTTCTGCGGCATGCCGGTCTTCCTGATCTCCGCGCTCATGGGCTTTCGTCGAAGCGAGCTACAACGCCAGGAGCAGCGCGCGGCCCAGGAATCGGAATCCGCCTGACAATGAAGATGGGCCGGGAGACGCAAGCGTCCCCGGCCCAGCCATTGCCGCCCAACCCCAAGCGGACGTATCTCGATTGAAATGCATGCCGCCGCGATTTATTCGGCGCCCAAGCGCGGAATTGCGCGCCGTCGGCGGATCAGCAGCAGCCCGCACAAGGCGAGAGCCACCAGGCTCGATGGCTCGGGGACATCGGCCGTCGCGGTGGCCTGTCCAAGAATCGCGCCGTTGCCATCGGTGAGGGTGTAGGTGTTGGTGACCTGCGTCATGGGAAATTGGTCATAAAAAGCGGAAATACTTTGGTCAATTTGGTTTTGGGGGGAACCGCCGTAGGAGCTGGAAATTTGCTGCCAGACCGCGACGCCGCTGTCGTCGATCTCGTCTACTGGCGTTGAGCCGGGTTGGCCGTTGTTGATAAGGGTCTCGCCAGGCCCGGCTTTGCCACTTGGCCCATATATGACCCCAACGCGCCACGGCGTGTAGTTCGTGCCGTTACTACTAATAAGTCCGGTGCCGAAGCCCCAAAAGTTGCTCGGATCGTTGCTGGACATCACGTTTGTGACATTCCCAATCGCGATCTTTTGTCCGTTGCCAAGGATTCGGAATGGAAAGAACAGCGCGCTGCCATGCTCAGTTGCAAAGGAGCCCGGAGGATTGGCGACGGCGCGCCAAGATGGGAAATAGGGGCTGGCGCCAGGCAGCGGCGCCGCGCTGGCGTCCCCGGCGGTTGAGAAATAATCTCCTGGGCGAATTGTAGGGGTGGCAATATAGCCGGAAGGTCCGGACGTATCGCCGGCCGTCGCTGAACCAGACCCGATGGCCGAAATCGCATTGGCGTTCCATGTGTTCCAGGTAGGGTTCAAATTGCCATTGATGTCCACCGGCAGCGGGGCTACCGAAAGGTTGGTCTCCACCACAACCGACGCACGGCCCGGGCAGACGGCGAACAAACCTGCCGCCGCCCCCGCAAACAGCGCCCCAGACAAGCGCGATAACTGAAAAACCCGCATCACTTCACTCCTTCTCATTCGACCTCCGCGCGTCGGCGGAGCTGATCTGTCCACCTGAAATTTCCACGGTCAGCCGTTCAAATGGACATTCGATGTTCAAGAGAGGCTCACCTGGCATCCCTTAGAGCGAGGAAACTACAGGCGATGTGCCAAAATTCTTCATGACGCCGCCCCATAGGCGCGGCCTGTTGTCATCCGCCGCGCCCTGTTCGGCGCGGGACGACGCCTATTGACACTGGGAACGTACCTCACCGCACTTCACACAAGGAGCCAAACCATGGGCACTGTCAGGAAATCGGCGTCGAAAAATGCGTTTACCTTCCTGACGGCGAAAGCCTCATCCAGCGCGTCAGGGCCAGGTGTCGCTCGGAGAATGCTGCTCCGCCTGCACGCCCGGCGGTCCGCTGGTGTGACGCGGCCCCGGTTCAATTGCCAGCCGGTCGATTACGCCGATTTATTTCTCCCGATCCTCATGTAGCGCGTTGCGAAAATTTGCAGATAATTTCAAGTAATGCGATAGGATACAATCTTCGGGAGCGATAAACATGCTGGATCTCGACGAAACACGGGGCCGGGTTGGCGAAATCGGTCCGCTGGACGAGGTGATTGCCGAGTATCTGCAAGCCGCCGAAACCGGCGCGCCGCCGGATCGACAGAATCTGGTTTTGCGGTTCCCGCAATTTGCTCGTGAGCTTCAGGAGTTTTTCAGCGATCAGGATCGCTTCCGCCGGCTGACGCACTCATTTCGTCCCCCAGGCATCGACTCACAGGGTTCTGAATCCAAGGCACGGTCGTCCGGCGCTTCCGACCTAAGCCTGATGCGATATTTCGGCGACTATGAAATATTGGAGGAAATCGCGCGCGGCGGAATGGGGATCGTCTACAAGGCCCGCCAGGGGCGGCTCGATCGGATCGTGGCCCTCAAGATGATACTCGCCGGGCAGTTCGCCTCCCCTGATGACGTGAAGCGTTTTCAAATCGAAGCGCAAAACGCGGCACGCCTGGATCATCCGCACATCGTTCCGATTTACGAAGTCGGCCAATATCGCGGGCAGCACTATTTCACGATGAAGCTGGTGGAGGGCGGGAATCTGGCCAGCCAGATGGAGCGCTTCACCGGCGACCACCGCGCGGCTGCCCGGTTGATGGCCGACGTCGCCCGCGCCGTGCATTATGCCCACGAGCGCGGCGTGCTTCATCGCGATCTCAAACCCGCCAATATCCTCATCGGCGAGGACGGACGGCCGCGCATCACCGACTTTGGCCTGGCCCGGCAACTGGAGGAAGCGGACGGGCTCACGCTCACCGGCGCAATCCTCGGCAGCCCACGCTACATGGCGCCTGAGCAGGCGCGCGGAGAAAAGGTGCTGACCGTTTCGGCGGATGTTTATGCGCTGGGAGCGGTTCTATACGAACTGCTCACCGGCCGCCCGCCATTTCGCGGAGAAACCGTGCTCGAGACGCTGCGGCTTGTGCGCGAAACCGAAGCGCGGCGTGCCACCCTGGTCAACCCCCGCGTGGGCCGTGACCTGGAAACGGTCTGCCTCAAGTGCATGGAGAAGGAGCCGAGCAAGCGCTACGCCTCGGCGGCGCTGCTCGCCGATGACCTGGACCGCTGGCTGCATGGCGAGCCGGTGGAGGCGCGGCCGGTGGGAACCGGCGAGCGCGTCTGGCGCTGGTGCCGACGCAAACCCGCCCTGGCCTCTACCGCCGCCTTCGCCCTGCTCGCCACGGCGGCGGCACTGGTGATCTTGTCGGTTGCCGTTGTCGCCATCGGACGCTCGCGTGATGCGAAAGCCGAGTTGGCCGGCAAAAACAAAAAACTCGCCGATACTGAACGCGACCTGCGGTCCGGCGCCGAGCATGATGCCGCGAAACTTTCCTTCCAGCGCAGCCTTGCCAAATGCTCGTCGGAAGGAGCGGCGGAGGGAATTGTCTGGCTCGCACAAAGCCTCGAAGAGGCGCATCGAATCAATGATCCGGTTCTCGAACGCTCGATACGGCTACAGATATCGGCGTGGGATCGCGCGGTCCATGGCCTTATCGCCGTCAGCGCCACTGAACACAGTTCATGCGTCCCCCCAGCAACTTTTAGTCATGACGCCGGATCGTTGCTCACTCTGAGTAAGGGCAACAAAATGGCGGTCTTTTCTTCCGCTACGATGCGGATACTGGGTCCCATGATAAAGGATTCGAATTATCCTTCCGCCTATTCACTGAGCCCCGACTGCAAAACCGTGTTCCTTGAGGTGGAACCGGACGAAAGGGCGGCTTCACCCGTTTGCGGCAGATTTTACAGCGCGGCTACGGGTCTGCCAGAAGGCTCGGGCCTACCCGGCGCTTCGTCCATTCTCGTCGCGGACTACGCACCCGATGGAAAGTCGTTGGTGACGGCAAACGACGATGGCATCATTCAGCGATGGAACGTCCAAAGCCATCAGCCAATGGGCCTGGCGTTACAAACGCACGATCGCATGGCCCAAGGTTTGGACCCGACGGTTCTGGTTGTCAGTCGCACGGGGCGGTACGTCTTTATCGGAGGCCGTGCGGCGAATCCCGATTTCGACGGCGGACAGGTGTGGGAAATGAATGGCTGGCACCCCATCGGCCCGATCATTCGCCTGCCGGGCCCCGTTCAATCCGTCGCCTTCGGGCCTAGTGATGAAACACTTCTGATCAATGACGGCGATACCGCTCGATTCGTCAACGTCCGCACCGGCAGCCCCGTGGGTCGCCCGCTGGAACATGGTTCGATGGTTCGAAGCGTTGCCCTCAATGCTGATGGAACACGGGCGATCACGGGCGGTAACGATCAGCTGGCTTGGGTCTGGGATGTTAAGAGCGGTAAGCCGATAGGGGCGCCGATCTCTCACAGCCATGAAATTCGCGCCTCAGCTTTCGCGCCCGATGGAATGACGGCCGCAACATCAACCGCAAGGGAAACTCGCGTCTGGCGGGTGGCCGACGGCCAAATTCTCTCGCATTCGACCGTGGAATCACACGTCTCGCTGGTGGCCGTGAGTCCTGACGGAAAGAGGGTAGCAACACTTGCATCTGACGGCACCGCACAGCTTGTTCGCCTTTCAACCGCTGAAAAGCCCGCAAAGTCCGTGTCGCTGTTCGGGTCGGCAAAATCCACCTATGCTGTATTTGATGCCGCCGGTGCTCGGTTCGCCACCCTTGGCGCGGATGGGTGGGTGCGGGTGTGGAATGCATCGACGGGCCAACTGATTGGAAAGCCGATCCAACTCTCAAGGCGAGAACCATCAACCTCGATCGCATTCGTGGGGGAGACGCAGCAGATGATCGCCGCCGACGCCACGGTTGCGTGGTCTTTTGATTTGAATACCGGCAAACCGCTTGGAACCTTCTTATCCGGCGGAGACGTATGTGTCGCTTGGAGTCCGGACGGCAAGATCGTGGCCGTGCGAACCGGCGGAACGCTGGAACTTCGTGCGGCCGGATCATGGAAATCTCCTGGCATCAGCATAAATGACAAGTCCGATTTCGCGGCAGTCGCATTCAGCGCCGATGGCAGCCGCCTCATCACCGGTTGCAACGACGGGTCAGTCCGCCTCTGGGATTCTAGAACCGGAAGCCCGCTGTCACCGCGATTGGTTCATGGGATTGCCCAGCAAACCGCCCCGCGCCGCGTGGCGATCAGTCCCGACGGGACGATTCTTCTGTGCGAAGAGACCTCTCAGACGGTGCTATGGGAAGTGGGCTCGTGGGAGCGAATTGGACCGGCATGGTCAGCGGCCGGCCTGAGCTTCTCCGCCGACGGCGCGATGCTGTTTGGCAGCGATGACCGAGGCGTGCGCATGTGGCCCAGCCCTCATGCAATGCTTGGTTCAGTCGAACGAATCAAACTTTGGGCCCAGGTCACCACCGGTCTTGCGATTGATGCAAATGGAGTTGTGCAACGGCTTGGATCACAAAAGTTCCAGGGCCCGCTGTGGCGGGAAAGCCACGATCGTCTCGTGGCTTTAACCGGCTTGCCGGTGCAGTGAAGTCGCGGTGTTAAGCTTGAAATGGAAACGTGAACCCAATTGAGCCCCGAATCCCGCGACTCCTCGGCGGTCCTTGACCGCTACCGCTCCTACCTCCTGCTCCTGGCCCGCGCGCAGCTCGATCCGCGCAAGGGGGACAGGGTTGAGGCATCGGACATCGTCCAGCAGACGCTTCTGGAAGCGCACGAAAAGCAGGAGCAGTTTCGCGGGCAGACCCAGGCCCAGCAGGCGGTATGGCTGCGGAAAATTCTCGCCAATAATCTGGCGGATGCCTTTCGCGGCATCGGGCGGGCCAAGCGCGACATCGCGCGGGAACGATCTCTGGATGCTTCGATCAATGAATCCTCCATGCGGCTGGGCAACCTGCTGGCCGATGACCAATCCTCTCCAAGCCAACACATGGATGGCGAGGAGCGCGCCCTGCGACTGGCCGACGCCCTGGCGGAATTGCCCGAGCCCCAGCGCGAGGCGCTGGTGCTTCAATACTGGCAGGGATGGTCGCTGTCTCAGATCGCGGAGCATCTGAATCGCACGCCAGTTGCCGTCGCGGGGTTGCTGAAACGGGCGCTGCGGCAATTGCGCGAACACCTATGCCAGCCGGCTGACGAACATTCACGTTGAAGTCCCAAATAAATTACCACCTACCTTCGACTACCGGTCCGACGCTCTCGCGACGGGGTGCGCTTCCGCCTTTTTAGCCATCGCACGCGAACAGCACAGGGCCTTTGAGGTACGTGTTCGTGGCGGCTACAATTTCATTGCCGCGCGATCGAGGCCGTGTCGGCTGGTACTTTCCGACCGCGCGGCCACGAAGCTCGGTTATCGCCCATTGACGAAGGATGTTTGACATGCACTGCGGGCAATTCATTTCCGCGCCGCTCTCGCGACGACAGATGCTTTCGCGGTGCGCGGGCGGGTTTGGGGCGGTGGCGCTGGCTTCGCTTTTGGGGCAGCGGGCGTATGGTGGCGCGGCGCAGCCTTTCGCGGCGCGGGCACCGCATTACCCGGCGCGGGCCAAGTCCGTGATCTTTCTGTACATGGATGGCGGCCCATCGCAGATGGACACATTCGACCCCAAGCCGTTGCTGACCAGGGAGCATGGCCAGCCCTTTAAGATGAAGATGGAGCCGACGCAGTTCAACAACAATGGAAATACGCTGGGCAGCCCCTGGAAATTCAAGTCCGGCGGAAAGAGCGGCCTGCCGGTCAGCGACCTGTTTCCGTTCGTGCGCGAGTGCGCGGATGATCTGTGTGTCATCCGATCCATGACCAGCGATTTCTCGGAACACACCGGCGCCAACTATTTTCTGCACACCGGCAACGGCCAGCAGGGCCGGCCCAGCATGGGGTCCTGGGTGACCTATGGACTGGGCTCGGCCAGCCAGAATCTCCCCGGATTCATCGTGCTGGACGGCGGGCTGATTCCGCCGGGCGGCCTGGACAACTTCAATAGCGGATTTTTGCCGGCCACGTTTCAAGGCTCGGTCTTCAAGCCCGCAGCGCAGCCCGTGGCCAACATCGCGCCCACCGAGGCCAACCCTCGGCTACAGCGCAATAAGCTCAGCCTGATGGCCAAACTCGACGGCGAAATGCTGCGCGGGCAGGGCCCGGCGGACGCGGTGGAATCCGCCATCTCCAATTACGAGCTGGCCTTCGAGATGCAGTCGGCGGTGCCGGAGCTGATGAACCTCTCCGGCGAGAGCGCGGCAACGCGAAAACTGTATGGGCTGGACGCGCCGTTCGTCCACACCCGAACCTTCGGCGCCGAATGCCTGCTGGCCCGCCGGCTGGTCGAGCGCGGCGTGCGCTTCGTCGAACTCACCTGCCCAGCAGCCGGCGGCGACCGGTGGGACCAGCACTCGGGCCTCAAGCAGGGACACACCGCCAACTCCCTGGCGGTCGATCAGCCCATCGCCGGGTTGCTGAAGGATCTCAAAAGCCGGGGCATGCTCGATGAAACGCTGGTGGTATGGGCCGGTGAATTCGGCCGCACCCCCTTCGCGCAGGGAAGCGATGGCCGTGACCACAACCCCTTCGGCTATTCCGTCTGGCTCGCCGGCGGCGGCGCCAAGGGCGGCTACATCCACGGCGCCACCGACGACTACGGCTACAAGGTCGTCGAAAACAAACTCGAAATGTACGACCTCCACGCCACCATGCTTCGCCTGCTAGGCATGAATCACAAACGCCTCACCTACCGATGGGGCGGCCGCGACATGCGGCTCACGGACGTGCACGGGGAAATCGTCGAAGCGGTCATCGCTTAAGCCGAATATCAGTCAGGACGGATTAGCGCAGAGGCCGCAAAGGCGCGAAGTCGCAAAGGTAAAATAGCGACTCGGAACAAAGCCTTAAATGTAAGGTGGAATTGTGTTTGAACAAATAGATGCACTCATCCCGCACCCAAATGATCTTCTCCGCTCCGCGCCTCTGTCACTTTGAGCCTCTGCGCAAGTCTTCCAGTTGGAGGACGAAACGCGCCCAAGCATTACGAATGCGTACTAATCCTGCATCGCAGAGCTAAGCCGCGTGGGCTGAGTCGGCGGGGGGGTCGCGGTGGGCGCAGTGCTCGGCGGGATCGCTCGCATCCAGCGACAGCGCCTCGGCGGCGGTGAGCTCGGCGGGCGGATCGAGCGCGACCACCTGTAAGCTGATCACTTTCGTCGGGCAGACATCCACGCAATGGCCGTCCAAATCGCAATCGTTGAGATGGCGCAGTTCGACCATCGCTTTGCCGTCCACCATGCGAAGAACGCCCTTGTCGCAATGGGCGACGCACACGTCGCAGCCGATGCAGTCGCGGGTGTCGATTGACAGGCTGACGCGCGTGGCCGCGCCTCCGAGCGGGGCTTCGCGGGTGAAATGGCCGATGGGGCTGGCGGTTTCGCGCGAATCATCGGACTCAAATTCCGCGTCGAGCCGATCAAAATGCGCCTGGTTGTGCACTTCCACCGTGCCGCGCCGGCGAAGGCGGTAGATCGGATGGTGGCAATGCGAGCAGGCCTGCAATTCCTCGAGCCGTTCGAGGTATTTGATGGCGGTGCTGACGACGGTGGCGTGCGACCAGGTGAGGGGACTGACGCTGAGCGGCTCATTGGTGTACGGATGCACCTGCTCGGCGAGCACGCCGCTCTCCATCGCGTGATTCGCGGCCCATTCAAAAATCGGCAACGCCCGCTTCAATTCGTCGGCGGTCTTGGCGCAGGCGATGTAATAGTCGGCCAGCCACAGCGTGCAGATAAACCACGGATTTCCTGGAACACTGGCGATGTCATTGCTGACGCGATGATAGTAGTCGTTTTCATACCGCGCCAGGCCGCCGACTTTGGTTTGCACCCACAGTTTTTCCTCGACCGCCTTCATGGTGGCCGCGACGCGCGGATCGTCCGCCTCGAAGAGGTGGAATTTGAAGATCGCGTAGAGCGAGGCATCCAGCGTTTCATCCACCTCGAACAGCGCCTCGGTGCGCGAATCGGAGCTGAGGGGCGCGGTTTCCTGATACTGCTCGCTATCAGGCGGCTTGGGCACGTCCTTGGAGACCAGGCGGCGCACGAAGCGGCCGAGCCTTTCGTTGTAAAGATATTTGGCCGCGCCCGTCTTTATCTCGGCGGCGGCGGTGGCGTAAACCTGGGCCTTCTGGCGATCGCCAAAGCAGACGGCAAAGTTATGCGCCGCTTTCAATCCCGCATACACTGTCGCAACCGTGAAGGCGTGGATGCCCCAGCGTTCTTCCCAAAGATCGTAGCTGGGCAGCGGCAATCCCGTGCGCGGATCGCGGTAGCGGGCCATGAAGTCGGCGGCCTTCTGCACGATATCCACCCACAGTGGGCGAATGAATTCAATGTCGCGGTAGCGGTGATAATGCCGCCACAACGCCCAGACGACCAGCGCCGTCTCGTCTTCCTGGATCGGCATCGCGCGATTGCCTTTCAGCACCCACGGATGCCAGGAGGAAGCGGGGGAGCCGTCGGGGTTGTACTTGTGATAGAAGTAGCCCTCGTCAGTCAGGACATTGGAGCAAAACTTGTAAAACCAGCGGGCAATGTCCGGGAACCCGGCCATGTCCAGCGCGTTGGCCACCAGCGCGCCGTCGCGCGGCCAGACATAGGAATACGTATCGCGCGAAAAGGCCATGATGTCTGAATCATTGGCGGCCACGATCGCGCCGTCGTTGTCAATCTGCGTGCGCAGCACCAGCAGCGAGCGTTTGAACAGCTCGACCACCTTGAACGGCAGGTTGCCAAAGTTCATGTTGGTGCCGCCCACCCACAGCCGCCAGTAGCTGGTGGTGCGATCAAGCACGCCTTGCGGGCCCATCTTCACCAGCCATTTGTGCAACTCGAGAAGATCATCCCGGCAGTGGCCGGCGACCATCACCAGATACACGGTTCCCTCGCCGCCGGCGGGAACATTCACATGATGCGCGATGGTGGAATCGACCGAGCCCTGCGCAATGGGGTTTCCCTGCAGGTGCCCATCCTCGGCATCGCGCCAGGTGCCCTCGGCGCCGTGGAAGCCCGCCGTGCCGGTGGCGTATTCGTCGATCCGCTGCTCGCCGCTGGCCCAGAAGCTGACCATCAGATATCGCTTGGCGCGGTAATGCACGATTGAGCGAAGTTCGGGATCGAAGTAGGCGGTGTCGCCGACCTTCTGGCCGAACATGTTGAATTCCTGATGATGCATGATGCGCACCAAGCGATCGTGGCCGGCGTGATTGCGAACCTTGATCTTGCGAACAAAGATGTTGCGGTGGAAATCAACCGTGTCGTTGCAATAGAGCGCCAGGCGCAGGCCGGCATGCTCCAGGCTTACGCTCGTCGTGAGGGTGTCGCGGAGATAGCGCTGGCGAATATGCCAGGCGGGGTCGCTCGTCCAGGATAACTGGCTCTTGCCCGTGCCGGGCACGTCGGCATAGATTCCGAACCGGCAGGGCCCGGCGCCGGCGTGGTTTTCCTGGCCGACGTGGGGGAAATAAACGTCCCGCACCTGATAGCGGGCGTCAAACGTGACCAGCAGCCGACCGTTTCCCACCGGAATGTCGCGTGGCATTCAGCATCTCTTCCGCCGCCGCGCGGCCTGAAAAACGGGCAAATCCAATCCTTCTCACAACGGCCCTTGTCCCATTATGTCGGCCAAGACGGGGTGGGGTCTTCAACGGATGGCGGAAGGGCGCGGATCAGCCCGGATGATTCAGCATCAGCGACACACACCGGGATTGGAAGTGAGGAGGCCGCGAATCAAACCCGGCGCCGCCTTCGGCTGCAACACAACGAGATTTGCGCAGAGTCCGCAAAGTCACGAAGTCGCAAAGACGCTCAGAGCGGGCGAGCCCGCAACCCAAAGAAAGAGGGAAACCACGAATGGACACTAATGCACACGAATGAAGATAGGTTATTCGTGCCGATTCGTGGGGATGTGGCAACGTCGAATGGGGGCGAAGCCTTGATCCAATAAAAAAGGCCGCCTCGTAGTGAGGCGGCCTCATGGCCATTTCAATTGATCTTAAATGCAATCGACGAACGCGCCACTCCCTTGGCGATCGCGGCTCATGCCCGGCGGGCGCGGCGGCGAAGGAGCAGGCCAAAGCCACCCAAGCCCAGCAGGGCCAGGGAAGTTGGCTCCGGGACGCCGACGCCGTTGCGATTCGCGTCCGCGAAGACGCTGTCGTCGGCGAAGGCGACCCACTGGCTGCCCACGAGGTTAAACTCGAGCAGGTGATGGGTGCCGGGTGCGATGGTGTAAAACTGGCCGGTCGCGGTGCCCGAGCCGTTGTTGCTATTCAGGTCGATCGAGGCGCCGCCGTACTGCGGGAAGAAATCCACGGTTTGGGCGGTAGGCGCCATGTTGCTCAGCAACAAGGCGAGTTGGCGGTTGGCGCCGCTCTGGTCGTACACGCCGGAGAGCACCATGCCCGAGTAAGCCGACCAGACATACTGGCCAGGGCTGATAGGCACCTGGTTGATCAGATTGGCGATCTTATAGTTGTTGCGGGAGAAGATCCCATTGACCGTTGCGTTGCCAGCCGCGTTCCAGCCATTGGAGGCATCGGTGCGTTCCTGGGCCGCGCTATAGCCGATCACGCTGGAAGCGGGGGTGCTATAGTTGAACAGGTTGTAGGAGGATGCGCCGCGAAGGCGGTCGTGCAGCATCTGGGCCGAGAAATCGCCCGCCGACGGAAGCTGGTTGGCGTATTCCGGATGTGCCGGGTCGTTGGTATTGAAGGCGTATTGGTAAGTTGTGCCCGTTGCCGAGTCGGTGAAATTCGGTGCGTTGTTAAGTTGGTTATTGCCCCAAACATTGAATCGGCTGACCCAGGGGATATTCGCCTGACCTGCCGGGAGCGACGTTGTGGTGAACGTTACGCGGTCAATCGGCAGCACGAAGAACGCGGTTCGCAAGCTGGGGAACTGCTGGCCGACGGCATTGGGGTTTGGGTTCTTGTAGACGAAGTCCGGGCTGCCGGGGTATGCCGCCGGACTGGACATCGTCACGCCCGAAGCGTTGTAGTCGGTGCCGCCGAAAATATTGGAGAAGCTGTTGGCAGCGCCGGTATTCGGCGATCCCGTGCGAGTCGGATCATTGGGAACCGAATAGAGGTTGAAGTTGCTGATGAACGCACTGGGCGACTTGCTCGACGCCTTGACATTATCGGCCAAGGCGCGGGTAAAGCTGACAGCGGTGCTGCCTTCGTAGTCAGCGAACACATACTTGACGTTGAAGTTGTTAAACACCTGCAATCCCGCGCCCGTCAGCGGTTGATTCACCTTCACCGCCAGGACGGCATTCGGATTGGATGCCAACTCCGAATTGAAAAAGGAAGCAACACTCGACGCATTTGCATCGGTGAGGAATGGGGCGGGGGTATAACCCGGGGCGGTATCTGATGGAATGCTCCAATCAAACGGTCCATCCCCTGCCTGGGCAAGTCCCGAAAGCCCAACCGTCGCGACGACCGCGGCAGCTATTGCTTGTGTCAATCGGCCTTTACGGCAAAATCCCTTGAACCACTGCATCGAACCCTCCGTCTCGTTAAAACTTCTCATGACGCATATTCTCACAATTTCTCACAATCCTTCGACCGCGGCCATCGGCGGACTTAACACCCATTCTCGAAGAATTGGCTTAATCTCAAATGATTTATGAGATCAAGCCGACTGAGCCTACCGCAAGCATTCTCGGCTGTCAAGAAATTTCCGTGGACAATCGGAAGATTTTCATCTTCGAGCCGACCGTTATACAGAAATCCAGCCCGCTCCTTCGATAGATCATCAGACTCGGCAACCACTAATACACGCAGTATAGCCGGGTGTTCATGCCGATGCAATAGAAAACTGCACAAAATTCTTTTGTTTCGTCTTTTATTTTGAACGCCCTTCGACCCGCGCGCCGGAACGTCATAATCTCATGGAGCACAGCGTTTTTCACATAGCTGGAGCGGTTTGGCATGGTCACTGAAGTGACCACGCCGGCGGCCGGTTATGGTCAAACGCCACAGCAACATTAAATTTGCTTTAAGGGGGTTGAATTTACAGATAACTCCAAATCGCCCAATCCCCCAACTCCTCTGGGCAATCCGATAAATGCAGTCCTCACACCTTCAAAACGATCCTTTCACCAATCCCTTGCGAATAACGCAGCCGAATCGGCTCGACGACGCCGCGGATGAAGTCCGTCACCTGCAGCGGCGCGCGTCCTATATATCGTGTCGGATTGAGTACATCCTCGAATTTTACATGCTTAAACGCCGAATCCTTCTCCAGACGCGAGATCAGGTCATTGGCAAGCCCCTCCTGCTTCACGCGCCGGGCCGCATCCTGCGAATGCCGCCTGATCCGTTCGTGCATTTCCTGGCGATCCCCGCCGGCCAGCAGGATTTCCTCGGTTGCCATGAACGGCAGCTCGGCGCGCACCGCCGCCTCGATTGTCTTCGGGTAAACCTCCAGGCCGCGTGCCACGTCGATCACGATTTGCAGGCATCCGTCAATCGCCAGGAATGGCTCGGGCACCGCCAATCGCTTGTTTGAAGAATCATCAAGCGTGCGCTCAAACCATTGCTCGGCAGCCGTCTGCAAGGGAGAGGTGACAAGGCTTATCACAAATCGCGCCAACCCGGTCGCCCGTTCGCAGCGCATCGGATTGCGCTTATACGCCATCGCGCTGCTGCCGACCTGCTCCTTCTCGAACGGCTCTTCGATCTGCTTCATTCCCGCAAGCAAGCGCATATCGTTGCAAAATTTATGGACACTGGCCGCGATTCCCGCCAGGGCGCAAACGATCGCCGCGTCCACCTTTCGCGGGTAGGTCTGCCCGACCACCGCAAAAGAGGCCGGGAAGCCGAAGCGTTCAGTCAACATGCGATCAAGTTGTTCGACCCTGGCGTGATCGCCGTTGAACAGCGCCAGGAACGAGGCTTGTGTGCCGGTCGTCCCCTTGGCGCCGCGAAAACGCAGCGTGGCGATGCGATGCTCGATCTCTTCCAGGTCCAGCGCCAAGTCCTGCGCCCAAAGCGTCATGCGTTTGCCGACGGTCGTCAGTTGGGCCGGCTGGAAGTGCGTGTATCCGAGCGTCGGCAGATCCTTCCATTTCATCGCCTGCGTGCCCAGCGCATCGATCGCGGAGGCAAGCCGACTGGCGATGAGCGTCATCGCCTCGCGCATGATGATGAGGTCCGCATTATCCACAACATATTGGCTGGTGGCGCCCAGGTGAATGATTCCCTTGGCCGCCGGGGCGGCTTCCTCAAAGGTGTGGACGTGGGCCATCACATCGTGCCGCAGGCGCGTCTCGTACTCGGCGGCGCGGGAGAAATCGATGTCGTCCAGGGCGGCCTGCATCTGCGCGATCGCATCGGAGTTGATTCGTTCCGATCCATCGGATTTTTGAAGCCCCAACTCGCGTTGACATCGCGCCAGTTCCAGCCAGAGCCGGCGCCACAGGCCGAATTTGTGACCAGGGGAAAAGAGCTTGAGCATCGCGGCGCTGGCGTTGCGGGTTGCCAGCGGGGATTCATAGATGTCGTGAGCCATGAGGCGCGGATTGTAGGGTTGTGGGCGTGGATTAGAAGTCGCCGCCGGAGGAATCAGAGCTGGAGGATCCGCCGCCGCTGAAGTCACCGCCGCTGGAGCTGGAGCCGCCGCTGAAGTCGCTGCCTGTGCCGCCGCCACCGGAGTTATCAACCGGTCCTGAGCCGGCGCCGGAGTTGTCAACCGCGCCGCCGCCGTTGGAGACCGAGCCGCCGCCGCTGTCGCCGGTGGGGCCCGCGGCGCCGGCGCCGGAGTTGGGATCGACGGCTGGAGTTTGGTTGGGGTCCCCGCTTTGAGCATTCCCCGGATCGGAGTTGGTTGCCGCGCCTCCATTATCACCCAGAGCGGCGGCGGCCCCGCCCGAGCCGTCATAAACGTAATAGTCACTAGCCGCGAGTCCTGCCCCGCCTAACAGCAGTCCCGTGCCGTACGATGAGCCATACGGGCAAGGGGCGAGCACTTCATTGTTATTATTGTTGCTGTTGTCGTTCTTGCGTTGCGGCGAACCAATCGTCGGCGCCACCGCATTCACCACCAAAATGGGCGGCGAAACCGCCACGTTGGTCATCGGATTAACATCCGCGATCCCATTTCCCGCGTTCACCTGGGCCAGGAGAAAATACGTGCCTACCGCCGTCCCCCCCGGCACATGGATCCGCGCCGAGAAAGAAGTTGACGCCCCGGGCGCCAGCGTCAGCCGGCGCGGCGGCGCGGATGCCAGCAGCAGATCGCCCGAATCCAGCACCTGGTCCTTTGACAAAAACCAGCTCACCGTCGCCTCGCCTCGTGCCGCGGAGTTGCCGGCGTTGGTAATGCGCACCACCGCGTTTGAACCCGGCAGCACGCCGTTGGCCGCCCCCGGCTGCAACGGCAGCCGCGAAAACTGCGTGACGAGGTTCACGAATGGCTGACGAATCGTCACCGGCGCCGAGGCGGTGACCACATCGTTGGCGGTGTTCGTGTCCCCGATCCCCGCGCCGCCGGTCACTTTCGCAATCAGATAAAAACTTCCATCTCCCAGGCCGGCGGGGGAGGCAAAGCGAATGTTGACGGGCGCGCGCCCGGCGGCCTTGATATTGATGCCGCGTGTTGCGCTGCCAAGCAAAACATCGCTGCCGGTGTCGAGCGTCGGATCGGCCGAGGCGTATAGTTGCACCGTCACGGGCCCCTTGGCCGGCGAATCCCCCACATTTCGAACAACGACGGAAAGATGATTCATCCCCCCCGGCGGCAACGCCGCCGGCACATGCCCGGCAAACAAGCCGGTCAAATCCGCGCTCAGTAACTGGCGCGATTCGAGCGCTTCGATCAAAGGCGCGGCGCGATTTGATCGCCCGCCCGCGTCAGCCTCACGCGATCCTCGTCCGCCTTGGCGGCACTGGGCCCGTTGATGCCTTCGCATGATCTGTCATTCCTCTCGAGGACTCCGCCGTCCTCGACTCCAATGGCCTGTGGCTGCCCGCCCGCCTGGCGCGTTTGATCGGATCCTCCGTGCCGCCGCAATGGTAGGCGGACAATCTGTGTATTTCGCCCGCAAGAGCCTTGGGGCGCTTATGTAGATTAGACACTTCGTTGGGCGAATGGTTGGTATGATTATGGGGTAGTGGTATACTTTGACAATCCGGGACGGTGACGAAATGACGCATCGGATTTTGCCGTGGATCGCTGGTACAATCAGGGCATGCGAAGCAAGACACAAGCGATGGATGAAAGCCAAGTGGCAGCGCGCGTCGTGGGCCAAACGATTGCCCGGCATTCCGATGCCCTTCCTGCCGACTTGGAGCGGGCATGGAAGGCGTGGAGTGCTGGCGTGGGCGACGTAGATGAGCGGGGCATGGCGTTGCTTAGAGCGGCGTTTGAGGCGGGGTATGCGGCGGGGAAAAAGTCGTGATACTGCCTATGCTCCCCTTATTGGCCAATGCTTTACTGCAAGTTCTGCCATCATCGTTTGCCTCTCAGTGATGTGGCGAGCATCCCAAATCTCAGTCGCTGGTTTTGTTCTTTCGAGTACATCCTTCGTCAGTTTTTGATTTTCGGATTTTTGTAGGGTCGGTCGCTTTTCCGAAAATGGTTTATCATTTATTGCCCCATTGTCTTTACTATTTATCAGGCACATATTTCCTATTCTTAATCGTAGCGTTTTTCGCTGTTCGGCAGGGATGTAGTCCCAGCCCGTCGCCTCAGGATTTTTGGGCAAAATATGCTCTAAGGAAAGTGTGTTTGTATCCGTAGTGGGGTCATCTAGGGCATCAGCCGATCCGCTGCGAAGGTGCTTTTCGAGTTCACGCAAGATAAACCTGGCCTGCCGACCGTTGTTCAGCGATTTCGTTATGAAGTGATTGCGAAAGCGAACATCGCTGGGTATTATCTTCTTTACCGAATCGTGAAGTTGTTGCGCCGTTCTGATCTTTCCCCTTTTTATCTCGTGTGCCGCCTCGCCAATTATTTTTGCCGTCGCACCACTCCGACTGCCGCCAGAAACAAGAAATCTAATAACCCATGAGACCATATCGCGAAAAGCCTGCCTCGTTTCTGTTTTACTGAAGTGGGCAGCTATAGCGAGCATTAACGGCCTCATGAATGTCATTTTGATTTCTTGAGAAATGCTATCAATGTATCTGCGGACCCGTTGATCGTACGGCCCCCACTTCGCGTGGCTGGGTGTAAGTATGGCGGCATATGCAGTGGAGTATTCTGCCAGTGATTCAAGAAATCTTAATGACTCTTTTCTGGTCGTGATTTGGTTTTCAAGCCTTTCAAATATCTCGTCGGTTTCCACAGGGCCGTTCTCAAGGATGCTTGCGGTGTGCAAGTACGTCATCAGCGGGTCTTCGCTTTGAACGGATGCCAATGTTTCGATGGTACTTCGCACAGTTGACCATTTTGCCTGAGCCTCATCAACCCATTCTGCCGCATGTTCAAAGAGATGGTTCTTTATCATGTCGGCTTGCGTTGTCCGCTGCGCTCGGTCGTTAAGTGTCTTGAACATTTGGAACGCGCGTGCCGCGTTCGGCGGCATAAGGGTGACGATGACCGCGCTCTTGTCGATGAAATCTATCCACGCATTGAGGGCATCGATCTTGCCAGCGGGGCTATCAGAGCTTCCGACTATTTTTTCTACGCGTGCGGCGGCAGCGATTGCGGCCTCGTTGATTAAGTGATGTGACCGGAGTCGCGGAGTTAAATCTTGGTTTCGTTCATGAGGCGGCAGAAGCACCCTATCGTACATGAATTGTCTGTCATCGGTGTTCATTACCAGTCGCGGCACCATGTCGTGCTGCGTCCTGTCCCACACAAATAAAAAGTCATCGTAAACGGATTTCGCGTCTTGCAGTTTCCCAAGGCTGAGGAACGAATCGCGAACGGCGGAAAGGAAAATACAGGTCGTCGCTAACCGCTGCTGCCCATCGACAACGGCGGGTGGTTTTCCAGGAGTAAGCACAATGGTTCCAAGAAAGTATGAAGCCTGCCGCTTGGCCATGGCGCTGTTGAGATCGTCGAATAATTTTTTCACGCGGGCTGGAGTCCAGGAGTATTCCCGCTGAAAGTTCGGCACGCGCAAGGGCGCACTTCTTAGCGCACCGCCGAGGGTTGTCCTTACCACTTCGATGGCTGGTTCTAGGTCATTCATCTGTTCCCCCCGTCAGCGGTAGGTGAAAGGAATGGTGCAGCTTCCCCAATATTGTCTAATTCGCGATATGCCGCAGAGCGTAGGCGCTCACGGACCCACGCCGAGATCGGTATCCCGGAAATCTCCGCAGCCCGCACGAACGCGGCCTTTTCGGTTGAATCGACCCGTATATTGAAAGGAACCGTTTTTTTGTCTTCCTTGCTCATAATTAGATTGTAACGCAAAAAGCGTTACAGTCAAGAAGAATATGCTTGACAGTAACGCAAGTTGCGTTACAATAATGCCATGAACAAGTTAACCACCGAAGATCGTGCCCAAATCCTTACGGCCCTCGTTGAAGGCAATTCGATGGCTTCCACGGCCCGCATGTACGGCGTGTCCAAGATTACGATCCTGCGCCTCCTGGCCGACGCGGGCACAGTTGCCCTCAACTACCACGATACGGTTGTCTGCCGTCTTTCAACGAAGCGCGTGCAGGTCGATGAAATCTGGTCGTTCTGCCATAGCAAGGATAAGAACGTCCAACAGAAGAATTGGGGCAAAGGATACGGGGATACATGGACGTGGGTTGCGATGGATGCCGACTCCAAGTTGGCAATCAACTGGCACGTCGGCGGGCGCGATGCCGGTTCGGGCCGTCCATTCGTTGCCGATCTTGCGAGCCGGTTGAATGATCGGATTCAACTAACGAGCGATGGTTGGCAAGTCTACCGCGATGCCGTGGCGCGTGCCTTTGGGACGGAAATTGATTACGCAATGCTCATCAAGGAATACGCGAATGAGCGGCAAGGGCATGCCCGATACAGCCCTCCCGAATGCGTCTCTTGCCGGGCCGTGGTTGAAGTCGGAAGTCCAGACCGGAAGCATATCAACACGTCATTCATTGAACGCCAAAACCTTTCGATGCGGATGGGAATGCGCCGTTTTACCCGTCTGACAAATGCCTTCTCAAAGAGGCCAGAGAATCACGAATACGCGATTGCTATTCACTACTTCCACTACAACTTCATCCGCAAGCATATGACAATCAAGACAACACCGGCTGTCATGTCGGGTGTTGCGAACCACGAATGGACGATGGTTGAATTTGTGCAAATGATGGAGCGGGAAGAAAAGCGGCGTGGTGGACGTATCACGGATTATAAAATTGCCGCGTCAAAACGTCGGGAAAGTTGAAAGTATACCACTACCGATTATGGTATGTCCCTGGACCGGAAGAATGGACACGAATGCACACGAATGAAGATAAATTATTCGTGCCTATTCGTAATACAATCCGTTCATTTCTTTGTGTGGCGACAAGATTTTCAAGCTGCGGAAACTTAACCGCGGATTTCACGCATGAAGAGCGGGACTTTTTCGCTGCGACATCCCTCCGACATTCGGATTTCGGGTATTCGGATTTCGGATTTTGGTTGCGGCCTTGGCCGCGCTGGGCTCATCCGTGGCCTTCCTGTTTGTTGATCCAATAAGTCAAATCGAAGCGACTGCCGCGACTATCGCGGCAACCAGTTGCGTATCCTGCCGGGGAAACACCGTGCGCAGATCGAGCTTGTAAGTTCCCTGGGAGATGTACCCGATGACGCTGGGACTGCCCGCGCGGAGTCTGGCCGCCAATTGCTCCAGGGAAATATTCGTTGGAAGAAGGTCGAGCGTTGTGGACGCAATCGCCGAGCGCGGCAGGGTGCCGCCGCCGATCTGTGATTCGCCGGCGCCGATTGAAACGCGCGCCCGAATGCCCTTCAGGACCGCGATCAATTCCCCGGCGCGCGCCTTGAGTGCCTCATTGCTCATGCGCATCATCTCGATGATCGGCACGCCCATATTTTCCGATGATTCTCGCAAATGCAAATCAACCGTCGCCTGGAGCGCGGCGAGGATCAGCTTGTCACATCGCAAAGCGCGAAAGAGGGGATGCTTGCCGATCGCGCTCACCATCGCCTCATCGCCCGCGATGATGCCGGCTTGCGGGCCGCCCAGGAGCTTGTCGCCGCTGAAGCAGACCAGATCGACGCCGGCCGCGAGAGCCTCCGCGGGCGTGGGTTCGTGGGCGACGCCGGGGATGGATTCGGTGGCGAACGTCGCGCCGCTGCCCAGGTCTTCGATCAATGGAATGCCGCGTTCCCTGGCCAGACCGGCAAGCGCCGCGGTGTCCGGCGATTCGACGAATCCATCCATGTAAAAATTACTGCGATGGACTTTGAGGATCATCGCGGTGCGATCGCCGATGGCGCCGGCATAATCATCGACCGACGTTTTGTTGGTGGTTCCGACTTCGCAGAGAACCGCGCCGCTGGCCAGGAGAATGTCGGGGATGCGAAACCCGCCGCCGATTTGAATCAGCTCGCCGCGCGAGATGACGACTTCGCTCGGGCCCGCGTCGGTGAAATGCGTAACCATCAGCATGAGTGCAGCGGCGCAGTTGTTGACGACGCAAGCCGCCTGCGCCCCGCAGAGAACAGCCAGATTGTGCATCAGATAAGCGGCCCGTCCGCCGCGCTGGCCGCCGCTTAAATCATATTCGAGATTGTTGTAATTGCCGGCGATTTCGATCAACGCGTCAACCACCCCCCGCCCCAGCGGCGCGCGGCCCAGGTTTGTGTGAATCAACACGCCGGTGCCGTTAATCACCGGCACAATGCGCCCGCGGAGCAAAGATTCCAGGGCGGCACGAACCCGAACAAGAACCGCAGGCGCCACCGTTGGCTCTGCCCGCTGGCGAATCGCCGCCAGCTCCCGCCGCACCAACGCCAGGACCGCCGGTCGCGGAACGTCGATCGAACCCAATTTGCGAAGGATTCGATCCACCGAAGGAATCGCACGCAGTGAGGAACTATCGGCGGCGGCGCCGTTCGCCTTGTTCACGGATTTTAAGATAGATATGCGCGGGCAGGCAGGCAATCGGCAGCCGGGGAATGCACAGTTCAAAAAAAAGAATGAACCGCGGATGGACGCGGAATTCGAGCGTCCGATGCGCTGGATGTATCACGGGCGTCTCGCCCGTGCCTTGTGCTTTAAGATTGAAAGTACCGCAATTTCTGTACTGCCACGCCATCGGCACGGGCGAGACGCCCGCGATACGTTGAAGCCATTCTTTCCATATTCAATACCGTATTGCATTCGGCCGCAGTGTTACCGCGGTTCGACCTCCAACGAGCTCACACTTCGCATCATTCGCAGATTGGCGCTTCGTCTTGAATGCGCCTCCGTGCCCCAGTGTCTCCGTGGTTGTTTTCTCTGGCTCGCCGCTGAAAGCGAAGAGGGCGGACGGCTTTCGCCATCCGCCCTCTGTTTCCATCGTTTCCGAGTCTTGCCGCGCTTTACAGCGACCAGGGGGCGCGGTACTCGCGCCTTAGGTTTTTGTTGGCGGCCTCGTTGTTGGTGAACTTGAGGTTGGGGCCGTCCCATTCGAGCTTCTGGCCGTGGTTCTTGATGGCCACGTTGCCCAGCAGAATGAACTCGGCGAGCAGGCCGGCATAGTTGAAGTTGGAAAGGGCAGGCGGGCCGCCCTTGGCCGCCGCGATCCACTCGATCTTCTGGCCTTCGTCGCCGTCGTCGGAATTGCGCGCGAGTGTCTTTTCCGGCGGCTTCCAATCCTTGAAGTCGTCCTTGGGAAGCAGCATCCAGTTGCCGCCGTAATCGTCGGGGGAGTAGAAGATGCCTTTGCTGCCGACCATGATCGAACCGCTGCCGGCCAGTTCGATTTTGCCGGCGCGGTTGGGTCGCGCGCCGCTTTCCTTGAGCACCTTGTCCACCAGTTCCTTGGGGGGCTGAACGAGCTTGCCGTTCTTGCGGCCTTCGTGCCAGACAAACTTCACGGGCGGCATGTCGCCGCGCGCGGGGAACTCAAATACGACCCGCGCCCAAGCCGGGTAAGTTTCCGGATTGACGTCGCCGGCCTCGCCTTCGATTGAAGTCGGATATTCCAGATTAAGCGCCATGAACGGAAGATTGGCGGTATGGCAGCCCATGTCGCCCAAGGCGCCGGTGCCGAAGTCCCACCAGCCGCGCCAGTTGAAATCGTGGTACGTGCGATGACCGACGTATGGCCGCATCGGCGCGGAGCCGATCCAGTTGTCCCAGTGAAGCGTGGGCGGCACGGGATCCACTTCCGTGGGGCGGGCGGTGATCTGCGGGGCCTGGGGCCAGATGGGCCGGTTGGTCCAGACGTACACCTCGGTGACCGGGCCGATCGCGCCGGCGCGGATCGCTTCAATACCGTCTCGGAAGCGGTTGTTGTGCGTGCCCTGGTTGCCCATTTGGGTGGCGACCTTGTGCTCGCGGGCCGCCATGCGAAGCTGGCGCGCTTCCCACACATCATGCGTCAGCGGCTTTTGCGTGTAGACCGCCTTGCCCATCTTGATGGCCATCATCGTGGCCATCGCGTGGGTATGGTCGGGGGTGGAGATGGTGCAGGCGTCGATCTCCTTGCCCTTCTCGTCGAGCAACTTGCGGAAATCGGTGTACTTCTTGGCCTTGGGGAAGTGCTCGCCTTTCTTATTCAGGCGTTTTTCGTCGACGTCGCAGATGGCGATCATGTTCGCATGTTTGCCGGCCTGCTCGCTGTCGGAGTCTCCCTTGCCGCCCACGCCAATCGACGCGACGTTGAGCCGCTCGTTGGTCGACTGCTCCGAGAGTGCATAGGTTCTGCTGCCGGTGGCAACCCAGACTCCCATGCCGGCCACGAGTGCCGAGTGTTTGAGGAAATCGCGCCGGCTTGCGCCCGCGGGTAGGGGGGTACGGACGGTGCCGTCCTTCGTGAGGCGTCGCTTCATGGATGCTCCTTTGCGAAATGGGTTGAGGGATGCCGGTCCGAGCCCCGCCCCACGCCACGGGGCCGCCGGGAGCGTCCGGATTGTTAACCAAAGTCTAATGATCGTACGTCCGGGGAGCAAGGGCGTTGTCACCGCACAAAAATCCCCGCCACTGCCGCGTGCCCGCGGCTATCCACGGCCCGGACTTCATGGCGACCCCGCGTCGGCGCCCACCAGAGCTGCGCGGCGGCATCGCCGACGGCGACGGGCTGATTGTCCACAAACCACCAAAGCGTGCGCGGCCCGGCGGAAGGGCCGTCGGCATGCAATGCGGCCTTCAGGAGGATGCGCTGGTCCTGGGCGGCGCCGTCGGGATCGAGCAGAAACTGGCCGCCGGCGGCGGGCGAGACGATCGTCAGCGAAGTGGATGGCGAGCGACGTGCTGTTTCATCGGAGGCCATGTGGGTCGATCGGGCCGGCGGGTCATTCACCACCGGCCACGGCTCGCCGGGCCCGGCGTCCAGCGATGCGATCAACCGCAGCGCCAACGGCGCGGCGGCTTGCGCTCCGACCAGCGCAGCCGAGCCTTCGCCGCCGGGGTTTCCCAGCCAGACGATGACGGTTCGCCGTTGTGTCACCGCCGCGCACCAGGCGTCGCGGTGCCCGCTGCTGGTGCCGGTCTTCCAGGCGACGAAGAGCCGCGCGGCATCGGGGCAAACCGAGCCGGTACGATCGGCTTCGCTCAATGCGCCAAGGGTTTGCCAGCAGGCGCGGGCGGTGAGACAACGCATCGCGTCCCGGCCGCCTACCTGTTGAAAGTCAGATCGGTCTGTGACTTTCCGCATTGGCTTTGGTGGGGCAGGCATTCTTGCCTGCCGTCGAATGGGTGAGTGGGCACATTCTTGTGCCCCGAACCCATTCGAGTCCGCTCGGGGGGCAAGAATGCCCCCGCTCGCAGACTCGGGCAGACAAGAATGTCTGCCCCACCCAGACGCCATGTCCGCCTTGTCTTCGCGAATAAACCGAACCTCCCGCGCGATCCCGCCGCGCGCCAGCATGGCATACGCCTGCGCCAGTTCCATCGGGCTACACTCGGCGCCGCCGATGGCGAGGGCCAATCCGTAGGGCCGGTGGGAATGCGCCAGCGTCTTGAGGCCGGCGGCGTCCATAACACCCAGGGCCGGCTCAACGCCCAGTTTCGCCAGGACGAGCATGGCGGGGATGTTTCGGCTTTGTGCCAGGGCCTCGGCGGCGGTGATGGGGCCGCGGAATTGGCGGTCGTAATCGGCAGGCTCGTATCCCGCCCATGCCGCCGGGGAATCGTTTAATTCCGAATCGGGCGTGCAGACGCCCGCCTCAAATGCGGCTGCGTAGATCAACGGCTTGAGGGTCGATCCGCTGGAGCGGGGCCGGCGGGTTAGGTCGATCTGCCGCGCGCCCTTTCCCAGGCTCACCGCCGCCAGGCAGTCGGCGGATTGGGTGTCCAGCACAACCACCGCCGCCGCGGAAACGCCGGAGGGTTCAAGCCGCCGGAGATATTCCTCGGCGGCCCGCGCCACTTGCCCGGTGATTCCGGCATCCAGCGTCGTGCGCAATTCGCCCGCCGGATGGGCGCGGGCCAGAGTCGCCAGCAACGGCATAGCGCCGTCGGCGGGTGAATGGAAACCATCGCGCTGCTGAGGGAGCGGCCGCCACTTCGCGGCAATCGGCTCGGCCTTCGCCTGTGCATATTGCGCGCGATCGATCGCGCCCATTTCCAGCATCCGATCCAGAACGTGATCCCGGCGGGCCTGGGCGCGAAGCGGGAATCGGTCGGGCCGATAGCGATTGGGCGCCTGCGGAAGACCCGCCAACAGCGCGGCTTCTCCCAGGCTCAACTGCGCGCAGGGCCGTCCAAAATAGCGCCAACTCGCGGCCCCCGCGCCGACCAGATTCCCGCCAAACGGAGCGCGGTTGACATATTCGACCAGCACCGGTTGCTTGCTTTCACGCTTCTCAAGTTGGGCGGCGCGGACGGCCTGCTCGAATTTGTTGAAAAACGTCCGCCGGCGCGGCTCACGCAGACGTTGCACCTGCATGGCGATCGTGCTGGCCCCGCGGCGGATGCGCAGCCCGCGCGCGTCTTGCCAGGCCGCCATCGCCGCCGATTTCCAATCGACCCCGCCATGCGCATAAAACCGGCTGTCCTCCACCGCCACGATCGCCGTGAGCAGATGCCCGCTGATCTGCTCGCCTCGCAACGGCATGCGCCATTGCCCATCCGTGGCCGCGAGCGCGGCGAGAGGGATTCCGTTGCGATCCAGGATGAACGTCGCGCCGGCAGGCGTTCGATCAAGGCCGGCCGGATAAGGCCACCACGCCACGGCGCACCCGAATGCGGCCCACGCCAGCAGGGGCGGCAAAATCAGCGCGGCCGCTGCGCGCACGGCGTAGCGCCGAAGGCGGCCACGCCGGAGGAAACGGGCGAAGATGAGGCGCGTCTGGATCATCCTGGGCACCTGCTCGGCGCGAAAGCATTGGTATCGCCGTGACATGGGCGTCCCGCCCATGCGTACTGCTTTTGCATGGGCGAGCCGCAATATTCCGAATCCCGCGCCATGCGCACGGGCGGGACGCCCGTGTCACAAAAAGGCGTTCATTCCGCTCGGAACGTCGCGGATGTTTCGCCCCACGTAGAAGCGGCGTCCCCGCCGCTTGCCTTTCCGGGAAGCGACGAGGACGGCGCTTTTACTATTCAGTCATTCCACATTTTCCCGCGCCGCGCCCCGGGTTTGACAACGGGGGGCATGGTCACTGAAAGTGACCATGCCGGCGTGGGAAGAGCCGCGTCATTGGTGTCATTCGTTTGCATTTGCGATTTCCCTCTCACTTGCGGGAAGCACCACGAACTTCGTCGCTCCCGACAGGCTGTTCACGCCCGAGTCGTACATGCACTCGGCTTTCACGGGCCCAAGCACGAACGTTCCGGGGGCGACGGCGCGGGCGGTGTAGAGGTAGGTGCTCGATCCGCCGCGACCGAGGTTGCCGACGAGAATCAGGCGGTCGTCGCGCCGGTCGGCGCGGGCGGCGTTGAAGCCGGGGAGGCCGGCGTTGCCTTGATTGCGGATTCCTTTCGAGCGATGCGGCCGAACGGCCAGCGCGTCGGCATTTCCTTGTAGGCGCGGGTTTTCAATTTCCAATCCCGCCGGCAGCAGGTCTTCGATCACCAGATTTTCCAGCGGGCTGTCGGATTTCAGCGTCAACTCCACCTGCACCAGATCGCCGCTGTGAACCCGCAGGGCTTCGAGCGGCTTTCCATGCTCATCGAGATAGCGCCGGCGCACCTGCAAGCCGTTGTCGGCGCCGGCGGTCGGCTTGAGCGCCACTCCGGTTTGCAGCCATGCCACATGCGCGCGTGCGTCGGAGGGACCGGTCACGCGCACTTCGATTTTCGCCCCTTCCGGCGGCAACTTCGCCGCGCCCGCGGCGCGCTGGCTGCTCATCTTTGGATCGAGGGCGGCGGCCGTCCAAACCAACGGCTTGCCTTCCGTGGCGGATGCGATCACGTTTCCGTCCAGCAAAAACTCGACGCCATCGTAAGGAACCTGCGACTTCACCTGCCGCAGGTATCGGCCAATGGCCATCACCGAGAACGCGACATCCTGCGTGCTGCGCCATTGGTGGGCGCGGCCGGCGTCGGCAAGTTTTTGCACAAGATCGGGAATGCGGCCGTCGTCGGGATCGACCGCCAGCAAAGTGCTGACAAGAATCGCCCGATCGCGAATCGGCGAACCGAGATTGCCGGATAATTGGCGATCCGCGCGCGGCGCGGGGATCGACTGGGGGAGCAGATTTTGCGCCAAGTCCCGGCGCCCGGCGGCGAGCCACGCTGCGGCCAGATGAAACCGTGCCGAGTCAGAGGCGTCATCCTTCACCAGTTCAGACAATCGGCTCATCACCGCGCGATCCGGCTTGCCCGCCAGCGCCAGGACGTACGCCGCGTAGGATTGCAGCTCCACGGTCTGGGCGTCGCCTTCGGGCTGGGCGAGCAAATCGTGCAGATACGAAAGAAGCTGCCCGCGAAACTCCTCGGGCGTTTCAAACCCGGCGGCCTGCGCTTCGACCACAAAATGCGTCGCGTAAACTGTTCCCCACGGCCAGCTTTCGTATCCGCCGGGCCACATCGCCAGGCCGCCGTCGGCGGTTTGCATGCTCATCAGGCGCACGAATCCCACCTGCACCTTGTCTTCGATGCGCGCCTTGTCGAACACGCCCGGGGCGATCTTTGCGCCGATGTCGTTCAGGTAAACCAGCGGGAAAAGCGTGCTGGTGGTTTGCTCAAGGCAGCCGTATGGGTACCGGTCCAGATAATCCAGGCCCTCGGGCAACTGAAGTTCCGGGATCGAGCTGACGCGCAGCTCGTACTTGATGGTGCCGTCGAGAAAGCCGGCGGGGATGGCAACCGTTGCCGGCGCGCTGGGTTTGGCGAGTGCGTAGCCGCCGACGGAGATCGACGGGCTTGCCGGGCGGATGGGAAGCTCGACGTCTTCCCCGAACATTTCATCGTTCATGCGCGCCCGAAGGGTGGCGTGGGCAACGCCGATCTGGTCGCGGGCCACCACGTCAAACGCGACCACACCTTGGCCGCCGGCCTTGAGCGCGATCGCCGGCAGCGTGAGCTTCGTGCCCTTGTTGGCTGCGAAACGCAAGGGTTCGGAATCGCCCAACTCCACGCTGATCGCAACTTGCCCGGCAACCGGCGAATTGTTGAAAACCGTCAACGGAACTGAGAACGTATCTCCCGGCGTGGCGAAGCGCGGCCAACTGCTTTGCACCAGCAGCGGCGAGCGCACCAGCACCGGCACATCCGCCGACCCGAAACGCTTTTCCTCCGACGCCACCGCCATGATGCGAAGCTGGCCGGTAAACTGCGGCAGCGAAAAATCCGCATGCGCCAAGCCCTGTGAATCGGTATGCAGCAGGCCGCAAATCAGCGCCACCGGCTTCACCCGCCGCGCCCCCACCGGCGAGCCGCGGCGCAAGCCAAAGGCCGAGCCCTCGTCGCCGCCGACGGTGCTTTGTTTGCCGGGCCGGGGGACTTCGGGCATGAGCTGGCTGTAGAGGTCCGAGCTCTTGATGCCCAGGGCGCGGTGGCCGGTGAAATAGGCGAAAGGATCGGGAGTAACGAAGTTGGTGAACTGGCAAATCCCTTCATCCACCGCCGCCACCGTGATGGCTGCGTTGGCGACCGCGTTTCCCGATGAATCGATCACCCGAAGCTGCACGCCCAGCGACGCCGACGGGCGAACCTCCTTTGGCGCGGCCAGTTGCACCGTCAGCTTGCGATCGGTGTTGTCCAGCACAAGTCGCAGTACGCCAACCGCGCGGTGGATCACCCATTTGGCGTTGGGATCGATCGGGCGGATGACGGTGGCCGTCACATAGGCGTTGGGCCGCATTGATTCGGTGATGTCGATTGGCACCGCGATGCTCGTGGTTGGCATGTCCAGAACCTTGGCGGTGAGAACGCCATCGGTTTCGATCGAGAGCAGGAGCTTGCCGGGGAAAGGACTGCGGACGATGACCTGGGCGCGCTGGCCGATGAGCAAAGACGGCGGTCCGGGACGGGCGGCGGGATTACGTCCTGCCAGCTCAAGAAGCGCGCGCCAATCTCGATTTTTCAAAGCGGCCAGCGCATCGTGCGCCAGAGCCGGATCGGCAAGAGGCTGCACGACCAGATCGAGACGCTCGGGGTTTTGCCGGCTGATGTTGTCGTCCCACATCCCCAGCCCCGCGTAAAACCGCAGGCTGGTGGCGGCATGCGTTTGCGAATCGCACGCCAGCAAAACGTACGACCCGCCCGCCGGCGGGGTGACGGTGATTTCTCCCTTGCCGTCCGCGATCTCCACCGTCCGCGCCGCTTTGGTCAACGGCTCAAGCACCAGCGTCGATTGATATTCGTACCGGCCATCCTTGTATATATAGGAACTGTTCCAACTCTCGCGGTAGAAGCTGACCTGTAGTTTCGCGTGCGCCTTGTCCAGCGCGCCGGCGGGCGTGACGAGGGAGACGTCAAACGTGGCGGCCACGCCGGGCCGGGGCGCGGTGTCGCGCGGGCGCAGGCCCACATAATGCGCGATGCGATCGACATCGACCACCCGCGCCGCGGTGACGGCGCGCCCACCGGTTTCGGTCACCGATCCGGTGACGCTCAGCCGCCACGGGCCCGCATATACCAGTGCCGCGACTTGCGCCGCGCCCGGAGTTGCACCGGCAACGCCCATATCGGGAGCCCGAGCGCGGCTGGGCCGCCGTCTCACGCCCGCGGAGGGCGGGGCGTCGATCGCCCCTTTGTCAATTAACTGCGCCACGTCCACTTCCCATTTGGCGCGGCCATTGACGTCGGTGCTTGCCGCCGACAATTCGGCGCGGCGGCCCAAGACCTTCTCGCTCCCCAGCGCCTGGGCGGCGTTGCAGGAATCGCCGAACGTCCAGCCGTGGTAAGCGGCGGGCGCGAATGCAACCGGATCGACGCGCACCACCAGTGACGCCGGCCGCTCGGCAACGGGCCGGCCAAAAAGATAATCCGCCTGCACCCGCGCGGTCAGCAGTTTTTCGCCAAGCATCATGCGATCGGCTTGAGGGCCATGTTTTAGCGTTGCGCCGTCGATAGCGACGCTCACCTTCATGCGTTGCGGCATGAAGTCCTCGACATCAAAGGCCACCGAGCCGAAGAAACGCGAATTGCTCTTCCCGGAGCCGGGCAATCCGACGTGAGCCGTCCATCGCCCCGAGGGAAGATCGGAGGGAAGCGCCAGATCAAAAATCGTGGCGCCGTCGCCGTCCACCTGCGCGCCCTGCGATTTCCAATCGCGCAGATCGGGCCGGCGGATTTGCCAGACCACCGGGAACTGCTCGGGCATGGAATTATCCAGGCCGCGCAGGATGGCGCGAAGATGCACGATCTCACCGGGCCGGTAGACGCCCCGATCGCTGTAGACGAAGGCTTCGTAGCCGGTGCGCAGATACCGCCGGCCCGCGATGTCGGCTTCGCCGAACGCGATCTGGCCGGCATGCAGATCCAGCCAGGTCAGGCCGCGACCGGAGAGCCGCGCGCCGGCCACATGCGCGGACGCCTTGATCGCCGCGGCGTCAGCGCCGTCAGCCGGGTCATGTTCATCGCGTACATTGGAAACGGCTGGGCGCTGTGCGATGACCACCGCCGGCTTTTCGCCAAGGCCCGCCGCCAGCATCGGAATGTTCACCAGCCCATCGGCGCCGGTTGTTCCTTCGCCAAGAAGCTGGTTCTTGTTGGAATAGACGCGCACGTTTATGCCCGCCAACGGCTTGGCGGTTTGCAGCGAAGTCGCCCAGACGGTGACGCCGTCCCGGCCTTGCTTGGCGCTTAGGCCGATGTCCGAAAGCGTGACCATCGTGGACTCACGGCCGTAGCGGTAGGTGTAGGCGCTGTCATCATCCTCGTCATCATTGCCGTGTAAGGGGTGAACGGCCGGCGTGTCTTGCGGAGCGTGGGCGACGGTAATTTGATACACCCCGTCCCCCGCCGCGCCGGCGGGCAGAAGGTCATCGATCGAGATTGGCAGATCCTGCTGCTGATTCTTTTTCGTTGGCAAGTGGAACGTGCGGGTCGCCAGCGGGCGTCCGAGGATTTCCGCGGCGTCGCGGTAATAGCCCTGGCTGCCCAGGCCGTTGCGCCACGCGACCAGATTGTTGTCATACACGCGCGTGATCGCGACGAGAACATCGGCGGTATTGACGGCATGCACCATCACCGTGCGATTGCCCGCCGCCCCCAGGTAGCCGAATTCATGCTCGAACCAAAGGCCCGGCTGGCGGTCGGGGATCAACACGCTCAGCACCGTCGGGCGCGGCAGGCGCTTGGCGGCCATCCCGGCCGGCGGCTTGGACAGCGTCACCGCATAGCGCGTCCCGGGCGCAAATGCCCCGCTGAGGTAAACGCCAGAGTAGATCGCCGTCACCGTGAACGGGACCGGCGGCTGAATCGAAATCACCTGGCGGATCGCCTGGGCGTCGATCTCGTTGTTGAAGCGGATGTTGATCGACGGCTTATCCTGCGCGGGATACGACGCCGATGCATCGGTCGCCAGCAGATCGGCGGCAATGGAGAGTGGCTCGGCGACATCGTCAGTCAATCCCAGCGGCCCGGCCTTCCCCGCCAGCCCGTGCGCGATCTTCACATCGATTCGCGGCGTGGCGCGACTGGCAAACAGGCTGCTGACCGGATCAGTAATCACGCGCACCTTCGTGCCCACCGCATCGCCGTGCGGATGGAACGCGATGTCATGGCCATCGGAGCCGATGAGGCGAAGGTGCTTGCACACGTCGGCGGGAACGACTGAATCGTTGAATGCAATCTCAATGACGATGCGGTCGGCATCGTCAAACGCCGCCTGGCGCACGCCGAACACCTGCAACGCCGGCGTTTTCATGCTCGCGACAAACGGCTTGGAAAGCCGAAAGCCGTCGGGCGTATGCAGCGCATCCGACGCCAGCGTCACGATGTACGGCGTGGCTTTCTTCAGTGGGCTATCCGGCTGGAACGTCAGCGTGCGCGCATCGCGCCATCGCCATTTCCCCTCGACCCGCGGCGAAAGTTTCCCCAGCGGCGGCGCATCGGGCGCGGGCGGGGCAACGTCGAGATTGAACGACCAGGCCAAAATCGGCCGGCCCTCGACGATAGCGCTTTCGCCGGGGGTGAACTGCGTCACTTCCAGCAATGAATGGCGGTGCGCCTTTTGCCAGCGGTCGTATCCAACCCACACCGCCGCGTTGGCAACGGCAAAGCAAAGAACGGCAACCCAAAACCGCCGGCTTCCTGCCGACACAGAAACGGGAATTGACATGGCTACTCCTCCTTGAGTAGTTCGGCGAACGCGGGGGAGTCTAACCGGGTGAGGTAGCGAAAGCCAGTGGCAGAATCCCGCAAACAAAAAAGTGCCTGCTTAACGTTCTATCTTTCCCTCTCCCGGCACTCTGGGCGTGGTTTTCCACAATCGCCGCGCTCCTGAAAGCGACGAGGACGTCGCTTCTACGTATGGAGCCCGAGCCGCGTGGGCGAGCGGTCAAGCTGCTTTCGGGCGAACCGTAGAAGCGGCGTCCCCGCCGCTTCTCTGCTCCTCTAGACATGCCGAAGTAGGATCCCTCAATGCCCAAGCACTTCCGCAAAGAACGGTTTCAGATCGAGCCTATGAAACTCCCCGCGTGCCGCGTTTTTGCCGGCGCTCAGGTAGATCACGCGATTGGCGGGCTCGAAAACCATCGACTGCAGGGTGAAGTCGGCCTGGCTCGCGCCCGCGAGCATTTGCTCGATGGTCTTTTCCTCAACGCTCCCGAAATCTTTCTTTGCCGTGTCATGCAGATAATCGTATCGCACGCACCGGCCGGCGGTGTCGGCGTCCTGCCCGCGCTGGTGATTGGTGCTGATGAGCGCAGCGCCATCGATCCCGCGCCGCACGGTTATCGCCGCCGGGGTGATTTCCACCACCGCGCGGTTGCCGGCGGCGTCCATCAGCATCAGGTTGTTGGGCGTTTGGCGCGGCGTCTTCTTCAACAGCGCGATCGCCTCATCCACCATCTTGCATCGCTCCAACAGCATTCGATATAGCAACGTGTACGGCATGGCATCGGGCACCCGCGCGCCGCGGGTCACTTCCATGTTGGCCAGCGCCAAGCCGTGCTCGTTGATCCCACTGAGCACGCCGATCATTCCAGGCCATGCGACGGCGGCAAACTTGTACCGCCCGTCGTCGGGCCGGTAGATGATGAGGGTGGTGTATTTGTCGGCGATGTTGAGGGCCGGGAAATCCAGATTCCGCCCCAGCCGCGCCACATGATCCGGCGACGCGGTCGCCGGCAGCGCGATCGTCGAGCAGGCCTGCATCGGCGTCAGGTCCAAAAAGCACTGCGCCAACACGGCCTCCTCGGGGCTCATCCCCGTCTGCCGCGCCAGCGCATTTATTTCCGCCAGATGCTCGGGCAAAATCTGCTTTTCGAAGCTCCGCGCCGCCGCCATCGCCACAAACCGCTTGGCGGCGCCCCCGAGAAACACCTTCAGGTATTTCTCGCGCAGCACGTCAATCGGCTTTGCCAGTTGTTTGCCATGTGAAGCGCCCATCTCGGCGGGCGTGCCGTGCAATTCGACAATCGGCAGCGCAAACTTTTCGGCAGGCACCGGCGCGCGCGCAGAAGCCGGCGGCGCGGATGCCGGTGCGGCAGCCCAGCAAGAGGCGAGCAACCAGAAGCACAATTGAACCCGCGCGAATGTAGTTCGGCGAAGCATAAGGTACTGTTTCCTACAGTGCCCGTTGGTCAGGAGTTCGCAGCTCGCGGGCGAATGCCGGGCTCGTGCGCATTGTGAAAACGCGGGGCGACGGCTACTTTGATCCTCACTCCTACTTCCGTTAACGCGTGCCAATCAGATCAGCTCGACCGGTAGCGCATTTGTTCATGGGTGGGATGGAAATGGAACTAACTTCCAAGGTCACAAATTGTGATCTTAAAGAAAGGCGGCGCATGGCAATGAAACGACAATTCCCTTCGCTGGCAATCATTCCCCACGAACGGATTGAGCAACGCATCTATCTGTTTCGCGGACAGAAGGTGATGCTAAGCATTGATTTGGCAGAACTTTACGGCGTCCCGGTCAGGCAACTCAATCAAGCGGTCAAGCGGAACCTCGATCGGTTTCCTGCCGACTTCATGTTCCAACTGACGCGACAGGAAACCAAACTTCTAAGATCACAATCTGTGATCTTAGAATCCCGCCAGCATTTCAAATACCTGCCCTACGCGTTCACCGAGGAGGGCGTGGCGATGCTCTCGGCGATCCTGCACAGCCCAACCGCGGTGCAGGTGAGCATCCAGATCATGCGGGTTTTCGTGCGCCTTCGCCAACTGCTCGCGTCCAACGACCAGTTGCGAAAGCGACTTGTCGCCCTGGAGCGCACGATGGTCGATCACAATCAAAAGTTCGCGGCGGTTTTCGACGCTATCCGCCAGTTGATGGACGAGCCCAAACAAAAGCGCAAACCGCCTGTCGGATATCACACCGAAGGCCACCGGGCCAAGCGGTAACGCCAACGGCACAGCCTTCCCAATCCGCCTGCAAGACAATTACCCCTGGGGCACTCTCGTGCTGGAGTTCGAGAAATCCGATGCGCTGTTCAGTGGTTGCGGAATGCCCGGCTCGGCGTCCCCGCCATTTTTCCTCCCGTGCCGGCAACTCGCGGCCAAAAGCGACGAGGACGTCGCTTCCACGTAGACGCGGCGTCCTCGCCGCGTGTCCTCTCCACAGGCGCAGCGCCGCCAAAAGCGACGAGGACGTCGCTTCTACATACGGACCGCCCCAATCGCCGGCGTCTTTTCAATATTTCCCGCGGCGTCGGTCGCGCGGGCTTCGACCGAATTCACCCCCTTGGCGTCGATGGTGATCTCCCAATCCGCCACGCCATTTTGCGATGAAATGATTTTGGCGGGCTTGCCGTTCACTAAAACCGCAGTGACTTCGCCGTTGTCCTCACTCACGCCCTGGACGCGGATTTTTCCCGCGCTACTTTGCACGGACGTAATGAGCGTGGCCGGCGGCAGATCATCAATGGGGTCGAGCAATCTGGGGAAGAGTGGGTCCGGCACTTCCGCGGCACGCACGTCCGGGCCGGTGAAGCCCGGGATTGACTTATAGTCGCCATCGTTCATCAGTTGCGGAAAGTGAACGCTCACCACCTTGATCGCCCGTCCCGGCGCCGGCATGTCGTGGAAATAGTAGACGACGCCATTCTCCAGTTTGTCATTGCGCGGCCCGCCGCCCAGGTCCACGATATTCGAATCATGCGAAGTGCTGTTCTTGATCGTCACGTTGCGGAAGTCGCCCTGCTGGCCGGGCCTGGGCGAGGTGCAGGTCAGTTGAATCAGCGGGTCGCGGCCGATGCGGCAATTCTCAAGCGTGAGGTTTTCATACGTGAATGAGCCGTTCTGAATGCTCTCGTCATCGTGCCCGCGGTTGATCGGCTCGGAGATCACCGTATTCAAATAAATATTCCGGTAAACGTGGTCGGCGTAATCGGGGTGGTAGACCCCGTAGACGGCGTGATTGATCGTCAGCCCGTCCATCAGAAACTGCCAGGTGTTGGAACGCAGCGCGTAATGCGATTGCCAGGCGCGCAGGCTTTTGGCGATGAAGGGATGGCGGCTATCGGAATGAACCGAGCCTGCCGGATCATCGCCGAACGCAAAAGCGTAAAGCCCATCCCCATGCGACTCGTTATCCTCAAGGCGAAAAAACGGCACGGTGCGGATGTCCGTCTTGGTTATATTGCCGTCGGGTTGGCGAAGCGGAAGCATCGGCGGAAGGTCGTGTATCTTCTCGATCTGGAATTTGTACCCATAAGTTCCATTTTCGCATGCCACGTTGCGCGTGAAGGTGTTGCGCCCATTGGCCCACCAGAAGCCCGATCCTTCGTTGTCATCGAAACCAAGAACCTGATGCGGCAATGCCTTTCCTCGCCTTGCGCCCACGGCCAAGTTGCGATCGAGGATGTTGTATTGCTCGGTGGCGTCTTCCAGGAAGAAGCCGTGGCCAACGCAGCCGTAACCCACGCAATCGCGCACCAGCAGGTAATCGGTGCCGTGGATGGCGATAAACCGGTTCTGCGAATCCCAGATGCTCGCGCCCACCACCGCGCTGCCGCGCATGGAATCGCGGACGTGATGAAAGTGGATCGGGTATTTGCCCAGGACGTTTTTCTTGCCCAGGTGCCGGAACTCGGCGTAGGAGATGCCGCCGGTCGAACCGTGATGGTACATGGTGTGCCCGCGCACGGCTTTGGGCCCGAAATCCGCGGATTCAATCACCACGTTGCGCGAAAGGTCGGCCGCCTCGGTTACTTCCGCGCCGGCGGCGACATGATCGCCCGCCAGCGGCTGATCGAGTTTCAATTTGTTGCCCGCGATCGAAACGATCCGGCGCGTTTCGCTTTGGACTTTCGGGCGTTGGCGCGGGCGAAACTCGTCGAGATAAGAGCCGGTGAGAAGCACCTGATCACCGGCTTTCCAGCCGCCCGGATCGCCGGCAAGCGTTACCCTATCCGCGCCCGCCATCGCCGGCGCGCCCAGTTTTAGCCAGGTGCGCGTCATGGGCGCGCCGTGGACATCCCATCGCCCGCCGCAGTCGATAATGGCGGGCAGCGTTTCCTTGTCGGCGCCGGGGAAATAGACCAGGCGGACGGTTGCCGTCACGTTCGCCGGGATCGGCTGCGCGAGGGTTCCAATCTCCAGGGCCGGCGTGTTCGCGGGCGCGGCAGCATCGCCCGCATCCGGCGTATCCATTTGTGAATGGGCGTCGCAGTCAAACCCCTCCTCGCTGGCGGTTGTGCCGGGTTGAATCTTGATCAATCCCACGCACAGCCGGGTGGATTTCTCGTGCGAAAAGGTAAGCGTGCCGGCGACGTGGATCATTCGGATCGGCGCATCGGAAGCGACATCATAGACCACCGTATCCCCCGCCCGCACCTGCACAGTGTCCCCGGCTCCCGGCACACGGCTTGGCTGCCAGGTCATCCGATCCGACCAGTTGCCGCCGCGGGCCGAGCGGATTGAGAATGCGACGTTGCCGGCCCTCGCTTGCCCGGCGACCGTCATCAATGCGAGCAGGCCAAGAAAGATCCAACCCGCGGTCCGCTTCATGCCAACCTCCATGAAATGAGATGCCCCAGCGTTTCGCCCGCTGCACCGTCGCCCCGACAATCTATACGCAGGCGTCGCCAGGCCGTTTACAGTAGGAAGCTGGAACAGGCGATGCGTTGGCCGGCGGTTCGTGGTAAATATGGATTCATGCGAACCCAATCCCTCGCGGTGCTCGATGCGCTCAAAAGTCTTTACGAGGCCGAGGCCAACAGCCTGTTGCAATTCGTCGGCGTCGATTCCCCTTATCTGGACGGCGCATCCGAGGACATGCGGGCAACATTCCGGCAGATGGTCGCCCATCTGGCCAGCGACCAACAGGAGGTGGCGCGAATGATCGGGCAACTGGGCGACACCCCCGCCATCCCTCCGCCCCTCGGCGCCGAGGAGCGCTACATCCCATATCTATCGCTCAAATTCCTGCTCCCCAAGCTCCGCGAGGCCAAGGAGATGATGGTCCGCCGGTACGAAAACGCCCTGCGCTTCGTCGATGGCGAGCCCGAAGTCATCGAAATGCTCGAACGTCATTTGGCCCAGATGCGAGTGGACCTGGTGGTGTTGAAGCGAATCGTGCCGGAAGGCGGAATACGGAAATGAGCGTCGGTTGAAAAGCTGCGAACCGGCAGCGCCGGCGATTGGCGGTTGGATTTTCGGAGGCGCATGCGTGAAGAGGCTGGTTCAGTTGGCCATCTCGGTATTCAACACTCGTCGCGCCGCGCGACAGGGCGATGAACATCATCACAAATAACGACATACGAAATCACGGCTTGTCAACGCCGTCGGAGGTCAGCGCCGACACTAAAGAAACTCGATTCGGTTTCGCATCTCATCGGCCGTCACGCGTGTTCCAAGCGCGAGAAGTCTTAGAACCATTTTCCCGACTTTATATTTTTGACTGTGACAATATGCAATTCCCGCATGCGATGTCGCAATCGCGTGCAGGCGGAGCATGTCCGGATCATGGCTTACCATCACTCGAGAAGTCATCGTCGAATACGCCAGTTGTCGCTCATCGCTTGCGCCCAGCAGTCCCGCCTCGTAAGTCGTGGTGACGTCAAAGCCTCTGCGGCGAATACCCAATGCGACAGCGTCGGCAACATGCTCGTCGGTATGGAATTTCATCGGTGGCCATCGCGGCCTGCTTCTTTGGCGGCGTCGCCGATTTTTTGTTCCAACGGGCCGGGCCCGAACTTGGCATGGAGGGTTTTCGCCAGTTCATCATCCGCCGCCGCCTGTTCATCGATGGATTCACGATTGTCGTAGTAGTAGGAAAGGGCCGCATAAACATCGGAGAGGCCCAGGTGCGGGAACTGCTCGATCACTTCGTCGGGCGAATATCCGGCCTGCGCAAGAACGGCAACATCCCAAACCCGGATGCGCGTGCCGGCGATGCACGGCTTTCCGCCACACACGCCCGGCGTGCTCGTAATGTGTTGCCGCGGTGGGGCAATGGGTGTGGCGCTCATGCTTGAAGTATATCGTGTCATTACCCGGATGTCGTGTTATGATCCGCCCGCCAACGCCGGTCATCGGCGCTGGCGACAATTGAATTGACGCGCGTGCGTCAAGACGCTGGTTCAGCGAAAACCGCCAAGTTTGAATACAGGACCAGTGCCTTGTGCCCGCGCCCCGAAAGGGGCGTCGGCCGGGGCACGTTCTGTATGCCCCTTGGCGGGGGTTCGCTGAGCGTCCTTGGTTCGACGCTCTCTTTTTTGGGGCCAATTCATGGGCCGCCAGCGAACTCCCGCCAAGGAAACTTCCGCTCCAATCGAAAACGCCGCCCCTGGCGCATCTGAATGGGAAGCGGCCATCCGCTCGCTGAACCTTGCCCCCCAGGAGGCGAGGGTCGTGGAAATGGTCCTTCTTGGGAAGAAGGACAAGGAGATCGCTGCCGCCCTGGGGTTGCATAAATCCACCGTTCGCACCTACCTGGGCCGCGTTTTCATTCGACTGGGCGTGTCGGATCGGATGGGCTTGGCCGTCTCGATCTTCAACAGTTGTCTCGCCGCGCGACAGGGCGATGAACGTCATCACAAATAACGACATACGAAATCACGGCTTGTAAACGCCTTCGCGAGCAGCCCATAATGCCGCTTGGGTTCGGGTTGGGGATTTTCTTCATTTCAAAGGTGAGATATGCGAAGAATGTGGCTGATTTCGTGCGGGTTTGCGGCTTTGTCGGCTTGCGGAATAGCTCGTGCCGACACGATTGCCAATTCCGTATCCGACTTTTCCGGAGTTCAGGGACAGGGCGGCTGGTATTACGGCTACGAGACAACTCTTGGCGGTTCAATTGACACCTCGCCGACAGATTTCGCATACAATGGATCCGCTTGGGCGAGAACGCCGACGAGCGCGCCGCCGTGGACATACATCGGACCGGTTTTCATGCATCCGAACGGAACGAACAGTGCTCCATACGAGGTGGAGTACGCAACGCGCCGATTCGACTACACCGGGCCAACCGAGGCAAACGTGCAGATTACCGGCCACTTCTCAAAATTCAATGACCCCTCGGCGACGGTCGGTGATGGTGTTGATGGGTACATCCTTCTAAATGGCGTGACGATTGACACTTTCTATTCCAACAGCGTCACGAACCAGTTCACGACTCCCCTGAACATTCCGGCGCTTCAATCGGGTGACGTTTTGGACTTTGTTGTTGGCCCTGGCCCTCATGGAAACGACGGCGCCGACCACACGGATTACGAGGTCAATATCGCAACCTCCGCCCCGCTTCCGAGTACGGCGTTGGGCGGATTTGCACTTTTAGGGGGACTCATCGGATGGCGCCTCCGGAGACGTGCCCAGGCGCGGCCATGAGCCCGTTTTGGTTCTTCCATCTTTTCGTGTAGGCCGGCTTGGGGCTTGGCTGCCCGGGGATGGATTTTAAGAGGCATAACTCGGGCGTCCGACAGGCGCGGTTTCCCGCAACCTTTTCGCCGGAGCAAGAATCGCGGCCCATGATCCGGTGCATCCGACGCGGGCTGCGCGGCACTCGCTGTCCCGTTAGGAGTACCAAAGCCTCGATGAGCCCCGCTATCGGACGCCTGAGTCCATGCCTTGAAAATCCAACCAACAATCGCAGCGGCGCAGCCGCTTCCACTTCCATTTCGGAGATTGTTTCGCTATGCGCCCAAGTGGTCGCACAGCTTTTTCAGCAAGCGGCGGTGTCGCTCCGTCGAGATGGAAATCGGGATGGGAAGGGTCAATCAGTTCATCGAATGTTAGGACAACCTGCTGAATTCGCGTGGGCCATTGATAAGTGGCCCTCACTAAAGAAACTCGACTCGGTTGCGCATCTCCTCGGCCGTCACGCGTGTTCCAAGCTCAAGAAGTCTGAGAACCATTTTCCCGACCTTATATTTTTGACTATGGCAATACGCAATTCCCGCATGCGATGTCGCAATCGCGTGCAGGCGGAGCATATCGGGATCA
>Ga0209483_1000352_pt1 | contig 41755 bp, 44 predicted proteins | sample NGEPerA_FD_184508 | JGI IMG/M metagenome (GOLD analysis project Ga0209483, IMG submission 184508) | Arctic peat soil microbial communities from the Barrow Environmental Observatory site, Barrow, Alaska, USA - NGEE PermafrostL2-A... | ecosystem: Environmental > Terrestrial > Soil > Wetlands >...
CGGCGAAGATATTCTTGCCGATAATCTCGAGCCCGGGCGTGGCGGCCGACGCGGCGCTGCTCTGGGTCGGCAAGCGCGCCGCGCTCAACGCCGCGACGCAGTAGGCAAATTCGCTTCCGCTGCGGCAGACGATCGCGCTAGAGGATGGCGGTCGTTGTGTTGCGGGGAGGCGAGGGTGAGCGCAGCATCGCTGCCGAAGGGTTGGCCGGCGGATCGTTCGTTGGCGGTTGCCGTCAATGTCATGCTCGAGGGCTGGAGCGACGACGCGGCGCCGGGTATCGGGCCGATGGGCAACCCGCTCAAACCCGGCGTGCTCGACCTTCAGGCGCGCTCGTGGGCCGAATACGGGCCGAAGACCGGCGCCTGGCGCCTCCTCGACATATTCGCCGCCGAAGAGGTGCGCGCGGTCTGGTATGTCAGCGGCATCGTCGGCGAACGTTACCCCGAGCTGCTCGGCGCGATCGCCGCGGCGGGCCATACCATCGCCGCGCATGGCTGGTCGCAGCACATCATCCCGGCCTATCAGACCGCCGAGGAGGAGGCGGCCGACCTCAAGCGCTGCGTGGCCGTGCTCGGCGCGCCGCAAGGCTGGCTCAGCCCGCGCTGCACGCCGAGCGCGAACACCACCGCGATGCTCGCCGATTCCGGCTTCCGCTGGCACGCGGACATCTTCGATTCCGACCTGCCGTATATCGTGAAGCCGCACGTGATGCCGATAGTCGCGATGCCGTTCACGATGGAGGTCAACGACATGCCGCTTTATGTCCGCTACGGCAGCGAGCCGGCGGCGTTCTCGGCGATTTTCGCGCGGATCGTCGCCAACTGGCCGCGGCTCGGCAACCGCCCGGGCTGTCTCGACATCACCGTGCACGCGCATGTCTTCGGGCGGCCCTATGGGCTTGTCGAGCTGGCCGAGACGATCGCCATCGCACGGCGCCACGATTGGGCGCACCTTACCGACCATTCGCGGCTGGCCGAGCTGTGGCTACCGGGCTAAGAGGGATTTGCAACGCAGGCGAGGCAGAGAATGCGCTGGGCGATCGTTCTTATGTTCCTGCTGCCCGCGGCGTGCGCCCCGGCCGAACAGACGGCCTCGCCCACGCCGGCGGCATCGGCTCAACCGGCCGCGCCGGCGGCTCAACCGGACAGGCAACCGGCGATCTCCGCCGGGTCCGTCGTTCTCGCCTGCACGCCGATCGAGGATCGCCCGCCGCCCCACGGCCAGGTCGGCATCGCGCAACCCTTTTCGATTCTCCTCGACCGCAATGACAAGCCGATTGCCTTCGTCGGAGGCGCGCTACCGACGAAAATCCCGTTCAAGGTCGCGAGCATCGACCCGGCAGCCGGGCCGCCGAACCTGAGGGTCGGGGCGATAATCCGTTACGCCGCGAAGGATAACGCGAACGAGATGCATACCGAGCTCGCGATCATGAAGGACGGCAGCTACCGGCTCGGCCTGATGCTCAAGACCCCAACCCAATCGACCGGCGGCGCCGTCAATATCGGGCATGGGACCTGCGTGAGCAAACCCGCCTGAGGGCAGCCAGCGTAGGATGGGTTGAGCGCAGCGAAACCCATCGCCTGCTTAAGCTTGGTGGGCATCGCTGCGCTCCACCCACCCTACGGGATTGCGCGGCCTATTTTTCGGCCGGCGGTACGGGCGGGTTGGCGGCGGCTTTTGCCGCCACCGCGCGCACCGTATCGACCGCGGCGAGTTCGGCCATCACCTGGGTCGGCGTCACGCTCACTGGGAGCGTCCTGCCATCGGAGTTGGTGAAGACGACCGTCATCCCGTTGCGATGCGCCCGCAAATAGTCCTCGGGCAGCGCGGCGGCGAATTCGTCGGCGTAGGAGCAGCCTTCCTCGCAAGTGATCTGGTTGCGGCTGATCGCGATGAAGCGCAGCGGCTGGTTCTCGCGGTCGTGCGCGCCGGTCCAATTGAGCGGGGCGCCGAAATAGCTGTCCTCGACATAAAGCTGGTGCGCGACCTCGCCGGTCTTGTTGTCGAGCCAGCTGCGCAGCGCGTAAAAATTGGTCCCGTGGACGCCGAGGAACGTCGCGGCGTGCTGCTGCCGGGGGCCGACAAAGGCGATAAACCTGCCGCCTTGCTGCTTGGTCAGTTCGACCCCTTGGGCCTCGGCCTGGGCCGCGGGCGGGACCGGCAGTTTTTCCTCGGGCAGCATTTCGGCGCAGCCGGCAAGGGCAAGCGCGACGAATGCGCCCGCGGCTATTTTTCCCGCGGCGAATTTCAAGATCATGGTGCTATCCCAGGGGTTGCGGTCCCGAAGACCGAGCCGTTGTCTTCGCCGAGGGCCGGCGCGCGCTTGGCGAAGGGCGGCCGCGCGCCGTCGAACGATAGCGGCAGGCCGACGAGCGACAGTCCGCCCTGCTGCTGGATCTGGCCGAGCGCCTGGGTCTGCGGGTCGGCGACAACCTGGTCCAGCGAATTGATCGGGCCGTTGGGGATGCCCTGTGCGTCGAGCAGCGCGGCCCAATGCCTCCGTTTCTCGGCCTTGAAGATGTCGGCGAGGATCGCGACGAGGGTGTCGCGGTTGACGACTCGCTCGCCGTTGGTACGGAAGCGCGGGTCCTCGGCGAGGCTCGGCCGGCCGAGCGCGCCGGCGAGGCGTCGGAACAGATTGTCGTTGCCGGCCGCCACCATCATGTAGCCGTCGGCGGCTTCGAACGCCTGGTAGGGCACGATCATCGCGACCCCGGAGCCGTGCCGCACCGGCAAATTGCCGCTCGCCAGGTGGTCGGCCAGCATGATGCTCATCAGCGCGAGCGAGGTTTCGTAGAGCGAGGTGTCGACCACGCCACCCTTGCCGGTGCGGTCGCGCTCCCTGAGCGCGGCGAGGATGCCGACGACCGACCAGGTCGCGCTCCCCATGTCGATGATCGAGGCGGTGACCCGCACCGGCGGGCGGCCGTCTTCGCCCAAGAGGCTCATCAGCCCCGAATAGGCCTGCATCATCGGGTCGTAACCGGGCCGCTCGCGCAGCGGTCCCGTCGCGCCGAAAGCGTTGAGGCCGCAGCAGACGAGGCTCGGCTTCTCTGCGACCAGCGCGGCGGGGCCGAGTCCATATTTGTCGAGCGCGCCGAATTTGAGGTTGTGGATCACCACGTCGGCGCGCTCGACGATCAGCGCCTTGAGCCGCGCCGAATCCGTGGGGTCGGCGAGGTCGATCGCGACGCCCTGCTTGCCGCGGTTGACCGCGTGGAAGCAGGTCGCCGCGCCCTCGGCGAACGGCGGCCCCCAGCCGCGGCACGCGTCGCCGCCCGTGGGGTTCTCGACCTTGATCACCTCGGCGCCCAACTCGCCGAGGATCATCCCGGCATAGGGCGCGGCGATGCTATGACCGATCTCGACGACGACAAGGCCGGATAGCGGGCGGGCGGACGACATTGTTTCACCACGAAGCGCTGGGGGCGCGAAAGGCTTATCACCACGGAGGCGCGGAGAACACGGAGAAGAACATCTCGCCGCAAAGGGCGCGAAGGGTGCCCAGAGGACGCGATGCCGTCCTATCGGCACGAAGCGCCGAAAGCTACAATGAGGCAGTGAGATTCCGAGTGACGGCAATCTCACTGCCTCGTTGTGGAAATTTATTGATCGCCCGGCGCGCGGCCAAGGTGCCGTCGCGACCTCAGCGCACCTTCGCGACCCTTGCGTCGAAACGCTGTTCTTTTGCGCCTCCTGTCTTCGTGGTGAATCCGGCGGAGCTGATTTATCGTGCCGGACGCAGAAACGCATCGACTGGGGAGGGACGACATGACGCGACGCCCAGAAAACATCCGAGGGGGCGAGATCGAAGCGAGGGTTGCGCGCGGGCTGCCGCGCCGGGCGCTGATGCGCGGCGTGACGCTCGGCTCGGCGGCGGCGCTGCTCGCGTCGGCCGGCGAGCGGGCGCGGGCGGCCGATGCCGGACCGTTCCCCGAGCATCCGAAATGGAAGTTCGTCTTCGTCAACCACGTGACGTCGAACCCGTTCTTCGTGCCGACGCAGTACGGCATTCAGGACGCCTGCGCGCTTTTGGGCGTCGATTATCAGTGGACCGGGTCGGAGACTTCGGACGTCGCGCAGATGGTCAACGCGATGAACACCGCGATCGCCGGCAAGGCCGATGCGATCGCGGTCTGCCTCGTCGATCCCAAGGGCTTCGACCGCCCGGTCGACAACGCGCTCGCGGCCGGCATTCCGGTGTTCAGCTACAACGCCGATTCCCACACCAACAAGCGCCTCGCCTATATCGGCCAGGATTTGTTCCTCAGCGGGCAGATGATGGGCGAGCGCATCGTCAAGCTCGTCGGCTCGGGCAAGGTGGCGATTTTCATCGCCACGCCGGGGCAGCTCAACCTGCAGCCGCGGGTCGACGGCGCGATGGATGCGATCAAGAAATCCGGCGCCGACATCCAGGCGACGATGATCGCCACCGACCCGGCCGCCAATGCCGGCCTGTCTAAGATCCAGGCCTATTACCTCGGCAACCAGGAGGTGAAGGGGATGTTCGGGGTCGGCGGCGGCGACACGATGAATTGCGGCCTCGTCAGCCGGCAGCACGATTTGGCGTCGAAGGGTGTGCACGCCGGCGGCTACGATCTGCTGCCGCGCTCGCTGGAGGGGGTGCGTGACGGGTTCCTCGATTTCGTCATCGACCAGCAGCCCTATCTGCAGGGCTTCTACACGGTGATGGAGATGTTCGCCTTCAAGGTGTCGGGGGGCCTCATCGGCCCGGCCGACATCAACACCGGATTGAAATTCGTCACCAAGGATGCGGTCGGCCAGTACATGAACACCAAGAGCCGCTACGAAGGCAGCGCGAAAGAGGCGCAGATCGTCACGCGCAGCGGTGCGATCGGCGGCTGATACCGTGGCAGCGGGGGGCGGCCTCGCCCGGCGGGCCTACGCCTTCCTGCTGCGGCCGGAGGCGAGCGTCATCGTCGTGTCGGTGGCGCTCGTCGTCTATTTCGAGATCGCCAACCGCAATTTCCTGACCGACGCCAATGTGCAGACGGTGTCGCAGTTCGTCGCCGCGCCGGTGATCATCGCCTGCGGCGAGATCATGCTACTGATCTGCCGCGAGATCGATCTGTCGGTCGGCCAGGTCTTCGCGCTGGCGCCGTTCCTGATGGAGAACATCAACGATTTCGGCTTGCCGGTGCCGCTGGCGATCCTCGCGGCGCTGGCGGTCTGCGCCCTCATCGGGCTGACCATCGGCCTCATCACCATCGGGCTCAGCGTGCCCTCGTTCATCACCAGCCTCGGGATGCTGTTCCTCATCACCGGGCTCACCTTGACGATCTCGCGCGGCTACCCGGCGAACGCGCCGGACAGTCCGGTGCTGACCGGGCTGATGGGCGCCTGGGGCTATTCCGAGATCGTCTGGGCGCTGGCGATCGTCGCCCTCATGCATGTCGTGCTGCGCCATACGCGCTGGGGCCTGCACACCACCGCGATCGGCGGCAACATCGTCGCCGCGGCCGAAGCGGGGATCGCGATCAACCGCATCAAGATCGGCAATTTCGTGCTGACCAGCACCTTGGGCGGGCTGACCGGGCTGTTGGAAGCGTTCCGCGTCGGCTCGATCGACCCGCTGGCCGGCGGCAGCAACATCATGTTCCTCGGCGTCGCCTCGGGCGTCATCGGCGGCACCGCGATCGCCGGCGGCGCCGGGACCATCGTCGGCGGCCTCGTCGGCGGGATCATGCTCGGCGTGATGCAGGACGGTTTTACCCTCCAGGGCATCAACGCCTTCACCTTCGACATCATCATCGGCGCGGCGATCCTCATCGCGATGATCGCCAACATCCATCTCGCGCGGCTGCGCGGCCGGGGGCGCGGATGAGCCCAAGCGAAACGCCCGAGGCGATCCGGGCCGAGAACCTGGTCAAGACCTTCGGCAGCGTCACCGCGCTCGCCGGCGTGTCGATGCGGGTCGCGCGCGGCGAGACGCTCGGCATCCTCGGCGACAACGGCGCCGGCAAATCGACGCTGATCAAAATCCTGACCGGTTACCACCAGCCCGATTCCGGGCAGGTCTACGTCGACGGCAAGCCGGTGCGCCTCAGCTCGGTCGACGAGGCGCGGGCGCTCGGCATCGAGTGCGTCTACCAGGATTTGGCGCTCGTCAACGGCCTCAGCATCTACCACAACATGTTCCTCAACCGTGAGCCGCTGTGGGGCGGCCCGCTGCGGCTGCTCGACCATCGCACGATGCGCCGCCGCGCCGCCGCCGCGCTCGAGGAGATCGGGGTTCAGGTGCCCTCGGTCGAGGTTGAGGTCGGGCAATTGTCGGGCGGCCAACGCCAGGCGATCGCGGTGGCGCGCGCGGTGACCTCGAACGCGCGCATCCTCCTGCTCGACGAGCCGCTGGCGGCGATGGGCGCGCGCGAGGCGCGCCTCATCATCGACCTGATCGACCGCCTTCGGGCGCGCGGCGACATCGCGATCGTGATGATCGCGCACAATTACGCGCAGACGCTCGAAATCTGCGACCGGGTGATGCTGATCCAGCACGGCGAGGTTACCTTCGAGAGCCGGACCGCGACCACCTCGGCCGAGGAGCTGTTGGAGATCGTCCGCCGCGAATACCGCGCCGCCCGTGCCGGGTAAGCGGCGCCGTCACGCGGCAGGTCCGCAAAATAGCCATTTTCGCTCGATAGCGAGGGCCGACGATCGTGCAACAATATCGGCAAGGCGAAATGAACGACCAACGCGATCACGTTCTGAGCAAGGTCCCCGAAGTCACCCTGATTTTTTGGATTATCAAAATCGCCGCCACGACCTTGGGCGAAACCGGCGGCGACTCGGTGACGATGACCCTGAACTGGGGTTACATCGTCGGGACGGCGATTTTTCTGTCGCTGCTGGTGGTGCTGGTGGTGCTGCAGATCGCGGCGCGGAAATTTTACCCGTTCCTCTATTGGGCGACGATCGTCGCCTCGACGACGGCCGGCACGACGATGGCCGATTTCGCGGACCGCTCCCTGGGCATCGGCTACGCCGGCGGAGCCTCGGCGCTGCTCGCCTGCGTCCTTGCCATTCTCGGCCTGTGGTACTGGTCGCAAGGCACGATAGCGGTGGAGACCGTCAACTCGCCCAAGATCGAGGCCTTCTACTGGGCGGCGATCACCTTTTCCCAGACGCTGGGCACGGCGCTGGGCGATTGGATGGCTGATTCGACGGGCTTAGGTTACGAAGGCGGCGCGCTGGTGTTCGCCGCCGGCTTGGTGGTGCTCGCGGTGCTTTATTTCCGGACCGATGTGTCGCGGGTTTTGCTGTTTTGGGCGGCGTTCATCCTGACCCGGCCGCTCGGCGCCACCGTCGGCGACCTGCTCGACAAGCCGACGAGCGATGGCGGGCTCGCGTGGAGCCGCCCCCTTGCCTCGGCCGTGATCGCGGCCTTCATCGTCGCCGCCATTGTGCTGCTGCCGCAACGGGCAGGGAGGCACCCAAGCCAGCCGCAGATGGCCTCGTAAAAGCGGCGCGGGAGGCCGGGCGACCGGCTTCAATCCCCGGTCTCGTGTTCGCGCCTCTCGGCCATGCGTCGGAACCTTTCGGCAAGGTCGAGCAATTCGCGGCGGGTCTCGGGCAACTGGCTCTGCTCGGCGAGGCGATCTATTTCGGCGGCGATCCGCCGGTAATAGGCGGCGCTCGGCCGCGGGTCGCTCATGGCTCACGCCTGACGATACGGGCAGACGGCACGCGGCTCATCAGGCGACCACACAAACCGATTCTGTACGTTTCACTGAACGGAACCGAACAGAAATGGTTCCCCCGGAAAACGACGACTCACATCATTCGCCGAGGGGCCCAGGCGGGCGATGAGCCGGAAAAATATCAACATATGACTGCAAAGTAACAATCAGTAATAGAATGGCTAAAGCGAGATTGTGCGAGATAAGCGAAACCAAAATTCTCCCGCGCTGTTCTACGGCTACTATGGACAGCAACGCACACGCGCAATTCTTGCGGCGACAGGCGAGGGCGCTTCGCGATCTGGCGCGGCGCTCGCCGCAATTGGCCGAGGCGCTGCGCCGCCTCGCCGATCAGCTCGAGGCGATGGCCGACGAGGTCGACGGCAAGCGCGGCGCTCCGGACTCCTGACGCCTCGGTACTCTCCCGGTCGCCACGGTGGTATTTTGCCGACAATCCATGAAAAGGAGCCGGCGATGCCCTATGGCGACCCATCCGACGAAGCGGTGATGCTCGCGCTCGGCGAGGATTATCCGGAGCTGCGCGAATCGATCCGCAAGATTTGCGAGGGCTACCCCGGCGCCTATTGGCGCAAGCTGGAGGACGAGCAGGCCTACCCGACCGAGTTCATCGAGGAGCTGACCCGCGGCGGCTTTCTCGCTTCGCTGATCCCCGAGGAATACGGCGGGTCGGGCTTGCCGCTGCGCGCCGCGGCGGTGATCCTCGAGGAGATCAACGCCAGCGGCTGCACCGCCAGCCAGGGCCACGCCCAGATGTACATCATGGGCACCCTCTTGCGGCACGGCAGCGCCGAGCAGAAGCGGAAATACCTCCCCAAGATCGCCACCGGCGAATTGCGCCTCCAGGCGTTCGGCGTCACCGAGCCGACCACCGGCTCGGACACGACCAAATTGAAGACCCGCGCGGTGCGCGAGGGCAATTCGCACTACATCGTCAACGGCCAGAAGGTGTGGACCTCGCGCGCCCGGCACTCGGACCTGATGCTGCTGCTGGCGCGCACCACCCCGGTCGAGGAGGTCAAGCGCCGCACCGACGGGCTCTCGGTCTTCCTCGTCGATCTGGGCGAGAGCCTCGGCAAGGGGCTCGAAATCCGCCCGATCGACGCGATGATCAACCACAACACCACCGAAATGTTTTTCGACAACCTCCGCATCCCGGCGGACAGCCTGATCGGCGAGGAGGGGAAAGGGTTCCGCTACATCCTCGACGGGATGAACGCCGAGCGCATCCTGGTGGCGCAGGAATGCATCGGCGACGGCCGCTGGCTGCTCAACAAGGGCGTCGAATACGCCAAGGAGCGCATCGTCTTCGACCGCCCGATCGGCCAGAACCAGGGGGTGCAGTTCCCGCTTGCCCGCGCCTGGGCCGAACTCGAAGCCGCCGACATGATCTGCCGCCGCGCCGCCGCCCTCTTCGACGCCGGCCGTGACTGCGGCGCCGACGCCAACATGGCGAAGCTCCTCGCCTCGGAAGCGACCTGGCACGCCGCCGACGCCACCTTCCAGACCCATGGCGGCTTCGCCTTCGCCAAGGAATACGATATCGAGCGCAAATGGCGCGAGGTGCGCCTCTACCAGACCGCGCCGATCTCGACCAACCTGATCCTCGCCTATATCGGCCAGCACGTGCTGGGCATGCCAAGGTCGTATTGAGGGGCTGGAGCGATGGGTTTCGCGAATGCTCAACCCATCCTACGCGATTGCGACGTCGCTGGTATAGTCGCTAGTGTAGCGATGGGTTGAACGAAGTGAAACCCATCGCCTGCTCCCACGATGACCAATTACCGCCGCGCGTTCGTCTCCGGAGGAACCTATTTCTTCACGGTCAATCTGTTCGATCGGCGGTCATTGCTGCTTACCGAGCATATCGACGCGCTGCGTGCCGCTTTTCGCTATGCGCGCAAGCGCCATCCGTTCGATCTCGAAGCTATTGTTGTGTTGCCGGAGCATCTCCACGCGGTATGGTCGTTGCCTGACGGGGATGCGGACTTTCCGCTGCGCTGGCGTTTGATCAAGTCAGCATTTTCGCACAGCCTCCCGACCGGCGAGATCGTATCAAGCAGCCGAGCGCAAAAAAGCGAACGCGGTATCTGGCAGCGGCGCTACTGGGAACACGCGGTTCGCGATCAAGATGACTTTGACCGGCACCTGGACTACATCCATTTCAATCCCGTGAAACACGGCTATGTGCCGCGTGTGAGGGATTGGCCGTATTCATCCTTTCATCGGATGGTGCGGCAAGGCTTCTATCCCAAAGATTGGGCAGGTGACGCCGGCAAATCCGCATCCGGATTTGGGGAAAGGTGAATCGCCTTCGCGGCGGCGATGGGTTTCGCTTTGCTCAACCCATCGCTACGGCAGTCCCTATCGGGTTCCTGGGTGATGGGTTTCAATCCATCGGTGGGTTGACGCTGTAGGATGGGTTGAACGCAGTGAAACCCATCGCCGCCGCGAAAATGATGCGGCCGTTCACTTCTGCTCCCCGCCCTTCGCCAGCTCCCCGATCCCTCGCGCCGCTTCGACGAATTCGCTCGGCATCATGATGATCGTCATCGTGTTCTGCTCGGCGCCGACTTCGGTGATCATCTGCATGCGGCGGAGTTCGAGGCCGGCGGGGTTTTGCATGATGACCTCGGCGGCCTGACGCAGCTGCTCGGCGGCGTCGAGCTCGGCCTCGGCCTTGATCAGGCGCGCGCGCTTTTCGCGCAGCGCCTCGGCCTCCTGCGCCATGGCGCGCTGCATGGTCGGCGGGATCTCGACATTCTTCATCTGCACCCGCTCGACCTTGACGCCCCACGGCTCGGTGACCGCGTCGATCGCGATCTGCATGCCCTCGGCGATGGTGTCCTGCGCCTTCAGGATGTCGTCGAGCGAGTGCTGCCCCAATGAGGTGCGCAGCGTCGTCACCGCGACCTGGACGACGGCGTGGGCGACGACCCGCACCTCCATCACCGCGCGGGCCGGGTCGACGATGCGGTACCAGATGACGGCGTTGACCTTGATCGGCACGTTGTCGCGGGTGATGCCCTCCTGCTGCTCGACATCGGTGGTGACGGTGCGCAAATCGAGCTGCACCTGCCACTCGATGAGCGGCAGCACGAAATAGAGCCCGGGGCCCTCCGTCCGGTTGTACTTGCCGAGGCGGAAGACGACGCCGCGCTCGTACTGGTTGGCGACGCGGATGCTGCGCAGGAGGATCACGATCACGACCACGCCGATGACGATCGGCACCGCGTAGGAGGCGAGAGGGTCAAACGGCGACATGCGTTTCTCCGCGTCTGTCAGCGGGCCGCGAGGCGCGCCAGGATTCTGGCGTCGGTCTCGGGTCCGAGCGACATTACCGCGTCCCACAACCCCAGCGAACCGCCGCAGGCGGCGAACTTGGCGCGGGCGGCCTCGGCCGCGAACGGGCGGGCGGGGCTGCCGAGAACCTCGGTGACCTCGCAAGCGACTATACGTCCCTCGGCGAGATCGAGTTCGAGGCGCTGCGGCAACAGCGCGTTGGGGTCGGGATTGGCCTCGGCGACGACCGAAAGCCGGCCGGCGAGGGCGAGCGTGTCGGGATCGGCGAGGGCGCCCGGCGTGAAATCCTTGAGCCCGACCGTGCCGCGGCGGAGGCACACCGCGCCGCAATAGGCGAGGCAGAGGCGGGCATGGGCGACCGTCATGCCGGGTGCGGACGCGCGGCCGACGAGGCGGTGGGTCAGCGGCGGCACGACAAAGCGGCCGGCGCGCACCTGAGCGTCGGCTACGCCGTGCTCGGCGATCAGGCGCTGCAGCCCGTCGATGCCGCCATGGGTAGCGCGGCCCGACGGGAACGGCTTGTGGCTCAATTCGCCGATGCGCCAGGCGCGGCCGAGCGCCTCGAACGGCGCCGGGTCGGCCTTGCCGTCGAACAGCGCGAAATAGCCGAACGCGCCCGAGATCGGCGCCCGCGGGCCGGGCATGCCGCGCCGCGCCAGCTCGACCGCGGCGACGGCATTGCGCGCGGCGAACCCCATCTGCATCGCCAGCTGCGGGCTCGCTTCGGCATGCGCCTGCATCGTGCCGGCGCACTGCCCGTAATAGATGCCGAGCGCGTCGCGGGTCTGGGTTTCATCGAGGCCGGCGAGCAACGCCAGCGCCGCCGTCGCGCCAAACCCGCCGCAAGTCGCCGGGCGGAAGAAGCGCATCGGCGCGCGCGAGCAGAGACCGAGCGTAACCGCGACATCGGCCCCGGCGATCACCGCGCGGAGCAAGGTTTCGCCGGAAACCCCGCCGTCGCGCTCGGCCCAGGCTAGCGCGCAGGCCAGGACGGCGGCCAGCGGATGCACCACGCCGCCTTCGTGGACCGGGTCGAATTCCTGCGCGTGCACCTGAAACGCGTTGACCATCGCCGCGGCGGCCAGCGGTAGGCGCGCGCCGCTGCCCCAGACAGTCGCTTCGGCAGCGCCGCCGCGCGCCATGTCGAGGACCTCCGCCCGCCACGGCGCGTGCGCGCCGGCGATGCCGACCGCAAGGGTGTCGGCGATGAAGGTTTTCGCCGCGGCCCGCGCCTTATCGGGAATTTGGCCGGCGGCGATACGTGCCAGGTGCACGATAATCTTGTCGACGACGGAATCGTTCATCTCACAATATCCCGCTTCCCGGCGAAAGCCGGACCCATCTATCCGCTCGTCGAGATGCCGACGAGTAGGCCCCGGCTTTCGCCGGGGAGCGGAGAAAGGCGATGAGTGCGATTGGGAGACGTCGCGATCACTTTGCTGCCAGGCGTGCCAGCACGCCCGCATCCGCCAGCCCGTCGAGCCCGGCGATCGCCTCGCGCAGCTCGCGGGCGCGGGCGGCGCCGACGACCGGGCCGGCGAGGGCGTCGAATTTCTCGGCGAGGCGGCGGCCCTGCGCGGCGAGATCCGCGTTGGGGATGCCGGCGTCGAATTTGGCGGTCGCCCTGCGGCCGTCCTTTAGCTCGACCTCGATCTCCGCGGCGGCTTCGGGCCAATCCTCGCGGAAATCGAAATTGACCTGTTCGCGCAACCGCATGAGCGCCGGATCGGTCGCGGTGGCGACGCTGTAGGCGTCGAGGCTGGCGGTATCGACGCCCGAGAGCGCCATCGCCACGGTTTGCCGCAGGCTGAACTTGGCTTCGAGCCCATCGGTCGGCGCCGGGATGTTGCAGACCCGATCGGTCGCGTGATGCAGCCGCAGATTGACCGCGGCGATGTCGGCGGGCGCCACGCCCTGCTCGCGCAGCTGGCGGCCGCACTCGATCGGCGCGTGGGTCATGTAGCAGGCGGCGTGGTACTTGAAGAGGTTGCCAAAGATGTGAAAGCCGCGCTTCGGCTCGGCGAGAGCTTTCTCGGGGACGAAATCGGGCGCGTGGGTCGCGGCGAAACCCTGGGCGCACTCGATGAGGTCGGGCCGGCTGGAAAACCCGCGCGCCGCGAGCCGGGCGGCGAGGAGGCCGTTCTGCGCCGCCTTGCCGGCGTGGAACGGCTTGCACATCGTGCCGAACTGCGATTTGAGGCCGGCCGATTGCGTGCCGGCGATGCCGAGCGCGCGGGCGGTCGCCTCGGCGTCGAGACCGAGCAGATGGGCGCAGGCCGCCGCCGCGCCAAACGCGCCCACCGTGCCGGTCGCGTGGAAGCCGCTTGTGTAATGGCCAGGACGTATCGCCATGCCGATGCGGCAGCAGGTCTCGTAACCGGCGACAAACGCGGCGATCACCGCCTTGCCCGAGGATTTCTTTTCCTCGGCGAGCGCGAGCAGCGCCGGCAGGATCGCGACCGAAGGATGGCCGGGCATCGCCAGATGGACGTCGTCGTAGTCGAGCGCATGGGCGATCGCGCCGTTGACCAGGGCCGCCGACAGGATGGGCAGCCGGGCGCCGTGGCCGATTACCGCGGCCTGCTCCGAGCCGCCGGCTTCGGCCAGTTCGTCGAGCAGGATGCGGGCAAGCTCGTCATCGGCGCCCGCGAGCCCGACGCCGAGATAATCCAGCACGCACTGTCGGGCGAGTTCTCGCACCGGCTCCGGGAGCGCGTCGTAAGTGACGGCGCAGGCCCGCTCGGCCAGGGTTCGGGTGAGGTTTGTGCCGCTGCTTAGCGCTGAACCGTCCATGAATTCCCCTCCCAGTTCGTGCTCCAAGAGTAAATCTCCCTACCGTCCCTTGAACACCGGCTTGCGCTTTTCGTTGAAGCTGGCGATGCCTTCGCGGCGGTCCTCGGTCGGGACCATCCGATTGTAGGCCTCGATCTCGAGCATCATGCCGCTCGCCAAATCCATCTGCAGCCCATAATGGATCGAATGCTTGGCCTGGCGCACCGAAATCGGCGCGTTGTCGGCGATGCGGCGGGCGGTCTCGATGACCTCGTCGCGCAGCGTGCCCGGAGCGCAGAGCCGGTTGACCATGCCCCACGCATAGGCGTCCTTGGCCGAGAACGGGCGACCGGTGAGGATGATCTCCTTGGCGCGGCGCTCGCCGACCGCGCGCGGCAGGTTCTGCGTGCCGCCGGCGCCCGGCATGATGCCGAGGCTCACCTCGGTCAGCGCGAAGCGCGCGGTCTCGGCGGCGTAGATGAAGTCGCAGCACAGCGCCAGCTCGCAGCCGCCGGCATAGGCGGCGCCGTTGATCGCGCCGATCACCGGCACCGGGCAGCCGATGAAGGCGCGGATCATGCGCTCGAACAGCAAATGCTGGGCGGCCCAGGTTTCGTCCGTCATGCCCTGACGTTCCTTGAGGTCGCCGCCGGCGCAGAACGCCTTGTCACCGGCCCCGGTCAAGACGATGCAGCGATGCGCCAGCGGATCGGCGTTGACGCCGTCGAAAAACGCCAGGAGGTCGCGCCCCATCTGCGTGTTCATCGCATTGGCGACATCGGGCCGGTTGAGGGTGACGAGGGTCAACCCGCCGCCCTGGTCCTCGACGCGGATGGTTTCGTAGCTGCCGCTCATGCGCGGTTCCCCGATGTCATACTGTCTGCAAGCCTAGCAGGCGCTCCATCGGTTCGAAATCCCGATCGGAATGCAGCAAGGCATGGCCGCGCTCGATGCAGAACGTGCCGATGATGAGGTCGATCGTCTGACGGATCGTAACCCCTCTCGTGCGCAGGAACCGGTAGTTTGCTGCCGCACTGATCGCGATTTCAGGCTCGCATAACGAGGCCATCTCGAAACCGCGTAGCACGCTTTCAACCCGCTGTGCCTCGGCGTCGTCATGCAGCCCCTGCAGTACTTCGCATAGCACGAGGTCACCGACTAGCAACGGCCCCACTCTCAGGACGGTTTCCAGTTTGGCGACCGCCGCCGTGGTCCGATTGCGGAGGTAATCAATCCAGACGGAGCTATCGACTAAGATCACGGATCGGTCCGATTATTGAAGTCGTCAATATTACCCTCCCAATGCACCTTGCCTCGCAGCTTGAGAATTTCTTCCTGCCGCTTGACGCGAACCAGCATTTTCAGCCCCGCCTCGACGGCGGCGCGTTTGGTTTTGAGGCCCGTGAGGTGGATCGCCTGGGCAAGAAGTTTGTCGTCGATCTCGATGTTGGTACGCATCGCTGCACCTATGTGTATAATTTGGCGACGTTATACACATAGACGGCGAGGCGATGCAAACCACCCCAAAGACCATCCATGGAACCTGGAACGACTCCCTCGATGCGGTGACCTTGATCGACGCGCATCACCATTTGTGGGAGATCGGCCGGAACAAGCATCCGGGGCTGCGCGGCGAGCGCCGCGACTTCTTCATGGGCGACAACAGCGCGATCCGCCGCGACTACCTGCCCGGCGACTACCGTCGCGACGCCGCCGGGCACAACGTGCTGGCGACGGTGCACTGCGAGGCGGAGTGGGAGCGCGACGACCAGCTCGGCGAAACGCGCTGGGTGACGACGATGCACGAACGCCACGGCATCCCCAGCGCGATCGTCGCGCATGCCTGGTTCGACACGCCGAACGCCGAGGAGGTCGTTGCCGCCCAGGCATCGAACCCGCTGGTGCGCGGCATCCGCTCGAAGCCGGTGACGGCGGCGTCGCCGGACGGGATCACGCCCGGCGCGCCCGGCACGATGCAGGACGACAAATGGCTGCGCGGCTTCGCGCTTCTGGAGAAATACGGTCTGTCGTGGGATTTGCGGGTGCCGTTCTGGCATCTCGAGGAGGCGGCCCAGGTCGCCCGCGCCTTCCCGCGCACCCCGGTCATACTCAACCATACCGGCTTTCCCTGGGATCGCAGCGAGGAGGGGCTGGCCGCCTGGCGGCGCGGCATGGAAGTGTTGGCGCGCGAACCCCACGTCTGCGTCAAGGTCTCGGAGTTCGGGCTCAGGGACCGCGCCTGGGATTACGAAGAAAACCGGCGGATCGTGCTCGACGCGATTTCGATCTTCGGCATCGAGCGCTCGGTCTTCGCCACCAACTTTCCGGTCGCCAGCCTCCGGATCGGCTACGGCGCGCTGGTCGCGGCGCTGAGCCGGATGCTGGCGGATCGCTCCCCAGAGGATCGCGACCGGTTCTTCTGGAAAAACGCCGCGGCGTTCTACCGGCTCGGGGACGGCGGCGAATCGTCGATCGGACCGCGCTGACACAAACTGTTGTGCCTTCTGGCATAGAACCGGGAACCCATTGTAAAGGCGACGGTTTCGTAGCGGAATATCGAAGGCAACTTGCAGGCGCATCGACCCTTATAGAGTAGCGCGATTATCAGCGCCTCGGGGGGCCGCCCGTTGCCATCGCCGCTGGTGGTCGTTGTCGACAACAGCGCCACCAATCTGAAAATTCTCAGCCGGCTCGCCTTGTCGCTCGACGAGGCGGTCCTGGTGGAAAATTTTGCCGACCCGGCGGCGGCGCTCTCCGCCTGCGCTGAACAGCGGCCCGACCTGGTCGTTGCCGCCGGCGAGATGGCGCCGTTCGACGGCGCTTCGTTCATCATGCAGTTGCACGACGAGGATGGGTGCGCCGACGTGCCGGTGATCGTCGTCGGCGCCTATGAAGAGCGTGGCTGCATCGACCGGGCGCTGAGCGCCGGCGCGGCCGACCATCTCCTAAGCCCGATCAACCACCTCGAATTCCGCACCCGGGCGCGCAATCTGTTGCTGCTGCGCCACTATGAGCGGTCGGCGCGCGGGGCGGCGGCGCCCGATGCCTCCGCCGGGCTTTCGCGGGCGCATGAACGCCTGCTCCGGGTGATCGACGCGGTGCCGGCGATGATCTGCGCCACCGACGGCGACGGTCGCTACATCTTTTGCAACCAGCGCTTTGCATCGTTCGTCGGGCTGCGGCCGGGGCGGCTGATCGGCCGGCGGCCCCACGAAGCGCATGACGACGCGCTGGCGCGGCGGCTCGTCGAGCGCGATGCGCGCCTCCTCGCGGGCGAGATTCTGCCCGCGTCCTTCGAGGAGGAGATCGTCGACCATGACGGCAATTTCTGCGACCTGCTGACCACCAAGGCGGTCTACCACGATGGCGACGGGACGATGGTGGTCACGGTCTCGCTCGACATCACCGCGCGCCGGCGCGCGGAGCTCGACCTGCTGGCGGTCAAGGAGCAGGCCGAGATCGCCAACCGCAGCAAGACCGAATTCCTGGCCAATATGAGCCACGAGCTGCGCACGCCGCTCAACGCCATCATCGGCTTCTCGCAGGTCATGGCCGGCGAGATGCTGGGGCCGATCGCGACCACCCGCTATGTCGGCTACGCCCGCGACATCCTGGCGAGCGCCGAGCATCTCCTCGGCATCATCAACGACATCCTCGACGTATCGAAGCTGGAATCGGGAAAGCTCGACCTGGTCGAGGAGGTGATCGACCTGCCAAAGGCGGTCGCCGACCTGATCATGCTGGTCGAGGGCAAGGCCAAGACAGCGGATGTCCGGCTGATCGCGCGGCATGCGGGAGACGTGCCGCTGTTGCGCGGCGATTTGCGCAAGATCAAGCAGATCATCCTCAACCTCGTAACCAACGCGATCAAGTTCAGCCGCCCCGGCGGCGAAGTCGAGATCGTGCTGAAGAACGATGCCGGCGCTGCCGCGGTCACCGTCGTCGATCGCGGTATCGGCATGGACCCCGAAGAGGTCGAGCTGGCGACGACGCGGTTCGGCCAGGTGACGGGTCCCTGGATCCGCGATCACGCCGGCACCGGCCTCGGCCTGCCGCTCGCCATCGGCCTGGCCGAGTTGCATGGCGCGATCCTGACGATCAAGAGCATCAAGGACGTGGGCACGACGGTGACGGTCGCCTTCCCGATCGATCGCTCGGAAGGAATGCAGGGCGCGGTGGCCGAGCTCCGCTCAGCCGGGTAGCGACGGCGTCAATTTCAGAGGGATACGGCCTTGCCCCGCTCCACGATCGCCTCTTTCGGACCGTCGCTGTTCCGTACAACCGAACCGGAACCGGGGGCGGCGCCGTTCCTCGTGCCGCCTCCCGCGCCGGCGGCGACGCGTCCGGCTATGGCGCGGCTCGAACGTTGCACCGTGTTGGGGCTCGGCCTCGCCGGCGTGCTGCCGCCGCTCGCCTTCACCGCCCGGCCGGGCGAGCTCGGCTTCATCGGCGCGGTGCCGGTTGCGGTCGTGCTGACCGGGATACTGATCCTGGCGCCGGCGCTGGTCGGCCTCGTTGCGGCGCTGTCCGGGCTCGACAGTGTCCGCGACAGTTTCCGGCTGCGCGGCGACAAGGAGCATGAGCAGGCGGTGCTGCGGGTGTTCGTGGCGGCGCTGGCGCTGGCCTATGGGTTGTGCTTCGAAGCCGCGTCGGTCTATGGCGGTTTGGCCGCGTCGGGCGTGATCGTTGCCGCGTTAGGCTTGGCCGGCGCCTGGATTTTTCTGGCGCTGAGCCTGCTCGATCCGTCGTCGTCGCCACTGCGGTATTACTGCGGAATCGTCTGCGATGCCGTGGTGCTCTCGGCCTTCCTGCATTTCGGCGCGATGCTGACGGCGCCGTGGTTTGCGCTTTATCTGCTGGCCTCGTTCTACGCCGGCTTTCGCTTCGGCGCGACCGCCCTCGCGGTGACGGCGCTCACCGGCCTCGCCGGCTTTGCCGCGGTCGTGGCGACCACGCAATTCTGGCAGGAGCAGGCATTGCTCGCCGGCGGTCTCGGTGCCGCGCTGATCGTGCTGCCCGCCTATGCCGCCGCCATGGTGCGCGAAGTCGCCGCGTCGCGCGCGGCGGCGGCGACCGCGCGGGCGGCCCGCACCCGCTTCATGACGGTAATCAGCCAAGGCCTGCGCGCACCGCTCGACGCGATGATCGGCATGAGCCTCGAGCCGCTGGCCCCGTCGGTCGCCCCGTCGGCGCGGGCGCTGCTGTCGCAGCTCAACAACATCCTCGATTTCTCGGCCATCGAGACCGGCGCGCTGGTGCCTGCGGTCGAGGCGTTCGATCTGCACCGCCTGGTCAATGACGCCTTGGCCGACCGCCGCGCCGAAGCAAAAGCGCTCGGGCAAAAGCTGTGCGTGCATATCGATCCGGCGCTGCCCTACCGGTTGCGCGGGTGGCGGCAGCAGCTCGCGCAAATCATCGACAACCTCGTCCCGCCCGCAAGCGCGACGGCCGGCGACGCGGTGCATATCGGCATCGACGGGGCCGATTCCGGCGGCAGAACCATCGATCTACGCCTCGCGGTACGCGACGAGGCCCTGCCGATCGCGGTTGGCGACGGCGACGCGATGTTCGACCCGTTTGCCGGCGACATCGCGCAACGGGCGTTGGCCGCGCAGGGCGCCTTCCGCCTTGCCGTCGTCAAGCGACTGGTCGAACTCATGGGCGGCCGGATAGCGTTCGAAGGCGGCGCGGCCGGGGGCGGGTCGCTGACCATCACCGTGCCGCTGGAGGTCGACGAGCCGGCGGTCGACAGCGCGCTCGATCTCGGCCGCTGCCTGGTATTGATCGCGACCGAGGATGGCCAATTCGCCAGCGAGCTGGCCGAGCCGCTCAACGCCTGGCACGGCGACCCGCGCTGGATCGAGGGGTTCGGCGGGACGCTCGGCTTTCTCGACAGCCGCGACGGCGCGTCGAGCGTGCTCATCGTCGACGGCCGCACTCATGTGCTGGCGGCGCTGAGTTTCGCGCATCGCGCCGCAACCGGCGCCTCGCCGCCCGCCTTCATCCTCGTCGTTGCCGAGCCGGCGCAGATGGGCGGGTTCATCGAGCTGGCGGACCGCGAGGTCGATGCCGTGTTGGCGGCGCCGCTCGACGCGCAGCTTCTCGCCAGCGCGCTGCATTCATTGCCGCTGTCGGCCGGCGCGCCGCCGCGCCCGGTGCTGGTGCCGACGGCGCTTGAGGAGCCCGGAGCGGCGGCGCTCTACCAGACGCCGGTCGCGCCGGCTCCCCCCGCGGAACCGCAAGTAACGCCGATCTCCGCTCACCCCCGCTTCGGCGCGGAGACCCCCGTCGTCGATCCGCAGGCGATGGCGGCGCTGCGCGAGCTGGGCGGCGGCGAAGCGTTCCTCGGCGAGGTGATCGGCAGCTTCCGCGCCGACGCCAAGGAGATCATGCACCGCATCGTGCGCGCGGCTAAATCCGCCGATGCCGCCGGCTTCGCGCGTAATCTTCAAGCGCTGCGTAATTGCGCCGCCAGTCTTGGCGGCCTGCGGCTGTGCGAGGTGCTGGTCTCCATGCGCGAGGTCGGGGGGCTGGAGCTGCGCGAGCAGGGCAGCGTGCTGCTCAACCGCCTCGGCGACGAGCTGGCGCGGCTCGATGCGGCGCTCGGCGAATATTTGCCGGACCCCGACGAGAGGCAACGCGGCTAATCCCCGAGCGCCTCGCGCAGCGCCTGCCAGCGCGCCAGCTTTTCGCCCAAGCCGAGGCTGGCATGGGCCGGGCTGGTCGAGGGCAGAGGCAGGTAGAGAAGGTCCGGCCGGCGGGTGAAGTGGCGGTTGTAAAGCCGTCGCGCGCCGCCGCCGTTGAAGGCGACCGTGCGGATATCGGGATGCGCGTCGAGCAGGTCATGGATCGGGTTCGGGCTCTCGCGCTTGATCTCGGAGTCGAGGCTGGCGCGGCGCTCGGCCGTCGCGCAGACATCCCACAGCGCGATGCGCCGGTCTCCGGCAAAGCGCAGGCGCTCGTTGTAATCGATCGCCGGCGCCGCACCGAATAGCGCGAAGACGATCGGCCAGAACGCGTTTCGCGGGTGGGCGTAATACTCGACCCGGCGCAGCGATTCCTCGCCCGGCAGGGTGCCGAGCACCAGCACGCGGGCGCGGGCGTCGACGATCGGCGGGAAGCTGCGCTTGGGCCGGGCTGCGGGGACCGCGCTCAGTCGACGTAGCGCCCCAGCCGCACCGCGGTCTGGCCGCGAACCAGCCGGCGCGACGGCATGATCAGCACGCAATTGTCATAGGGCGTGCGAACCTCCTTGTCGTCGTCGTGGCCGATGACGGTGCCCTGCTTCGCGATGATTTCGAGGCCGATATAGGGGACGACGAACTCGAAGCGACCGCCGGCGATCGTCACCGCCTCGGTGACCTCGATGATCTTCTGCTTTGGCGTCGCGGCGAAATCCGGGCCGCCGAGCGCGGCGACATCCTCCCGCGTCACGCTGCCGAGCGCGACGAGGAAGCGCAGCATCACATCGGTCGCGACCTCGGCGGCGCGCTTTTCCCAATGCTGACCGGCCTCGAGCAACAGCGCCGCCTTGGGCGGGGCGGGGTCGCCGAAAGCGCCATAATCGCGCATCCGCGGCCCGGCGGCGTGGCCGGCGTCGCACATGATGGTCTCGGGGATGCCGACCTTGCGGGCGAGCGCGCGCGATTTGTCGAGCACCCCCGCGAGCATCAGCGGCGCCGTCGCGTACTGCATCGAGTGCAGGTCGAGCAGGTAGTCCGCCTGGTCGACGATCGGCCGGATCGCGCGGGCGCGCTCGAGCTCGGCGGAGCGGCGCGGGCCATCGAGCGTCGCGGGCGACCAGAGGCGGTTGAAATCCTCGTCGACGTAGCGCGAGGCGATCGGGTAGCGGGCGTCGAATTCCTGGTAGGCCGCGACATTGTTGAAGCCGAGGGTGAGCTTGCCGCGGCGCGGACGGATATTGGCGCGGAACAGCTTGTCGATCGCGATCGCGCCGCAAATCTCGTTGCCGTGCGTCAGCCCCAGCACCGCGACATGCGGTCCGGGCTCGCCGGCGGCGAAGGTGGTGACGTAGTCGACACCGGTGTTCCCGGCGCGGTAGGCCGAGATATCGGGCGGCGTCAGCTCGACATTGTACCGCAAGTCGGACACGGGGAACCTCTAGCGCTGCGAGACGCGATCGATTAGGCGCTGCAAAAAAGCCTCGCAGCGGGCGATCTGGTCAAGCGCGATAAACTCGTCGGGCTTGTGCGCCTGGTCGATCGAGCCGGGGCCGCAGATCACGGTGGGGATGCCGGCGGCGGAGAACAGCCCGCCCTCTGTGCCGAAGGCGACCTTGATCGTCCCGTTGGAGCCGGAGAGCGCGGCGGCGAGCTGGGTGGCCTCGTGGTCGGTCGGGGTGTTGAGGCCCGGCGCGGCCGACAGTTCCTCGATGACGATGCCGGTCTCCGCCCGCACCGCGCGCATCTCGGGCAACAGACTTGTGTCGGCGAACGCGCGCAGCTCGGCGATCACCGCCGCCACGTCGTCGCCCGGGAGCGGGCGGATCTCGAAGTCGAAGGTGCAATCGCGCGGCACGATGTTGAGCGCCGTGCCGCCGTGGATGAGCCCGGTATGGATCGACGAATAGGGCGGCGCGAAATCGGGGTCGAACGGGCCGTGGTCGCGCTTGCGCCGCGCGATCTCCTTGAGCTTGGCGACCATCTCGGCCGCCGCCTCGATCGCGTTCACCCCCTGATGGGTGAGCGAAGAGTGCGCCTCGTGCCCGTGCACGTGGCAGCGCAGCGTGTGCTTGCCCTTATGGCCGACGCCGACCTGCATCTCGGTCGGCTCGCCGACAATGCAGAGGCGCGGCTTGTTCGGCCGGCCGGCAAGCACGTCGATCAGGCGGCGGACGCCGATGCAGCCGATTTCCTCATCATAAGAGAAGGACAAATGGATCGGCTCACGCAGCTTGCGCCGCACCAGGTCGGGGACGAGCGACAAAAGTGTGGCGATAAAGCTCTTCATGTCGCTGCTGCCGCGGCCGTAGAGCCGGTCGTCCTTCTCGACGAGCGCGAAGGGGTCGGTATGCCAGTCCTGGTCGTCGATCGGCACCACGTCGGTGTGGCCCGAGAGCATGATCCCGCCCTGGTCCTGATGGCCGACCGTCGCGTAGAGATTGGCCTTGGCGCCGCTTGCGTCGAACACCAACTCGCTGCGGACGCCATAGCCGTCGAGATAATCGCGGACGAATTCGATGAGCGCCAAATTCGAGTTCCGGCTAGTCGTGTCGAAGGCGACCAGCCGCTTCGCCATCTCAATCTTGTCGATCGCCGCGCGGGCCAAACGGCCCTCCCTTTAGAATAATTCTACGTCGGCACGATAGGCCGCAACGGCCGCCGATTGCCAGCACCTTCCCGATTCCGCGGCAAGATACCCCATCGGTTCGCAATGCCGCCACAAGGGCTAGGCCCTTTTCTCCGCCGCGGGCTTGTGCGATGGAACAGGCATGAGCGAATGCGACATCGGCTACCAGATCCCCGGCGTCCTGTGGCGTCGCGATCCGCGCGATGGCGCGATGCCGCTGGTCTTCGATTCGCCGCATAGCGGCTCGCTCTATCCCGACGATTTCTCGTTTTGCTGTCCGCTGCCGGTGCTGCGTCGGGCCGAGGACAGCTATGTCGACGAATTGTTCGGCGCGGCGCCCGATCATGGCGCGACGCTGATCGGCGCGGTGTTTCCGCGCAGCTATCTCGACGTCAACCGCGCCGCCGACGACCTCGATCCCGGTCTGCTGGCGGGGGCGTGGCCAAATCACCTGAAGTTGCGGCCGGCGACGCGGGTGGGGCTGGTCCGGCGCTACGCCCAGCCGGGGGTGCCGATCTACGACCGCAAGCTGCGTCCCGACGAGGTGCTGGAACGGGTCGAGCGCTACCATGCTCCCTATCACCGGGCCCTCGACGAGGCCTGCGACCGGCTGCACGCGCAATTCGGCACGGTGTGGCACGTCAACTGCCATTCGATGCCGTCGACCGGCAATCGCCAGCTCGGGCGCAAGGGCGAGCACGGCGATTTCGTGCTGGGCGACCGCGACGGCACGACCTGCGCCCCCGAATTCACCGATTTCGTCGCCGGCGCGCTGCGCAAGATGGGCTACGAGGTGCATGTCAACGACGGCTATAAGGGCGTCGAAATCGTGCGCCGCCAGGGCCGGCCGAACGAGCGCCGCCATAGCCTGCAGATAGAAATCGACCGCGCGCTCTATATGGACCAGCGCACCCTCGAAAAGAATGCCGGCTTTGACGCGATGCAGGCCGACCTCGCCAAGCTGGTCGAGGAGTTGCGCGACTTCATCGGGGCGGGTTTAGTAAAGGCGGAGGGGCTTGCCCTAATGGAATTAAGCGGCGCCAGCCATACCCGCTCTTTGGCGCGGCGAGGTTCCCGGCGTCGGCCTTCGCCGGGGTGATAAAGTCATTGGATAATCGGGAAAGGTTTCACTCATGGCGAAGATTCCGAAAGTGCTCCACGAGCACATCGACACCGCGTTCCCGGCGAACGTCTGTTTGTTGGGCTCGGTGCTGCCCAGCGGGTTCGCGCAAATCACGCCGCGCGGCGGCACCATGGTCTACGACGACGAGCATATCGGCCTGTGGGAGCGCGGCAGCGGCAGCACCGCCGGGAACATGGGCGACGGCACCAAGCTGACGATCTATTTCCGCAAGCCTTCGCTGCGCGAGGACGGGACCCTGCCGCGCGGCGGCATCGCCCGGTTTTACGGCACCGCGAAGATTTACCGGTCGGGGCCGGTCTATGACGAGGTGTGGCGTCGCCTGGTGCAGCCGGAGAAGGATCGCGACCCGGACAAAAAGGGCTACGCGGTGCTGATCGCGGTCGAGCGCGCCGAGGATCTGGCGGGCGAGCCGCTCAATCTGAACTAATTAGGCACCGCGCGGAGGCACCCGATGAAATCGAAGATCACCGGTACGACGATGCCGGTTCTGGAGGTCGGCCTTGAGCCGGGTGACGTCATCATCGCCGAGCCGGGCGAGTTTTCCTGGATGACCGGCAACGTCCAGCTCAACACCACGACCCAGACGGCCGGCGCCCGAAGTTTCCTCGGTGCGCTGGGCCGCGCCTTCGGTGGCGGCGGTCTGTTCATGACCGAATACAGCGCGCCGGCGGGGAGTGGGGTCGTCGGCTTTGCCGCCAAGCTTCCGGGAGGGATCGTCGAGCTTTCGGTTCAGCCGGGCAGCACCTACATGATCCATCGCCACGGCTTTGTCTGCGCGACGCAAGGGGTTGAGCTTTCAACCGGCTTTCAGCGTTCGCTGGGCGCCGGACTGTTCGGCGGCGAAGGTTTCGTGCTGCAGCGACTCTCGGGCTCCTGCACGGCCTGGGTCGAACTCGGCGGCGAGATCGTGACCTACGATCTGCAACCGGGTGAGTCGCTTCAGGTCCATCCCGGCCATATCGGCATGTTCGATGCCGCGGTCGGGTTCGACATCGTCTTCATGAAGGGACTGGCCAACGCGCTGTTCGGCGGCGACGGCCTCTTCATCGCGCGGCTCACCGGGCCGGGCAAAGTGTGGCTGCAATCGCTGACGGTGCCCAACCTCGCGCACGCTCTCAGGCCCTATCTAGGGCAGGCGGCGGCGCAGCAGACGGCGGAAGCCGGCATCGTCAGCGGCGTCGCAGGTTCGGTGCTCAACAATATTTTCGGCGGGCGCAACTAAAACGGGCAATCGCGTCAGGTCAGGAACTGTTCCTTGAACACGCGTTCCTGAAGGTTGGCCTCGCGGTCGAATAAGAGCGTCATCGACACGTCCCGCTTTACCTCTATCTCGACCGCGGTGATGTCGCGCACTTCGGTGAAGTCGGCCACGGCACTGACCGGGCGCTTGTCGGTTTCGAGGCAATCGACACGCACCTTGGCGCGATGCGAGAGCAGCGCGCCGCGCCAGCGTCGCGGCCGAAACGCGCTGATCGGGGTCAGCGCCAAAATCTCGGCATCCAACGGAATGATCGGTCCGTGCGCCGACAGATTGTAAGCGGTGCTGCCCACCGGGGTCGACAACAGGACGCCGTCCGCCGTCAGCTCGTCGAGGCGCACGACGCCGTCGACACTGATCTTGAGCTTGGCGCCCTGCCGGGTTTCGCGCAGCAGCGAGACCTCATTGAAGGCGATCGCCCGCTCGATGACGCCGCGCTCGCCCCAAGTCGTCATTTCGAGCGGGGAAAGCGTCACCGGCTGGGCCATTTCGAGGCGCTCGGCGAGTCCCTCCAGCTCATAGGGATTCATCAGAAACCCGACACTGCCGCGGTGCATGCCAAAAATCGGTACGCCTGCGCCGACGAAGCGGTGCAGGGTTTCGAGCATGAACCCGTCGCCGCCGAGCGGCGCGATCACGTCGGCGTCGTCGGGTTCGATCGTGCCGTATTTGCGGCGCAGCTCGACGAGGGCCAGTTGCGCCGCCTCGGCGTCGGAGGCGACGAAGGCGACGCGACGGCTCGTCACCCGCCGGTGACGCTCATATGCCGCGCGAGGGCCGGCCGCTGGTGGCGACGGTCGATGATGAAATCGTGGCCCTTGGGCTTGCGGCCGATCGCCTCGCGGATCGCGCGCTCGAGCGGCTCGTCGCTTTCCGACTGGCGCACCGGCGTGCGCAAATCGGCCGCGTCCTCCTGCCCGAGGCACATGAAGAGTGTGCCGGTGCAGGTCAGCCGCACGCGATTGCAGCTTTCGCAGAAATTGTGGGTGAGCGGCGTGATGAAGCCGAGCCGTCCGCCGGTCTCGCGCACCGTCGCGTAGCGCGCCGGACCGCCGGTGCGATAGTCGCTGTCGTCGAGCGTCCAGCGGCGCTGTAGCCGGGCGCGCACCAGCGACAGCGGCAGGTACTGGTCGAGCCGGTTCTCGCCGCCGATGTCGCCCATCGGCATGACCTCGATCAGCACCAGGTCGAAGCCCTCGCCGCCGCACCAGGCGATGAGGTCGTCGATCTCGTCCTCGTTGATGCCGCGCAGCGCGACGGTGTTGATCTTGATCTGAAGCCCGACGCGCTTTGCCGCATTGAGGCCCTGAAGCACCTGGTCGAGCCGGCCGCGCCGTGTGATCTCGGCGAATTTCGCCGGGTCGAGCGTGTCGAGCGAGACATTGACCCGCCGCACCCCGCAATCGCGCAACTCGTCGGCGTAGCGGGCGAGCTGGCTGCCGTTGCTGGTCAGGGTCAATTCGTCGAGCGCGCCCGTGCCGAGATGCCGGCCCAGCGAGCGGAACAGGGTCATGATGTCGCGCCGCACCAGCGGTTCGCCGCCCGTCAGGCGCAATTTCCTGACGCCGAGCCCGATAAAGGCGCTGCAGATCCGGTCGAGCTCTTCGAGCGTCAGCAATTCCCGCTTGGGCAGAAAGCTCATCTCCTCCGCCATGCAATAGACGCAGCGGAAGTCGCAGCGGTCGGTGACCGATACGCGCAGATAGGAGATGTGGCGTCCAAACGGGTCGATCATGGAAACTCTCAACGCTCAGGCCGAGCGGTACGTTTCGTCATATATAAGGGTGCGGAGGGCAAATGTCGCCCCCGCTGCGATCACGGCTAGGCGCGCTAGCTCCGCGGCTCGGCCGGGAACCAGTCGTCCAGGATTTGCTCGTCTGTATAAATGGTCGCTCGGAGGCGCGCCGCGGCGACCCGATCGATTTCGCCGTAACTTTCCAGATCGCGAACGACGACCCTAATGGCCCGCTTCGTTTCTGCGGCAATGCCCGCTTCCAGCCCTGCTCGAAGGCTCGGGCTGACTTCGAGCAAATACTCAATCTCCACCCTCGCATCAGTAATCGACTCGATCCAGCCGCGGTGCGGTTCTTCTGTCGGTGAGTTTTCAAGCTTCAACAGATGTTGGACGATGCGGCGGAGCTGGCTGTGAAGGGCTGATTTTTGGGAAGCTCCCAAATCCTCGATCTCCTCCGCGAGGTTGGCCCAATCGAGCGCCTGGTTTGAGCTGGTGCGAGCGGCCGCGCGTAGCGCATCGGCCTGCTGCTTCGACCAGGCGGCGAAATCTTCGTCATGGAGAGTCTTCACGTCCGACACGGTCGGCCTCGCCGGGTAACCACGGCCAATATCCTATAAATAGCGCGCATCGGCGAGAAGCAACACCGTTCGGCCGCGCCGCCTATTTGTGCGTCGGGATGTCGATCGGGGCGCAGTTGCTGCGGCCCGACATCAGGCAGTCTTCCATCTTTGCCTGATTGCGCAGGGCATTCACCAGGTAGATCCCGGCGATGACCAGCACCGCGGCGATCGCGAGGCCGATCAGCGCGCCGCGCCGGTTGCCGCCGTCGTCGTCATGCTCGCTCAGGTCACGCTCGCTCGGGTCATGCTCGTTCGGGTCGTGCGCCATGGCGGCGCAGACTGCCGGGCAGCGCCGGCTGCGGCAAGCGCTTCGATATCTCCGCATGGCACCATGGCTCATGGCACCATGGCTCTTCCCGCAGGCATCGCGCGCGGAGTAGGTTTCGCCGAGACTTGGCGCAGGAGACGCCGGTGCCCGACCCGATATCCCTAAGCGTTCGTACGGCCGCGCGGGAGATCGCCGCCCAGCGGCTGACGGCGAGCGACTACGTCGCCGCGTGGCTGGAGCAGATCGCCGCGCGCGAAGCTGAAGTCGGCGCCTGGCAGCATTTCGACCGCGATGCGGTGATGGAGGCGGCGCGGCGCTGCGACAAGGATACCCCGCGCGGCCCGCTGCACGGCATCCCGATCGGCGTCAAGGATCTGATCGATACGGTCGACCTGCCGACCGGTTACGGCTCGCCGATCTACCGCGACCACCAGCCGGCGGCGGACGCGGCCTGCGTCGCCTTGGCGCGGGCCGCGGGGGCGATCGTGCTCGGCAAGACGGTCACCACCGAATTCGCCTATTTCGCCCCCGGCAGGACGGTGAACCCGCACAACCCAGCGCATACGCCCGGCGGCTCGTCGAGCGGGTCGGCGGCGGCGGTGGGCGCCGGCATGGCGCCGCTCGCCTTCGGCACGCAGACCGCGGGCTCGATCCTGCGGCCTGCCTCCTATTGCGGCGTCGTCGGCTACAAGCCGAGCTTCGGGCTCCTGCCGCGCGCCGGGGTCAAGGGGCTGGCGGAGAGCCTCGATACGATCGGCGTCATGGCGCGCGATGTCGAGGACGCCGCGTTCTTCATCGGCGTGCTGAGCGACCGGCGGACGCTGCGCGATATCGCCGCGCCGCTGCCGCCGCGCTTCGGATTTTGCCGAACGCCGATGTGGGGCGAGGCCGAGCCCGCGACCATCGCGGCGCTCGACCGCGCGCGGGGTGCGTTGCTCGCCGCAGGCGCCCGCGTCGACGACGTCGCGGTGCCGGCCGAGCACGGTGGGCTCAGCGCGGCGCAAGACACGATCATGAGCTACGAGATGACCCGCGCGCTGGCTTACGAGCGGGTCCGGCACAGCGCGCAAATCTCGCCGCGTCTCGCGCAGCTCTTCGACCGCGGCATGACGATCGGCGCCGAGACCTACGACGCCGCGCTCGCCGAGGCGCGCGCGGCGCGGCGGCGACTGCCCGAATTCTTCGGCGACTGCGCGGCGATCGTGCTTCCCGCCGCGCCCGGCGAAGCGCCCGAGGGCCACGCCTATACCGGAAACCCCGTGTTCAACCGGATGTGGACCCTGCTCGGCACGCCGGCGGTAACGATCCCGGCGCACAAGGGCGCCAATGGCTTGCCGGTCGGCGTCCAGCTGGTCGGGCGGATCGGCGACGATTCGCGGCTGATGGAAGCGGCGCTCTTCGCCGAGCGCGCGTTGGCCGCGGCGGCATGAGCCGCTGGCGCTTTCTTATCTTGTTCGCTGCCGCGGCGGCGGCCGGATGCAGCGCGCTGACCCCGTTCGCGACGGCGCCGCTTGCCGCGGACCCCGGGATCAAGGATGCCGGCCCGCGGGTGGCGATCTGCTATAATTTGTGGAAGACCCCGCCGGAAAAGGTCCAGGAGCTGGCGCAGGCGGAGTGCCTCGGCGGCACCGTCGCTCAACCGGTCGATACCGATTATCACCTGGATAATTGCCCGCTGATGACGCCCGGGCGCGCCACCTTTATCTGCAAGCCGAAGTAACGCGAAATTGCCTTGGCGCGACACACCGTCCGATGTAAAGCGCGCGGCGATATGTTATCGTCAACAGCTTCCCGACGATCGTGATGGCGATGGATTTCGACAGCTTTTTCAAGGAGCGGCTCGACGCGCTCCACAGCGAGGGCCGCTACCGCGTCTTTGCCGATCTGGAGCGGCAATGCGGCCGCTTTCCGCGCGCCTTCGATCATCGCGTGGGCGTCGAGGTCACCGTGTGGTGCTCGAACGATTATCTCGGCATGGGTCAGCACCCGGTGGTGCTGGCGGCGATGGAGGCCGAGATGCGCAAGACCGGCGCCGGGGCCGGCGGCACCCGCAACATCTCGGGCACCAGCCACGCGCACGTGCTGCTCGAGCGCGAGCTGGCCGAGCTGCATGGGAGCGAGGCGGCGCTGGTCTTCACCTCCGGTTTTGTCGCCAACGAGGCGGCGCTGTCGACGCTGGCGGGCAGCATGCCCGGCATGGTCGTGCTGTCGGATGCGATGAACCACGCCTCGATGATCGCCGGCATCCGCAACAGCCGGGCCGAGCGGGTGATCTTCCGCCACAACGACACGGCGCACCTCGCCGAACTGTTGGCCGGCCTGCCGCGCGAACGGCCGAAGCTCGTGTGCTTCGAATCGGTCTATTCGATGGATGGCGACATCGCCCCGATCGGCGAGATTTGCGACCTCGCCGACCGGTTTGGCGCGATGACCTATCTCGACGAAGTGCATGCGGTCGGGCTCTACGGCGCGCGGGGCGGCGGCATCGCCGAGCGCGATGGCGTCTCGGCGCGGTTGACCGTGATCCAGGGGACGCTGGCCAAGGCGTTCGGAACCATGGGCGGCTATGTCGCGGGCTCGGCGCTGATGGTCGATTTCCTGCGCGGCCACGCGCCGGGCTTCATCTTCACCTCATCGATGCCGCCGCTCATCGCGGCCGGCGCGCGCGCCGCGGTGCGCCATCTGAGGGAGAGCCAAGCCGAGCGGGCGCGGCACCAGGAGCGGGTCGCCACGGTGAAGCGGCGGCTCGCGGCCGCCGGCCTGCCGCTGATGCCGTCCACCAGCCACATCGTGCCGGTGACGGTGGGCGACGCCGCCCTGTGCCGCACCGCCTCCGACCTCCTGCTGCGGCATCATCAGATCTATGTGCAGCCGATCAACTACCCGACGGTGCCGCGCGGCACCGAGCGGCTGCGCCTGACGCCGACGCCGCTGCACAGCGACGACGACATCGATGAACTCGTCGCCGCGTTCGGGGACGTGTGGCAGCTGCTGCAACTGCGCAAGGCGCCGGCTGCCGGCTAGCTGCGCCCCGAGTTGCCGGCTTGGCGCCGCCTCCTTATCATCCGCGCGAATTTCGTCGGAGGGAGGGGATCATGGAAAAGCGGCGCAGCATCGATGTCGCCGGCGCGCGGCACGTCAACCCGATCCCGAGCGCCAGTCGGATCGGGCCGTTTGTCGTCTCGGGCGCGATCTCCGGCGCCGACCCGGCGACCGGCACGGTGCCGGAAGACCTCGACGCGCAATGCGCGACGATGTTCGCCAATGTCCGCCGAGTGATCGAGACCGCCGGCGGCACCACCGGCGACATCGTCAAGATGAATGTCTGGATCACCGACCGCGCGCTCAGGCCGACCCTGAACAAGCATTGGGTCGAGATGTTTCCCGATCCCGCCTCGCGTCCGGCGCGGCACACGATCGCCAGCGGCGATTTCGCCCCGCCGATGCAGATCCAGTGCGATCTGCTGGCGGTGATCGGCGGTTAAGGGTCAATGGCGGCTCCCAGTCGCTTAATGATAGATTCGACAGTTAAGACAATGCGCTGACCCCCACAAACCCGGATGATAACAATGTCTAAGAAAGAATTTTCAGAATTTATCAGCCGGCAGAAGCCGCCAGTCGAGGAACAACCAATCGACTGGAGGTTAGAGAAAGAGGAGTGGCTTCGATATTTGGATGATCTTTATAAGCTGATAGAAAATTTTCTAAAGGAATACACTGATCGAGGGCAAATCACGGTTACATATAGCGACATCGAGCTGATCGAAGAAAATATCGGCCGATATACCGCCCGGGCCATGATGCTGGCATTCGGCACCAACCGCCTCACCCTCACTCCCATCGGTACCCTTCTTATCGGCACCAAGGGACGGGTTGACCTGAGTGGGCCCAAGGGAACAGTGCGGCTAATCCTTGCGGATAAGAATAGCACTGGAATCAAAATTGTTGTTCGATCTCATGTGCTCGGCCACGGAGATATGGCAGCTGAATCGCCTGCTCCAGAGGAAATGCGCAAGCCTGACTGGGAGTGGAAGGTCGTTGTAACTAATGCTCCACAGTTGAGGTACCAATCCCTCACGCAAGAAGCGTTTTTTGACGCGCTGATGGAAGTTTCGAATGCCTAGCGGCTTATCGGCTGAGAGCTTAAATATTGATGATGTATTTAAACACTATGACGATCTGACCAAGTCTTTACATCGATACTTCAGCCCCGGCAGTCATGATTACGCAATCACATTTGCAACTGAGGAGGAGGCTGTCGTACAAGGCCGCTATCGCGAGAGATTACGGGAAGTTGAATTGAGCTATAGCCTCACTGCGCTTGCTTCTCTTGAGGCTTCTTTCATGGTCGATTATGTAATTCGATGTAGGCTTAAAAGGAAAGATGCTGTATCGCGCGCACTTCGGATCATTTATAGAAGAAAGAACGTGCGATACTGGTGGATGATATATTGAAGACATGGAATAAAAATTCTTTGGTTCCAGATAGACTTCTGAACGATCTGATCAGAGCTTTTGAACTGCGAAATTGGCTCGCGCACGGGAGGTGGTGGACCTTGAAGATAGGCAAACCAACATATGATTTTGTGTCGCTCTACAACTTGGTGTCCCAAACGTTAACCTCGTTTCCGCTGGAGAGTGAGTAGGCAGAATTCCCATGAAAATCAAAGATGTCCGCACGATCGCGCTCGCCTACACATGCGAGCCGCCCTACGCCAGCGCCTCGGGCGTGCAGGCGCGGCGCGGGGCGCTGCTGGTCGAGGTCGAGACCGATGACGGCACCATCGGCATCGGCGAGGCGGGGCCCGGCGGCGGGGTCACCGCGACCTGTATCGAGAAGGATTTGAAGCCGCTGCTCCTCGGCGAAGACCCGCTGATGATCGAGGGGCTGTGGCAGAAGATGTTCGTGCGCACCCGGCAATACGGCCGGCGCGGCATCGTGATGAACGCGATCGGCGGCATCGACATCGCGCTGTGGGACATCGCCGGCAAGATCGCGCGGTTGCCGGTCTACAAGCTGCTGGGCGCCTGCCGCGACCGGGTCGAGGCCTACGCCAGCGGCGGGTTCTACCAGGAAGGCAAGGGTGTCGACGGCATCGCCGCCGAGGCGGAAGACTACCGCGCCCGCGGTTTCAAGGGCATGAAGATGAAGATCGGCCGCAACCCCTCGACCGGCACGCATCTGCGCCAGGTGACCGGACAGGCGGAATTCTGCGAGGTCGACCCGTCGGAGGATTTGGCGCGCATCGCCGCGGCGCGCCAGGCGCTCGGGCCGCGGGTCAAGCTGATGGTCGATGTCAATTGCGCGTGGAGCCCGGCCTTCGCGATCGAGATGGGCCGCGAGATGGCGCCCTATAAGCTCTTCTGGATCGAGGAGCCGGTGATGACTGACGACATCGACGGCAGCGCCCGCGTCGCCGCTGCGCTCGACACCGCGATCGCCGGCTACGAGACCGAATTGAGCCTCGCCGGCTTCCGCGAGCTGATCACCCGCGGCGCGGTCGACATCGTGCAGCCCGACATCGCCTGGACCGGCGGGTTTTCGGAGGGCAAGCGCATCGCCGCCTTCGCCCAGGCGCATCACCGCATGGTCGCGCCGCATTCCTTCGGCAGCGCGGTGCTGCTGATGGCCTCGCTGCATTACGCCGCGTCGATCCCCAACGGGCTGGTGCTCGAATGGGACCAGAACCCCAACGGCTTGCGCACCGACCTGCTCAAGCACGATTGGCGGCTTGAAAGCGACAGCACGATCAAGCTGCCCGACCGCCCCGGCCTCGGCGTCGAGCTCGACCGCGCCGCGCTCGACCGCTTCCGGGTCGGTTAGGGATGGCGCGCAACCTCTATTCCATCGGTTATGAGAAGGCGCGCCAGACGGATTTGATCGCGGCCCTGGTGGCGGCCGGGGTGAAGACCCTGATCGACGTGCGCGACCGGCCGATCTCGCGGCGGCCGGGGTTTTCGAAGAACCAGCTTGCCGCGGCGCTCGAACAAGCCGGTATCCGCTATGTCGGGCTCAAGGCGCTCGGTACGCCGCCCGAAGGCCGCGAGGCCAACCATAAGCGCGAGTGGGACAAGTTCTGGCGCATCGTCGACGCCAAGCTCGCCACCGCGGAGGCCGAGCACGCGCTGCACGAAGCAGCGGGGATCGCCGCCGGCAGTCCGAGCTGCCTCTTCTGCTACGAGGCCGACTGGCATATCTGCCACCGCAGCCGCGTCGCCGACATCCTCGCCGCGCGGCACGGGTTTACGCTCCGTCATCTGGCGGCGCTCGACGCCGCCGCTTGACCGCGCCGCGCCGCGCCTTCGCCGCCAGGCGCTGCTCGCGCTGCGCGGCGCTCGGCCGGGTCTTGCGGCGCGGCGTCGGGGGCGCGGCGGCGCGGCGGATCAGCGCAACGAGGCGCTCGCGGGCGTCGTCGCGGTTGCGCTCCTGCGAGCGAAAGCGCCGCGCGGTGATGACGACGACCCCGTCCTGCGTCAGGCGGCGGCCGGCGAGGCGCACCAGCCGCGCCTTGACCGCATCGGGAAGCGAGGGCGAATTGCGCATGTCGAAGCGCAGCTGCGCCGCGCTCGCGACCTTGTTGACGTTCTGCCCTCCGGGACCCGAAGCGCGGATGAAGGTTTCGGATATCTCCCGTTCGTCGAGCGTCAAATCGTCATTGATCGCGATCATCTTTGGCGCTCTCGGCCGGACAGGGTTAGACTAGCGGCTGGACCACCCCCGCCATCCGAGAATAGCACTTCACGCGGCCGGTTCCGGTGGTGTAAGCCAAGGCAAGCCCCCTGCCCGTTTCGAGGCGGAAGTGGAGGCGCGAGCGCATTTCGAGGAGCGAGCATGCCCAGGGTCAATTACGCGGCGCCGTCGAGTGTCGATGAGGCGGTCAAGGTGCTGGCCGGCGCCAGCGGCCTGACAAAGGTGATGTCGGGGGGGACCGACCTTCTGGTGCAGCTGCGCAGCGGCCGGCTGAAGCCCGACCTGATCGTCGATACCAAGCGCATTCCCGGCATTATCGGCATTCGCGAGGAAGGCGATTTCTTTGTCGTCGGCGCGGCGACGCCGGGGGTGATGCTCAGCGGCCACAAAGCGCTCGAGCACGCCTGGCCCGGCATCGTCGAGGGCGCCGACCTGATCGGCTCGACGCAGATCCAGGGGCGAGCCTCGCTCGCCGGCAATCTGTGCAATGCCTCGCCCGCGGCGGACAGCGTCCCGGCGGTCATCGCGGCCCGCACCATCGTCGTCATCGCCGGCCCCAACGGCAAGCGCGAGGCGCCGGCCGAGGGCATCTGCATCGGCCCCGGCCGCACCTCGCTCGCCAAGGGCGAGTTCGTCGTCGAATTCAAGATCCCGAAGCCGAAGCCGCATCAATGCGACGCCTATCTGCGCTTCATCCCGCGCACCGAAATGGACATCGCGGTCGTCGGCTGCGGTATCAACGTGACGCTCGACGGCGGCGGCACCTGCACCGACGCGCGGGTCGTGCTCGGCGCGGTGGCGCCGACGACCGTGCTTGTCGAGGACGCGGCGAAGGCCCTCATCGGCCACAAGCTCGACGCGGCGACGCTCGCCGCGCTCGACGCCGCGGCGCAGGCGGCCTGCAAGCCGATCACCGACAAGCGCGGCACCATCGAATACCGCACCAAAATTGCCGGCGTCCTCGCGCGCCGGGTGGCCGCCATCGCGTTCGAACGCGCCGCGGCGCGTTGATCAGGAGAACCCGTTTATGAGCAAGCATCACGTTACCACGACCATCAACGGCGAGCCGGCCGAGTATCTCTGCGAAGCGCAGCAGACGATGCTCGACGTGCTGCGCGACGAATTGGGCCTCACCGGCAGCAAGGAAGGCTGCAGCTCGGGCGATTGCGGGGCCTGCACGGTCATCGTCGACGGCAACATCGTCTGTTCCTGCCTGATGCTCGGGGTCGAGGCCGAGGGCCGCACGATCCAGACCATCGAGGGCATCGCCAATGGCGACACGCTGCACCCGGTGCAGCAGAAATTCCTCGAACACGCCGCGCTGCAATGCGGCTTCTGCACGCCCGGCCTCATCGTCGCGGCGAAGGCGCTGCTCGACACCACCCTCAACCCGACCGAGGAGGAGGCGCGCTACTGGCTCGCCGGCAACCTCTGCCGCTGCACCGGCTACGACAAGGTGCTGCGGGCGGTCATGGATGCCGCTGAAGTCATGCGCCAGGAGGCCGGACGATGAGCTATCTCGACAAGGAATCCCTCAAGGTCGTCGGCACCCGTCCGATCCGTCCGGACGGGGTCGACAAGGTGATCGGCCGCGCCAGCTTCGGCGCCGACATGACGATGCCCGGCATGCTGTGGGGCAAGGTCAAGCGCAGCCCGCACGCGCATGCGCGGATCGTCCGGATCGACACGTCGAAGGCCGCGGCGCTGCCCGGCGTGCGGGCGGTCGTGACCGCGGCGGATTTTCCCGATATCGCCAACGAGGAAGCCTTTGTCGGCGAAGGGCCGATGAACTTCCGCGACCTGTCGCGCAACTGCCTGGCGCGCGGCAAGGTGCTTTATGACGGGCATGCGGTCGCCGCGGTCGCCGCGACCTCGCAGGCGATCGCCGACGAGGCGCTCGACCTGATCGAGGTCGAGTACCAGGTGCTGCCGCACGTCATCGACGTCGAGGCGGCGATGGCCGAAGACGCGCCGATCCTGCACGACGACCTCTTCACCCAGGGAGTCGACCCGAAGCCGACAAAGCCGTCGAACGTCGCCAAGAAGATCACCTTCACCAAGGGCGACATCGCCAAGGGTTTCGCCGAGGCCGAGGTGGTCATCGAGCAGAAATACACGACGCAGCCGGTGCATCAGGCCTATATCGAACCGCATGCCTGCGTCGTCGCGGTCGGCAATGACGGCCAGTGCACGGTGTACAGCTCGAGCCAGGGCCAGTTCATGGTCCGCGCGTATTGCGCCAAGCTGCTCAACATCGACATCGCCAATATCCGCGCCATCCCGTCCGAAATCGGCGGCGGGTTCGGCGGCAAGACGCTGGTTTATCTGGAGCCGGTGGCGCTGGCGCTGTCGAAGAAATCCGGGCGGCCGGTCAAGATCGTAATGAGCCGCGAGGACGTGTTTCGCGGCACCGGCCCGGCCGCGGGCGGCACGATCGAGGTCAAGATCGGCGCCAAGAAATCGGGACGCATCGTCGCCGCCGAACTGGTGCTGAAGTACCAGGCCGGCGCGTTCCCGGGTTCGCCGGTCGGACCAGGCTGCATGTGTGCCTTCGCGATGTACGACCTCGATAACGTCCACATCACCGGCTACGACGTCGTGTCGAACCGGCCGAAAGTGGCGGCGTACCGCGCCCCCGGCGCGCCCAATTCGTCGTTCGGCGTCGAGAGCTGCATCGACGAGCTGGCGCGCGAGCTCAAGATCGATCCGCTGGCGCTGCGCGAGATGAACGCGGCGCGCGACGGGACCAAGACCCCGTACGGGCCAACGCTCGTCAATGTCGGCTATCTGCAGACGGTCGAGGCGGCGAAAAACCACGAGCATTACAAGACCAAGCTGGGGCCGAACCAGGGGCGCGGCGTCGCCTCGGGCTTCTGGTTCAACATCGGCGGCGAGTCGAGCGCGGCGGTGCACGTCAACGAGGACGGCACCGTGGCGGTAGTCGAGGGCAACCCCGATATCGGTGGGTCGCGCGCCTCGATGGCGATGATGGCGGCCGAAGTGCTCGGGATCGCCTATGAAAAGGTGCGTCCGATCGTCGCCGATACCGCCTCCGTCGGCTTTACCTTCCTGACCGGCGGCAGCCGCGTCACCTTCGCCACCGGCATGGCCGTGACGCAGGCGGCGGAAAAGGTCGTCGAGCAGCTGAAGTCGCGCGCCGCCGCGATCTGGGATATCAGCCCGGAAGCGGTCGAATGGAAAGAGGGCAAGGCATGGCCGGCGGGCGCCAACGCCGGCAGCTTCGAGCCGCTGTCGCTGGCGGAGATCGCGATGAAATCGGGCCGCACCGGCGGGCCGATCAGCGCCGAGGTGTCGATCAACGCGCAGGGCGCGGGGCCAGGCTTCGCGACGCATATCTGCGACGTCGAGGTCGACCGCGAGACCGGACACGTCAAGATCCTGCGCTATACCGCGGTGCAGGATGTCGGCCGGGCGATCCATCCGTCCTATGTCGAGGGGCAGATGCAGGGCGGTGTAACCCAGGGCATCGGCTGGGCGCTCAACGAGGAATACATCTACGACAAGGACGGCCGCCTGGAGAACCCGGGCTTCCTCGACTACCGCGTGCCGGTCGCCTCCGACCTGCCGATGATCGAGACGGTGATGGTCGAGGTGCCGAACCCGCGTCATCCATTCGGTGCGCGCGGCGTCGGCGAGGTGCCGATCGTGCCGCCGATGGCGGCGGTCGCCAACGCGATCGCCGACGCGGTCGGCGCGCGAATGCGCCATCTGCCGATGTCGCCGCCAAAGCTGAGCGCGGTGCTCGATGAGCAAGACCCGCCGCGGCTGGCCGCCGAGTAGACGGGAGCTGTCATTGCGAGGAGCGAAGCGACGCGGCAATCTCGATCGGTCGAGCCTCGGTTGGCGCGAAATTGCTTCGCTCCGCTCGCGATGACGGTTTGACGCGATGCCCCATGTCGTGATGACAGGCATCGCCGCCCGCCGGCTCACCGGCGGGCACACCGAATTCGATGTCGAGGCGAACACGGTCCGCCGCCTCATTATCGAGCTCGACCGGCGCTATCCGGGTCTTGGCGAGCAGATCGACGGCGGGATGGCCATTGCCATCGACGGCGAGATCTTCCAGGACGCCTATCTGGAAAAGCTGAAGCCCGACAGCGAGGTCGTGCTGATCCCCAAGATCGGCGGCGGCTGAAGGAAATTCGTTCCACGACCGACAGCAGCGCCGGGGAGCCGGCCGAGCGCCGGTTTCCCCGGGCGCGCTTTTGTGAAAGGCGCTGCGGGCAGCCGGTGGTGCGTCAGCGACCCGTCACTGCACCGATCACGCCGCCGGCGATGGCGCCGGCCGTATTGACGGCCGTGCCGGCGACGGCGCCCGCGGTATTGACGGCGCTGCCGGCAACATAACCGGCCGTCCCGACGGCGCTCCCGACGACACCGCCCGGAGGATAGTAATACGCGTTAGGCCGGCACTCGTGGTAACGGTAGTGAAAGCCCGGCCCGCAGTACCTGTCGGCCATCGCGGGGGCTGCCGCACCGATCGCGGTGACGGCCAGAGTTGTGGCGACCGCAAGCTTTCTCAACATCGAACTCTCCTCACGCTGTTGTCTGGTGTGCGGCAGCTGATCGCCGCAGCCGAGTGATAAACACCGCAACGCTGATCGCGTTCCGGTAGATTGCCCGGCGGCGCGTCTTGCTCCGGACACGAGCGTGCCGATAACATCGCTCGGCATCTGGCGGTAAGAGAATGGGGCAGGCGATGGAATACGACTACATCATCGTCGGCGGCGGCTCGGCGGGTTCGGTGATGGCGAACCGGCTGTCGGCGAAAAGCGCCAACACCGTGCTGCTGTGCGAGGCCGGGCAGGACACGCCCGACGGCAAGGTGCCGCCCGAAATCCTCGATTCCTATCCCGGCACCGCCTATTTCGACCCGCGCTTTCATTGGCAGGACCTCAAGGTCCATACCGAGATCGTCTCGCATAACCAGCCGGAAATCCGCCCGCCGCTCAGGAAATACGAGCAGGCGCGGGTGCTCGGCGGCGGCTCGTCGATCAACGGCCAACTCGCCAATCGCGGCGCGCCGACCGATTACGACGAGTGGGAAGCGAAAGGCGCCGTCGGCTGGGGCTGGAAAGACGTGCTGCCCTACTTCAAGCAGGTCGAGCGCGACATGGATTTCGACGGCCCCTATCACGGCAAGGAGGGCCGCATCCCGGTGCGCCGCATCTTCCCCGGCATGTGGAACGGCCACGCCAAGGCGGTCGCCGCAGCGTTCGAGGCGGCCGGGTTCCCCTATGTCGAGGACCAGAACGGCGAGTTCAAGCCGGACGGGTATTTTCCGATCACGATCTCGAACCTCTACGACCGGCGCGTGTCGGCGGCGATCGGCTATCTCGACAGTGGCACGCGGATGCGCCCGAACCTGACGGTCTCGGCCGAAACGCAGGTCGCCGCGCTGCTGTTCGAGGGCACGAAATGCGTCGGCGTCAAGGCGCTGGTCAAAGGCCGCGAGACCGAGTTCCGGGCGAAGGAGGTCGTCGTCTCGTCCGGCGCGATCCATTCGCCGGCGCATCTGCTGCGCGCCGGGATCGGGCCGGCCGGGCCCTTGCGCGATCTCGGCATCGAGGTGCGGGCCAACCTCGCGGGCGTTGGCCAGCGGCTGATGGATCATCCGTCGGTCTCGGTGTCGTCGTTCATCAAGCCCGATGCGCGGCTCAACGGCATCACCCGCCGCCACATCCTGCTGGCGTTGCGCTATTCGTCGGTGATCGGCGGCGCGCCGGCGGGCGACATGTTCGTCGCCGGAGTGAGCAAATCGGCGTGGCATGCGGTCGGCGAGCAGATCGCCTCGCTGCTGCTCGCGGTCTACAAGACTTATTCCGAGACCGGCCAGGTGCGGCTGACGAGCGCCGATTGGCGGGCCGAGCCGATGGTCGAGTTCAACCTGTTGTCCGACCGGCGCGACCTCGAGCGGCTGATGGATGGGTTCCGGCGCTTGGGCGCGATGCAGATGAGCGCGGCGCTGTCGGCGGCGACCAGCGATCCGTTCCCGGCCAGCTATACCGAGCGGGTGCGCAAGATCGGCGTCGTCAACGACAAGAACCGGCGGCTCACCAACATCGTCGCCAGGCTGCTCGACGGCCCCGGTTGGCTGCGCAGCTGGATGATCGACCGCTTTATCGTCGAAGGCTACAAATTCGACCAGCTGATGACCGACGACGAGGCGCTCGAAAGCTTTATCCGCGGCGCGACGATCGGCGTGTGGCATGCGACCTGTACCTGCCGGATGGGCGCCGATGACGACCCGATGGCGGTGACCGACAACCAGGGGAGGGTGCGCGGCGTCGCCGGGCTGCGCGTCGTCGACGCCTCGCTGTTTCCGGCGGTGCCGTGCGCCAACACCAACTTCCCGACCCTGATGACGGCGGAAAAGATCAGCGACGCGATGGTTAACGGGGCATAGGCGATTAGATTTTAGAGAAGAACGATTGGTACTCGGCAGGGTTGTCGAGTTTCTTATCTAGCAGTTTTGCCGCCACATTTAGAGCGGCAATACGTGCTGACGGCCCATTAGGTATGATGGTGACATTTGGAGTCAGTAAGCTTATTGCTAAAAGACAGAAGTTAGTTGCCCAGTCGTTAAGCTGTTCCATTTCATGTAAGGACGGCAAGAATTTTAATTGTTCTGCAAAAACATCATCTAATCGTTCTTGGTGTGCCAAAATTTTATTTCTGAAGGTAAGCATTTTTTTCAGTGCAGAGTTATTATTATTTTCTGGAATTGAATTTTCTATGTGCTGAAGAAACTCATTTCGCTTGCTGTCGAAGCTGAAACGTAGGCCGGTGAGCAGCTGTTCTGCCTCCTGTTGTGATATCCCTAGCCGGGATAATTCACCGGGGTCGGCGGGCATAGCGCAAACCATTGGCAACACGTAGGATTCGATTGCTTAGGCCGAACCTGCTGTTTCTGGAGCG